>Ga0307373_10005318_pt1 | contig 21111 bp, 19 predicted proteins | sample OX2MG_FD_202534 | JGI IMG/M metagenome (GOLD analysis project Ga0307373, IMG submission 202534) | Soil microbial communities from Risofladan, Vaasa, Finland - OX-2 | ecosystem: Environmental > Terrestrial > Soil > Coastal area > Acid sulfate soil | place: Finland: Risofladan, Vaasa | collected...
CCATTGCTTCGGGGCTGCTGGGTTTCGTTGACGACTTCTTGGGCATTCGCAATTCGCGCAATCTCGGGCTGAACAAGCGCGGCAAATTCATTGGCCAGTTAATTATCGCGGGCGTCTTCGCGGTGCTGTCCATCGCTTGGGTGCACACCTCGACGAACCTGTCCTTCACTCGCTTTTCGCTCCCCGGATGGAACCTGACGGTGACGGGTTGGATGATCCTCGCGGTCTTCGTCGTCATCGCCACCTCGAACGCGGTCAATCTCACCGACGGTCTCGACGGCCTGGCGGCGGGTTCGGCCACTTTTTGCTTTGGAGTTTTGTCCATCATTGGTTATTGGCAGTTTCGCCACTTCGCGATCTATCAGTTGCACGCGGCGCTCGACCTCGGACTGGTAGCGGTCGCGTTGGTGGGGGCGTGCCTTGGATTTCTGTGGTGGAACGCACCACCCGCCAGGATCATCATGGGCGACACTGGTGCCTTGGCCGTTGGTACGGCGCTCGCGGCGATCTGCCTCTTGATGAATCTCGATCTGCTCCTCGTGGTTATCGGTGGACTCTTCGTGGCCGTGACCGCGTCGGTGATCTTGCAGGTCTTAAGTTTTCGGATCTTCGGCCGCCGGATATTTCGAATGGCACCCCTGCACCATCACTTCGAGCTGCGCGGCTGGCCCGAAACAACAATCTTGATCCGATTCTGGATCCTTTCGGGGCTCCTCACCGCGCTCGGACTCGGGATTTTCTACGGCGACTTCTTGAAGATCGCGAAGGTGGTGTGATGGTCACGCGTCGAGCGGCGAATGCGGGACTCTTCCACGCGTTCCCGCGCGGAAATCGGCGGGGTCGGACGCTGCTTGTCGTGACAGGGCTGCTGGTCGCTTTTGGCACTTTGGCGGTCGCCTCGGCGAGCGAAGGGCAATCGATCGCCAACGGCGCGACGTCATTTTCCATCATGATTCACGACCTTGCGTTCCTCTGCCTCGGTCTCTTTGGCTTCTATCTGGCGTCTCGTGTTCGTCTCGAGCGACTGGTGCAGCGCGCCCCGGCGCTCATGGGAATCGGGCTGATACTGCTGCTCGCGGTAATGGTGGTGGGCGTCAGCGCCAATGGCGGCAAGCGTTGGTTGAACCTGCGCCTTATCTTCTTGCAGCCCTCGGAGCTCTTCAAACTTTTCACGGTGCTCTTTCTGGCGTGGCTCGTCGAGCAGCATCACGACGAATTGAATCACTGGCGCCAACTGCTGGTGTGGACCTTTCCGGTGTCGCTGGGTGCGGGACTCATCTTGCTCGAGCCCGACATCGGCACCTCTTCGGTCGTGCTGGTCATTGGCGTGGTCGTCCTCGCGATCGCTGGCCTGTCGCGCCAGTTGCTCGTGCGGGTTATCGGACTCGGCGGCGCCGCCATGGTCGCGTACATGTTGTTAAAGCCTTACTCGGCTCGCCGATTCTTCTCCTTCTTGCATCCCAATAAAGACCCGCTGGGAGCTGGTTATCAGTTGCTTCAGTCGCGCATTGGCCTGGGCTCGGGGGGATGGACGGGCCTTGGATTGGGCCAGAGCCGATCTAAATGGGGACTGCTGCCCAATCCGCACACGGACTTCATCTTCACGATCATTGGTGAAGAACTCGGCCTCATTGGAGCGCTCACGGTGCTCGCTTTGTTCGTGGCATTTCTCTTCGCGTCGCTCGCCATTGCTCGTCAATGCACGAATCAGGTCTATCGCCTGGTCGCGGTCGGCATCGCCACCTGGATCACGGTCGAGGCGCTTATCAATATCTCCTCGGTCGTTGGATGGTGGGCCGTCACGGGAATTCCCTTGCCCTTTTTCTCGTACGGAGGCACTGCACTTATCAGTGAGTTGGCCGCCGTCGGTCTTTTGTACAACATCGCCCACGACACGAGCCGTAGCGGCGACGTCACGATTCGCGAATATCGCTTGACAAGTTTTCGCGAAACGATCGAGCGTCCTCGCGTTCGAGTGCCCGCCCATCACTACGCGCCTCCGCGCCCCACTCGCCGGGAGTACTGATGCCGGGCACCGTCGTGATCACCGGCGGGGGAACCGGAGGACACGTTTTTCCGATGCAGGCCATCGCCGAGCACCTGCGCGATGCCGGCTGGGCCGCGAGTGAGCTTCGCTTGGTAGGCAGCGCGCGGGGCCAGGACCGCGACATCCTGGGCGCGGGCGAGATCGCGCTCACCACACTGCCCGGACGGGGACTTCGCCGATCGTGGCGCGCGCGTGACCTCATCGCCAACGCCCGAGCGGCGCTCGAACTTGTCGTGGCGCTCGCGCGGGCGACCTACGACGTCGCGCGATGGCGACCGGCGGCGGTCGTCTCGGTAGGGGGCTACGCCTCTTTCGCCGTGGACAGTGCCGCGTGGCTGTGGCGTCGACCGCTCATCCTGGTTGATTTTGACGCGGTTCCCGGCGCCGTGCACCGTCTCTTCGCGCGCTACGCCGTGGCACGGTGCGTGGCCTTTAGTGACGACGCGCCCGGCGTCACGGTGACGGGAACCCCGCTGCGCGAATCGATTGAGTCCGTCGCCCGCGACGCGACCGCGCGCCGCGTAGCGCGCGCCGCGTTTAATCCTCCCATCGAGGAGGGACGACTCGTCATCGTGGTGATGACGGGCTCGCTCGGATCGACCAGGGTCAATCGCGCGGTGAGCGATTTGGCTCGGCGCTGGTCGACACGAGGTGACCTGACAATCATTCACGTCAGTGGACGTCGCGACTTTGCCGAGGTTCGAGCGGCGTGTCCCGCGCTCGATGGACTTGATTATCGTGTCGTCGAGTTCGGCGACATGGCTGAACTGTGGGCGGTGGCGGACTTGGCAGTGTGTCGTTCCGGCGCCATCACCGTCGGTGAACTTGCGGCGTTGGCAATTCCCTCGGTCCTCGTGCCACTGCCCGGGGCGCCCGATGATCACCAGACGAAGAATGCTCGACGTCTGGTTGACGTCGGGGGCGCCGTCATGGTGAGCGACGCGTCGTGCACCGGTGAAAACCTTGCTGAAGTGCTCGAAGCACTCCTTGATTCCGAGACCCTTTCCACCATGGCCGAAGGCGCCGGCTCGATCGGGCGTCGCCACGCGGGTGCGGCGATCGCGACGGTCATTGCGTCGGTGGTTTCGTGACCTCGCTCGCTGAGGCGAAGCGCGTCCACGTCGTCGGCGTGGGTGGTGCGGGGATGAGCGCCGTCGCCCAACTCCTCGTCGAACGCGGTGTCACGGTCAGTGGAAGCGACGTCAATGACTCAACGCGGCTGGACGAACTTCGCCGAAGCGGGGTCACGGTCGTGCTCGGTCATGACCCTGAGCTTGCGTCGTTGGCCCAGGTGGTCCTGTGGTCACCCGCGGTGCGCGGCGATGACCCCGAGCTCGTGAGCGCGCGCGAGCGCGGCGCGACGCTGCGCTCGCGCGCTGAACTCTTCGGCGAACTGGCGGATTTAGGTGGGGTCATCGGACTTTGCGGCACCCACGGCAAGACGACGGCGACGTCGATGATGGTGCACGTGGCGCGCGCCGCTCGGCGCGACGTGGGTTGGTTGGTCGGCGCTGACGTCTTGGGTGCGGGCACCAATGGACACTGGGGAGACGATGGCCTCGTGGTCGAGGTCGACGAGAGTTACGGCACGTTCTCGATGATGAAGCCCCGAGCTCTGGGGCTGTTGAACGTCGAGGCCGACCACCTTGACCACTACGGTTCGCTCGACGCCCTTGAGGAGGCGTTCGCCCAACTCGTCGAGCGTACGAACGGGCCCGTCGTGGTGTGGCGCGACGACGCCGGCGCGGCGAGAGTCGCCGCGACGCGCGACGACGTGATCACGGTCGGCACGACCGAGGGCACGTGGCAGGTGCGCGACGTCGATCTGGCGCGGCACGGCGCGACGTTCACGCTGAACGGCCCGGGCCAGTCGCTCAGCCTTCGCCTCGCCGTGACCGGGGCGCACAACGTCGCCAACGCTGCGGTCGTGGCCGTACTAGCGCTCGCTCAGGGATGGGCGGCTCCGGCGATCGTGGAGGGGCTGGCGAACTTTACCGGCGCGCCGCGCCGCTTCCAGTTCCGTGGCCGTTGGCGGGGCGCGGACGTTTACGAGGACTACGCCCACCTGCCCGGGGAGATACGAGCCACGCTGCGAGCCACGCGCGCGGTCGGCTACGAGCACCCGCTCGTGATCTTCCAACCCCATCGCGTCACGCGAACGCTGGCGCTCGTCGATGCCTTCGCCGATGCCTTCGAAGGGGCCGCGCAGCTGGTGGTCACCGACCTCTACGACGCCGGTGAGGCGAACCCGTTGGGCGTGAGCGCCGAGATCGTCGCCGAGGCGGTACACCGAAATCATCCAGAGGCGAGGGTCACCTTCGTCGGCGCTCTTCGCAACGCCGTCACGGTGGCGAGCGAGCTCGAGCGCGGAAGCGACTTCGACGTCGTCTTGGTGCTCGGAGCGGGCGACGTGCCCACGATCATCGAATCACTGGTGGCGCTCGGGTGAACATCGACGCTCTGCGCCAGCTCGATGCGTCACTGGTCGTCTTTGACGCGCCACTGGGTCCGCGAACGACGTACCGCGTGGGCGGGTCAGTGCGAGCCCTCGTCACGATCTCTCGGCGTAGCGACTTCGAGGCCGTCAGTGAGGCACTCGTCGCGAGCGCGGCGCCGATCGTGGCCGTGGGCAACGGATCGAATCTCTTGGTGAACGAGGGCGTGCACGACGTGGTGGCCGTGGTGTTCGAGGACGAATACGCCTCCGTTCATTGGCGCGACGATCACGACCAGGTCGAAGTGACTCTTGGCGCGGGCGTCTCGCTGCCGGTCGCGGCGCGACGTCTTTCGAGCGAGGGGGTCGTGGGTTTCGAGTGGGCCGTCGGAGTGCCCGGAACCTTTGGTGGAGCGGTCGCCATGAACGCGGGGGGGCACGGCTCGGACGTCGCGAATTCGCTCGTTTCGGCGGAGGTTTGGCGAGCGGGAGTGGTGCGCACCTATGACGTTGGGCAGTTGGCGCTCGGTTATCGGTGCAGTGCGTTGCTCGACGGGGACCTCGTTTTGCGCGGCCAATTGCGCCTCGATCGAGGAGACGCGGTAGCTGCCAACGAGCGGGTGCGCGAGATCGTTCGCTGGCGCCGCGAACATCAGCCCGGCGGTGCCAATGCCGGAAGCGTGTTTCGTAATCCTCCCGACGACTACGCGGCGCGTCTGATTGAAGCGGCCGGGGCTAAGGGGTTACGTCACGCCAGTGCTTCGGTCAGTGAGAAGCACGCCAACTTCATTCAGGCCGACGCGGGCGGACGAGCGAGCGACGTCTTTGAACTGATAAATATTGTCGCGGAGATGGTGCTGGAAAGTTCGGGCGTGGCGCTGACGCGCGAGAATCGACTCCTCGGCTTTGGCGGTGCGTCGTGAGCCGACGCCGCCCCCAGGATGTGGCGCGTTCGTCGCGACGCGCGAAGGGTCGCGTGAAGACACCGCGTACGCAAACCAGAGCGCGAGCCCGGCGCGGCGAAGGGCGCAAGGCGAACAGCCGCGAAACGGCCCCGGTGACCTCGATCGTGCGTCCCCGACGTCGCCGCGCGCTCTTCGTGGTCCTGTTGTCACTCTTGGTCGTCGCGAGTTTGGGCGCGGGCGCGCGCTGGCTGCTCGAGCAGCCGCTATTTCGCGTTCAACACGTCAAGGTCGAAGGTCTACGCCACGAGTCTTTGGCCCAAGTGCTCAATGTCAGCGGACTCGGAGCCCATCCCTCGATGCTCTCGGTCAACGCGAAGCAGGTTCGCCAACGGCTGGAGCGCTTTGCCTGGATCGACACCGTCAAACTTGAAAAGCACTGGCCGAACACCGTGGTCGTGACGGTACGCGAGTCGAAGCCTGTCGCGGTGGCTTTCGCCCGGGGTCACCAGCTGCAGTACGTCGACGCGCGTGGGCGCGACCTCGGCGTCGCTCCGATTGCGATGAACCTGCCCACGTTGAGCTATTCGCCCCCGGCCAAGACGTGGCCGTTCGCCAGCGCCGGGCGCGCCAGCGCCTACGTCGCGAGCCAGTTGCCGCCCGCGTTCGCTTCCCAGGTCTCGGTCATTACCGAGGACAAAAAGGGCAACGTGACACTCAAGATGACCACACCGGTGACCTTCGTGCTCGGTCCGGCGAACAACCTCCACGCGAAGTTCGTCGCCATCGCCTCGGTTATCGCCCATAGCACCCTCGGTCCCGGTGACGTGGTGGACGTGACCGTCCCCGAGGAGTTGGCGGTCACCGGTCCGGCCCCCTCGTGACGAGGCATTTGACCACGATTGAGGCGCTGGCTAGCCTTCAAAGACTGTTCGCCTCAGCGTGGACCCATTAACGCGGTGCCACAATAGAAGAGTTAATCCAAGGGGAGCCCATGAGTCTCAATCCGAGCAACTACCACGCCATTATCAAGGTCATCGGCGTGGGTGGTGGTGGAGTCAACGCGGTGAATCGAATGGTCACGTCGGGACTGCGCAACATCGAATTCATCGCCGCCAACACCGACGCGCAGGCGTTGTTGCTCTCGGAGGCCGATCTCAAGATTGACATCGGCCGTCAACTCACTCGTGGCTTGGGCGCCGGTTCGGACCCCGAGATAGGTCGCCAGGCCGCGGAAGACCACCGCTCTGAAATCGAAGAGGCGCTCAAGGACACCGACATGGTCTTCATCACGGCCGGTGAAGGTGGCGGCACCGGCACCGGCGCGGCGCCCGTCGTGGCCGAAATCGCCCGATCGATGGGCATCTTGACCATCGGTGTCGTGACTCGCCCCTTCGCCTTTGAGGGCCGCACCCGGGCCAATCAAGCCGAAAAGGGAATCCAAGCCCTCCGCGACAAGGTCGACACCTTGATCGTGATCCCCAACGACCGGCTGCTCTCGGTAACGGCCGCCGACACGTCCATGCTCGACGCCTTCAAGATCGCCGACGACGTGTTGCTTTCGGCGGTTCGTGGGGTGACCGACCTCATCACGGTGCCCGGACTGATCAACACTGACTTCGCGGACGTGAACACCGTCATGCGTAACGCCGGCACCGCCATCATGGGCGTGGGAACCTCGACCGGTGAGGGACGCGCGGTGAACGCCGCGCGCGCGGCCATCACCTCGCCCCTGCTCGAGGCCTCCATCGACGGCGCCCGAGGAATTTTGATGAACATCGTCGGTGGGCCCAACGTGACCCTGAGCGAAGTCACCCAGGCCGCGGAGATTATCCACTCCGTCGCGCACGCTGACGCCAATATCATTTTTGGCAGCGTGATTGACGAAACCATCGGCGACGCCGTTCGCGTCACGGTGATCGCGGCGGGCTTCGAGCAAAACGCGAAGCCGTCCACGACGACGACTCACCCGGTAATGACCGAGGGCCCCACGAGCGATCTCTTCACGTCCACCTCCACCGGCGACGATTTCTTTGACGTCGGCGGCGATGACGACCTTCCCAGCTTCCTCCGTTAACGACGAACTGCTCTCGCGCGTCGCGGCCAACCTCGCGGTGATCAACGAACGCGTGGCGAGTGCCGCCAGCGATCCAACGCGCGTTCGAGTGGTCGCGGTCACGAAGACCTTCGACGTGGCGCACGTCGAAGTGGCGGCCGCGTTGGGCCTGGAAACGGTGGGCGAGAACTACGTGGACGAACTCTGCCTCAAACGCGAGCAGAGCCGAGCGGCGCTGCGCTGGCACTTCTTGGGGGCGCTACAGACCAACAAGATCGCGCGAGTGTTGGAGTGCGCGGACGTGCTCTGTGGGGTTTCGCGTGAACGAGAGATCCATAAGATCGCCCAGTTGCGAAGCGGCGCGTCCATCTACGTGCAGGTCGACTTCACGGGCCGCGCCGAACGCAACGGAGCGCCCGCGGCCCAGGTCGCTTCGCTCGTCGCACTCGCGAGAGACCAAGGGCTTGACGTGAGAGGTCTGATGACGATCGCCCCACCTGAACCCGTCGCCGCTCGACGCGCCTTTCGCGACACCGTCGCGCTCGCCGACGAACTCGAACTCGAGGAGCGCTCGATGGGAATGAGTGACGACCTGGAAGAGGCCTGTCGGGCCGGTTCAACGGAGATTCGACTGGGCCGGGCTCTCTTTGGGCCCCGCGTCCAGGTGTGACGCCTGGCCTAACATGGGGCCGGGCGGTACGGCCGCGAGGAGAACGAGCATGAAAGAACGACTACGGGGATTCCTAGGTTTCCTGGGACTCGTCGAGGACGAGTACGGGGAGTATGGTCCTTCCAGCGCGCCGCGCCCCTTCAGCGAAGTGTCCGTCGAAGAGCCCGAATGGACGGCCCAGGTGAGCTCCCCAGCGCCCACGCCGGTGCGCACCTTTCCGACGACCTCGGCGCACGGGGGACCCCTGCGTCCCGTGTCGGCCTCGCCGAGTCCCCTTCGTCCCCTGGGTGGCACTTCGAACGGTCCCTTGCGAGCGCAGTCGGTACCCGGTGGCTCTCGCTCGGTCTCGTCGTTTTCCAGCGAGCGCGACGTCGTGGTCGTGTCGCCGAGCGCCTACGACGATTCTCGCCGCATCACCGATCACCTCCGTTCAAATCGCGCGGTCGTCTTGACGACGCTCAACTGCGACCAGTCGCTCTCACGACGTCTGGTTGATTTCACCGCCGGCACCGCGTACGCGCTCAACGCGCGCATTGAGCCTTTGTTGCGCGGCGTGTATCTCATTTCGCCCCAGGGTCTCTTCGTCGGGCCCGAGGTCAAGGAGCGTCTGCGCCTGGGCGACTACGCCGGGTTCGACCAGGCATGACGCTCGTCCACGGGCTGATCAGCCTCTATATCTGGGTCTTAATCATCGCCGCGCTTTTGAGTTGGATCCCCAGTGCCCAAGGCGGTGTTGGAACCTTGAAGCGCGTGCTGGCGCGTCTGACCGAACCGGTGCTGTTACCTCTGCGTCAGATCTTGCCGCGGCCCAACTTCGGGGGAGTGGGCATCGACCTCTCGGTGCTCGTGGCGATCATCGTCTTGGAGATCATCAACAACGTCATCTAGGCCCGCGATGTCAGAAGACGCAAACGCGCGAGCGATAGGGTGGCTCCATGGACAGCACTGAGCACTCAACGTCGGCCCTCGACGCCATCGAAACGGTGGCCTTCAAGGTCGGCCTGAAGGGATACAACGTTGACGAAGTCGATGACTTCTTGGAGCGTCTCGCGCTCGAGACGCGTCAGTTGAAGGACTTGGTACAACAGCAACGTCAACAACTTCGCCAAGCCTCAGAACGCATTTCTCAGCTCGACGCGCGTGGTCCCCAAGCGCCGCCACCGGCGCCGGCGAGCGTTCCCGGCCCCGCGCCCGCTCGTACGGGCGGCGCCGGCGCCGAGCAGGTCACTTCAATGATCGTCATGGCCCAGCAGTTCATCGAAACGGCACAACAACAAGCCGAGGCGAAGGCGAAGGAACTGACCGCCTCCGCGCAAGAGCGCGCCCGCGAGATCGTCGCGGAGGCTCGTTCACGCGCCGAGGACGAAGTCAATCGACTTAACGGGCTCAAACAACGACTGAGCGAAGACGTTGACACGTTGGCGCGTCAACTCGAGAGCGAGCGAGCGCGCTTGGGCGGTTGGCTCGCGGAATTCACTCGTTGGGTCGAGTCGTCCTTGCAGGTGGCTTCGAGCGCCAAGACCCCGCCCGCACCGGCGCGCGAGAGCGCCCCTACGCCACCGCCGGCTCGCACTGATTCGCCCGCACCGAGTCCGGCGCCCAGCGCGCGCCAGAGCCCCCCACCGGCGCCGCCACCGGCGCCGACTATTGGCCAGGTCTTGAACTTCGACCAAATCCCGCGCGACGAGCGATTGTAAGTCCTTCGCCGACTGGTAACGTCGGCGAGCACTTGTTCAGGGCAAGGCAAAGGAGTTCATAATGCCGTCGAAGGCGAAATCGACCAAGAAAACCAGTCCGGCAAAGAAGGTGCCGGCCAAGAAGGCGGCACCAAAGAAGACGCCCGCCAAGGCGCCGGCCAAGAAGGCGGCACCAAAGAAGACGCCCACCAAGGCGCCGGCCAAGAAGGCCGCCCCCAAGAGGTCGCTAGCGAAGAGCGCTAAGCAGACCGCCGCCGAAAAGGCGAAGCAGGTCGCGGCCGCCAAACTCCAGCGCGAGCGCGACGCCAAGGCCAAGGAGGCCGCGCATCGCGCGGCCGAAAAGGCGAAGCAGGTCGCGGCCGCCAAACTCCAGCGCGAGCGCGACGCCAAGGCCAAGGTCGCGGCCCGAGAGAAGGCCGCCCTCGAACGTGCCCGTGCCGCGGCGGCGGCCAAAGCCAAGAAGGAGCGCGACGCCAAGGCGCGTGTTGCCGCGAAAGAACGCGAAGCGCAGCGCAAGGCCCGAGAGAAGGCGGCCACGGAGGCGAAGAAGCAGCGCGAGATTGACGCCAAGCGTAAGGCCATCGAGGCCGAAAAGCAGCGCAAGCTGCGTGAGATAGAACGCCGCGACGCCGAAGAGCGCAAGCGTCAAGAGCGTCGTGAGGCCGAAGAGCGCAAGCGTCTCGAGGCGCTCGAGCGCAAGATGCACTCCAAGCCCTACGAGCACGAAACGGCCTTTCTCGAAGAGTTGCGTGGACTCTTGCTCGAAACGCGGGCCGCCACGCAGGCCCAGATCGCCATTAGCGAGTCTGAAGCCAACGAAATGCTGGTGGATCGTGAACGACTCGAGTACGACGACGAAGATGGTTCGAGCGTCGCGTCGGATATTCAGCGCGATCAACTCAAGGAGTTTGCCTCGGCGTTGCGCTTGAAAGTCGACGAAATCGACGTGGCCCTTTCGCGCGTCGACGATGGCAGCTACGGCCGTTGCGACGAATGCTTCGAGCCAATCTCGAAGGCTCGCTTGCAGGCCCAGGTGCCCGTCTTTACGTGCGTTTCGTGTCGAGCCAGCGTCTAAGACGGCGCCACGCTCTACTTCTCGTCGGCGTCGCTACGGCGGTGGCGCTCGGTGACCTCGTCACGAAGGCGTGGGCCCGTCACGCTCTCGCCGGGCGCGCTATCCACGTGTGGGGCCCGTGGTGGTGGCGGCTCAACTTCAATCGAGGCGTTTCCTTCTCGTTTAATCCGTCGGGACCTCGTTGGACCTCACTGCTCACCGTCGTGCTGCTCGTGGCGGTGGCGTGGTACGCCCGCCGAGCCCGCCACTGGGCGACGGTCGTCGGCTTTGGACTCGTGCTGGGTGGAGGCGCGGGGAACCTGCTCGACCGGGTCACCTCAACGCCGCCGCGGGTCACGGATTTCGTCGCGGTGGGCGCTTTCCCCGTTTTTAACCTCGCGGACGCCGCGATTACGGTGGGCGTGGTGACGATCCTGGTCTCTTCGTGGCGCACTCAGGTCCGGACGCACTCATGAGTGACTCGCCCTATGACGTCTTCGACGGCGACCTGTTGGACCTTGAAGTCCCGAGTTCCCTGGCCGACGTGCGCGTCGACCGCGCACTGTCACTGCTCACGGGCCTCTCGCGTTCCGAAGCCAGTGACGTGATCGCGAGCGGCGCGGTGTCCCTTGATGGGCGCGTCGTCACGAAGGGCTCCGCGGTGCTCGATGAGGGCCAGCACCTCCAGGCGCGACTTCCCACGCCTGGCACCGAAGAAGTGTCCCCCGATTCGAGCGTTCCCGTCGACGTGGTCCACGATGGTGGGGATTTCGTGGTGGTGAATAAGGCGCCGGGTCAGGTCGTGCACCCGGGTTCGGGCCACCACGAGCACACGCTGGTCGCGGGCCTCGTGGCTCGTTATCCGCGGATGGCGGAACTGAGCCGAGAGGGCCTGTGCGAACCCCAGCGCCCGGGCATCGTGCACCGCTTGGACAAGGGCACGTCGGGCCTGCTGGTGGTCGCGACGACCCCCGAAGGTTTCATCAACCTCTCCGCGCAGTTGCGCGCGCGTTCAATGGAGCGCACGTATCTCGGTCTCGTGGAGGGCCACGTCGTCGAAGAGCGAGGCATCGTGGACGCCCCCATCGGACGCTCCACCCGCACGCCGACCATCATGGCGGTACGCGCCGATGGTCGCCCGGCACGCACGAGTTATTCCGTGCTCGGCCGACTCGATAAGCCTCAGCGCGTCACGTTGCTCGAGCTAAAGCTCGACACGGGTCGTACCCATCAGATTCGCGTCCACGTCGCGACCATTGGCCACCCCGTCGTCAACGACTTGCGTTACGGCCACCGGCGCGACCGCCGCCTTGGCGAAGAGAGGTTCTTCCTTCACTCGTCGACGTTGGCCTTCGATGACCCTCGCAGCGGGGAGCGCGTGACGACCCACGCCCCATTGCCCGCGGACCTCGCGCCCCTCGTCGAGGGGATCAGCGTCGCTTAGACGTTCTCGTGTGCCGCGACGACCGCGTCGTCGTCGCGAAGAAGGGCGAGAGCCTCTTCTTCAGCTCGGCGAACCCGTCGCACGCCGATATCCATCTTCGTCGCGGTGGCCTGAAGCGACAAGGGCGTCGCTCCGTTTAAGCCGAAGCGGTGCGAGAGCACCTCGCGCTGGAGTTCGGTCAGTTGGGAGAGTGCTTCACGAAGTTGGTGATCCATCATGTTCTGCTCGATGTCACCCACCCAGTCGCGCTGACTCGGAGCGACGAGGTCACCCAACGTCGTGGCTGAGTCTGACGAAGCGGGCTGGTCGAGACTGGCCGTCACGCCGGGCAGGCTCTGAAGGTGCTCGCGCTCGGCCTTGGTCATGCCGGTCGCTTCGGTGAGCTCGTCGTCAGTGGGCTTTCGACCAAAGAGCGAAGTCAACTCGGCGTTCGTCGCTTCGAGGCGTTGAAGCTGTTCACCTACTTCGAGTGGAATACGAATGGTGCGGCCGTGTTGTTGCACCGCGCGCTGGAGCGCTTGGCGAATCCACCATGTCGCGTAGGTCGAGAACTTAAAGCCGCGCTCCCAGTCGAACTTCTCGACCGCGCGCAGGAGGCCAAAAGTGCCCTCCTGGACCAGGTCGACCATTTCGACGCCGCGGTCTTGGTACCGGCGGGCCCAGTGGAGCACGAGTCGCAAGTTGGCCGCGACCATCTGTTTTTTGGCGTTTTCATCGCCGGCAGTGACCCGCTTGGCCAACTCGACCTGCTCGTCGTAGTTCGGCATTGGGTAGCGATCGAGGTCGCGCATTAATAAACCCAGCATGTCGTTGGTATTGACAGCGGAACGACGGGGGGTGGTATTCATCGACATCTCCTTAGCGTGGGGGGGCTACCTATTTCGACGCGCTCCGTAGGGATATTTCTCCTATGGACGCCTTACTAATCTACCACGAGACGGCGGTTTTGGCAAGCCTTTGGCTACGCGCTGTGGGTTCGCGCCACGGGTTTGACGCCGCGCGCCTGGGCGACCATGTCGGCCAAAGTGAAGCTCGAAAGGTGCTCGCGCATGTGGTTACCGACGTCCGCCCACACGCCCAGCAAGACGCACTGGCCCTCGTGGTCGCAAGCGCCGTCCTGGTGAGGCTCGCCGAAGTCCCCCGCCGAGATGGGACCATCCACTGCTGCCACGATTTCGGCGAGCGTGATCGATTCCGCCGGACGCGCCAGTACGTAGCCACCGCCAACCCCACGCTTGGAAAGCACCAGACCCACCCCCTTCAGGCTCAACAGAATCTGTTCGAGATACGGCTGGGGGAGTCCGGTGCGTTCGGCGAGGTCGCGTACCGAAGTCGGCACGTGATAGTTATCACGCAGCGCGAGGCTGAGCAGTGCGCGACTGGCGTAGTCACCCCGCGTAGAGACCCTCACCGGCCCAGTCTACTGACGGTCCTGGCCGCGTTCGGGGCGCGCAGGCGCGCGGTGGTCTTGGCGTCTGGCACACTAAAAAGGTGCCAGAAACAGATTCCGACCCTGAACCCGTCAATCCCGACCAGGTCCTCGCGCCAGGCCAGAGTGAGGGGGAGAGCGAAGATGAGTCGACTGACTTCATCTCCCAGCCCGCCAAAGTCATGCGCATTGGATCGATGGTCAAATCCCTGCTTGACGAAGCACGCAGCGCACCTCTCGACGAAGCGGGTCGCGCGCGTCTTCGTGAGATCTACGAAACTTCGATAAGCGAACTCTCGGGCGCTCTCTCACCCGATCTCGGCGAAGAGCTTTCTCGTATGGCGATGCCCTTCAGCGCTGACGTCCCCTCGGAGTCCGAATTGCGCATCGCTCAAGCCCAGTTGGTGGGCTGGCTCGAGGGTCTCTTTCACGGAATCCAGGCCTCGCTCTTTGCCCAGCAGGCCGCGGCCGCGGCCCAACTAGAGAAAATGCGTGATCGCTCGCTGCGCCCTGGTCCCAATGAACCTCGGGCAGGGACGTACCTCTAGGGCCATGGTCAGGTCATTCGTGGAAGAGGCCGACGTGAGGGATAGTGTTCAAATCCCAACCTTGTAATTTGAGTCCGTGAAAGTAGGCGTGGTCGGTGGCTGAGGAGTTCGTCCATCTGCACAACCACACGGAGTACTCCATGCTCGACGGCGCGGCGCGCGTCGAAGACATGGTGCTCGCGGCGAAGGCCGACGGTCAGCGCGCAATCGGCGTCACCGATCACGGCAACCTCTACGGGGCCCTTGACTTCTACGAGACCTGCCTAAAGCATGGTGTGACGCCAATCATCGGCCTCGAGGCGTACATGGCGGCGAACTCCCGGTTCGATCGTCCTCCGCGGCGCGGCAAGATCGATGACACGGGTGGCGACACCGACGGGGGTCAAAAGCTCTATCACCACCTGACACTGCTCGCTGAATCCAACGAGGGCTATCGACACCTGCGTGAGCTCTCGTCACTGGCGTTCCTCGAGGGCTACTACTACAAGCCGCGCCTCGACTGGGACCTACTCGAGCGCTATCACGGCGGGCTGATCGCGACCTCGGGGTGTTTGGGCGGTGTCGTGTTGCAGGCACTTCTTCGAGATGATCAAAAGAAAGCCCTGGCTCTGGGCGGACGCCTGCAGAGCATTTTTGGAAAAGAGAACTTCTTCATCGAACTTCAAGACCACGGACTCGCCGAGCAGCGTCGCACGAATCCCATGCTCTTAGAGCTCGCGCGCCAACTTGACGCCCCACTGCTGGCGACCAACGACCTGCACTACGTACGCCACGAGGACTACGAAATGCACGACGCGCTGTTGTGCATCGGAACGGGCTCGCGCGTCGCGGAGACTGAACGTTTTCGCTTCGGGAGTGACCAGAACTATCTCAAATCGGCCGCTCAAATGCGCGACCTCTTTCGAGAAGTGCCTGACGCCTGCGACAACACGCTATTGATTGCTGAACGTGCGCGCGTCACCATTGAATTTGACAACGACGCGCTGCCGGAGTTCCCGCTGCCCGTCGAGTTCGAGTCGCAGAATCACAAAGAAGGAGCGAATCGCTTCCTGCGCGAGTTGAGTTATCAAGGGGCTCGCGAGCGCTACGGCGATTTGCGCGACGAGGTTCGTGAGCGTCTGGATTACGAGCTCGAAGTCATTGCCAACATGGGATTTTCGGATTACTTCTTGGTCGTGTGGGACCTCATCCGCCACGCTCGTGAGACGGGAATCCGGGTGGGACCGGGACGCGGCTCCGCGGCGGGCTGCTGCGTCGCGTACTGCCTGCGCATCGTCGACTTGGACCCGATTCGCTACGGACTCATCTTCGAGCGATTTTTGAATCCCGGTCGCAAGCAGATGCCCGACATCGACATGGACTTCGACGAGCGCTACCGCGGCGACATGATTCGCTACGCGAGCGAGCGCTACGGCTCGGATCACGTGGCGCAGATCGTGACGTTTTCGACGATTAAGGCGCGCGCCGCCGTGCGAGACGCGGCCCGGGTCTTGGGCTACCCGCCCCAATTGGGCGACAAGATCGCCAAAGCCATGCCGCCGCTCGTGATGGGCCAAGACCTGCCTCTCGAGGCCTGCTTCACCCCGATGCCGGGCTACGAGGGGCGTTTCGCCGAAGCGTCAGAACTGCGCAATCTCTACGGGAGCGACCTCGAAGTAAAGCACGTGGTTGACGTCGCTAAGGGCTTCGTGGACAAACGCCGTCAGGATGGCATACACGCCGCGGCCGTCGTGATCACCAAGGAGCCAGTGCTCGAATACGTTCCGGTGCAACGAAAGTCCGGTCCGAATGGGTCGATCGAAGACGCGCCGATCGTCACCCAATACGAAGCCACCGCGATTGAAAAACTCGGATTGTTGAAGATGGACTTTCTCGGGCTGCGCAACCTCGCGATCATCGAGCGAACCCTCGAGCACATTCGACGCCGATACGAACACGCAGTCGACATCGATCACGTGCCCCTTGATGATCCGAAGGTCTTTGAGATGTTGCGCCAGGGCAACTCCATCGGCATTTTCCAGCTCGAAGGCGACAAGATGCGCCAACTCATGCGACGCCTCGCTCCCACCAGTTTCGACGACATCGCCGCGTTGGTCGCGCTCTATCGGCCAGGGCCCTTGAGCGAGAATGTTCATAACGACTACGCCGATCGCAAGAACGGGCGCCAGAGCATCAGCTTTGACCATGAAGATCTCGCCGAGATCTTGGCGGAGACCTACGGGCTGATGATTTACCAAGAAGACATCATGCGCGTGGCGACCAAGATCGCGGGATTCTCTATGGCCGAGGCGGACGACCTGCGCAAGGCCTGTTCGAAGAAGATTCGCGAGATGATTCAAGCCCAGCGCGCCAAGTTCGTGGACGGTGCCGAACGACAGGGCTACGGACGCGAGCTGGGGAACTTAATCTTCGACAAGATTGAGCCCTTCGCCGACTACGCCTTCAACAAGAGCCACGCCTATGGTTACGCCCTCATTGCGTACCAGAACGCGTGGCTGAAGGCGAACTATCCCGTTGAGTACATGGCGGCCCTGCTGACCTCGTTTAAGGACGACAAGGACAAGGCCGCCGTGTACCTCAACGAAGCTCGCCAAATGGGTATCACGATCGGCGTGCCCGACGTCAACGAATCAATCGCGCAGTACTCGCCGAGCTCCCTCACGCCTTCCACGATCCTCTTTGGCCTCGCCGCGGTACGCAACGTGGGCGAGGCCCTAGTCGAAAAGATCGTGGCCGAGCGAGAGCGGGCTGGACGCTTTGCGGATGTCTATGACTTCGCGCGCCGCGTGGACCCGGCCGTGTTGAACCGCCGTTCCATGGAGTCGCTGATTAAGGCGGGCGCCTATGACTCTTTTGGCCTTCCTCGTCAGGGATTTCTCCTCAAGGTCGATGAATTAATTGACGCCACGCTCGCGCGGCGAAAGGACATGGCGCTGGGAATCTCGACCCTCTTCAGCGCTTTTGATGACGCGTCGGGCGCGGGGGACTGGGAGGGGACCGAGGTCGCGATTCCCGACGTCGAGTTCGAACGCTCGGTGAAGTTGGATTTCGAACGCGAGATGCTCGGTACCTACATTTCAGATCACCCGCTCAACGAACTTGCCGCGACACTCTCGACGCGCACCGATGGATCAATCGTGATCGTTCGTGAACGAGGCGAAGAACTGGCGCGTTCGAATCGCCCGGCGACCGTGGGCGGAATACTTACCGAAGTGCAACTTCGCACCACCAAGGCCAACCGGCAGTACGCCCGTGTGGTAATTGAAGACTTAAGCGGTTCACTTGAGGTGAACTTCTCGGCGAACTCCTTCGAGCGCTTCAGTGGCTTTCTCGCCAAGGACAACGTGGTCTTGATGAAAGTGCGCGTCGATGATCGTGACGAGGAGCTTCGCTTCTCGGCCCTCGAAGTTGAACGATTGGTGCTCGACGCGACCTCCAATGAACTTCGTCTGTCGCTCGCTGCTGAAGATCTGACCCAACCCACGATCGCGACACTTCGCGAAATTTTGACTCGCTATCCCGGTCCTTCGAGCGTCATTGTCGAAACGGGCGTCGCCGGAAAGGCCTTTCGTTTAGGGCCAGAATTCAACGTGAGCATTCCTCAGGTCGTGGCCGATTTGCGAAGCGAATTTGGACGAAACGTCATTAAGGCCTAGGGCCGAGAGGGGGTACCCTCGTCATCCCGTAGAATGGTTCGTATGGCAATGACTGTCGTCACAAAAGACACCACGGCCCTAAGCGATGCCGAACTGGCGGAGATGGCCGATCTGTGCGTGGATCGCGAGCCGAATTTCGATATCGGCTTCTTGTCCAAGCAGCGCGAGGAGTGGGTGCTCGTCACCCAGGCGCGTGAAGGCAACAAGCTGCGGGGCTACTCGTTTTGCACGCTGGAACGTATCGGAGGAACGCCCTCGCTGCTCGTCGGGCTCTTGCTCGTTGACCGAAACGCGAAGGCCGATCAGTCGCTTCGTGCGATACTTCACGACCAGTTCCGTCGAGCCCTACTGGCCTTTCCCGATGAGGACGTGCTTTTAGGGGCCAGACTCACCTCACCCGACGGCTACCGCGCTTTCGCGGGGCTCCAGGACATCGTTCCGCGCCTGGGCTATCGCCCGACGGGCGAAGATCGCGCTTGGGGGCGCCGATTGGCCAAGCGATTTGGTTCGGAAAAGTCAATCGACGACAAGACCTTCGTGATGACGGTGGCCCCGGGTCCCGTGGGCTGTCTCGACTACACCTCGGCCAAGGGACCAATTCCTGACGGCGCCGACACGTTCTTTGCGAACATCAACGCGGAAAAGGGTCAGCGCCTGGTGGTCTTTGGTTGGGCGATGGCCGAATCGCTGGCGTCGGGCAAACTGCCGAAGTAGCTCAACCGCGCGGCAGCAGACCGGTGCAACTCTTGTAGCAGTGGCCGTCGATGGGACGTGAGAGCGTCGTGAGCACGTAGGTCGGTCGAAATCCCAGGGCGGTCGCCAGGTCCTTGCCCGAGAGCGATGTCCTTCGCGTCGCCTCAATCGTGCGAATCGCGTGCTGGTCTTCACAGAGCAGCCACACGTCGTCACCGAACCATCCAAAACGCACCCAGGTCGACCCGTCGTCGGGTCGACGCATCAGCTGGGGCCCGCGGTCCGCGGCGATAAGCGCGACACTCGGACGCTCGCCACGAAACTCCCAATAGGGCGCGCTTGGGCCTCGAAATCCAAAGAGGGGCCCATCGGCTGGGCTGGCCAATTGCTCGAGCCAGTGGCGAACCCTTCGGCCCCGGTACGTACCGAGGCGACGGGGAAGGTCGCTGAGCGTGACCGCTTCGGGTTGAGCCAGGTCGTCGCGTTCGACGTCGCTGGCCAGTTGCCCCTCGACCACGTCAAAGACCGCGAGGTCGGTCTCGAGTCCCTCGGGCCAGGGAACGCGCCAGCGAACGATTGCTTGCGAGGCGACGTCGATCACCGTCGTGGACTCGTTGGTCGAACCGAGCACCAGACCCAGTACGACGGAATCGGGCGTGAGGTCGACCGAGGCACGCTGGGGAGTGCGCTCCACGAGTCGACGAATGGCGCGGGCGGCGGGATCTCGAGTGAAGAGGGCCATTTACGCTTGCGTGTGGTCGAGTTGTGCGTCGAGATCGGCGACACTCTGCACGGGCAGTTCGCACACGCCCGCCCTGCAGACGTAGGCGAGACCAGCCTCGCGCCCGCGAAGTAGGGGCGAGGATCCAGAGCCGGTGATGAGGACAGTGCGAAACATCGCCCTCGATCGTACGTGGTCGCTCAGGGCGTTGGCGTCGCCGGGAACAACAATTTCTATGCCCTCGAGAGCAAAGCCGGCCGCCGCGACGAGGTCGACGACCGCACCAGGATGCTTTGCGAGCAAGGGTGTCGCGAGTTCGACGAGACGTTGAGCGACCGTCATAAGATGCTGGTCGTCGCTACAGAGTGCGAGACGCGAGAGGGCCCGGGTCGTCACGGCGTGCGCCGAGTGAGTTGCCCCATCGAAGATCTCTTGTGGGCGCAGCGCCAGATCGTGTACTCGCTGGTCAACGACCGAGATGCCGAGACCGACGTGAGGCGTCGTGACACTGGGCACGTCACCCTCCCAGAAATATTCGAGGAGGTAGGTGGCGACGTCGTTGCCGTGGCGAAGCCACTCGCCGTCACCGGATGCTTCAAAGGCGTCGACGCAGGCGTCAACGAACCACGCGAGGTCGCTGGCGGTGGCGACGGCTCGGCGAGACTCGGTGCGCCAGCACGTGGTGCCGTCGAAATGGGTGGCGCCCAAACCCGCCAGGAGCTCGTAGGCGCGCTGCTCGAGTCGTGGTACGCCGCTCTGTAGCAGGGCACTCGCGTACATGGCGTTCCATTCGAGAATCACTTTTTCGTCACGACCCGGCGCGACGCGAAGTGCACGCTGCGCTCGCAGGGCGTCACGGGCCGCGAGGAGTTCGCGCGGGCACTCGAAGGGTGAATCGATCGAAAGTCGAGGATTGGAGCGTCCCTCGAAGTCCATTTCCTCGAGGCTCCAACGATGCAGGCTCGGTTGCACGGCGTCGTCGAGCCCCGCCGCCTGGAGACAGGCTCGCACCTCATCGGGCGTCCAGGTGACGTGGCTGCCCTCGTGGCCGCCGGCGTCGGCGTCGAGCGATGAGGCGTAGCCATGCTCGACACGAAGTTCTCGTTCGACGAAGTCGATGGTCTCGAGCGCCGCGACTCGCCACTCCGCGCGAGCGAAGCGCTTGGCCGCTCGCAGGTAGCAGCGCGCGAGGAGAGCCTGGTCGCTCAGCATCTTCTCGAAGTGCGGGACCCGCCAGTCGTTGTCCACGCTGTAGCGCGCGAATCCGCCCAAGAGATGGTCGTAGAGCCCGTTACGCGCCATGGCGTCAAGCGTCCCTTCGACGGCTCGGCGCGACTCGTCGTCGTCGAATTCAAGCAGGGCTTCAACGTAACTCGGACGCGGGAACTTAGGCGCCGTGCCAAACCCTCCACGTTGATCAAAGCGGCTGACCAAGTCGTCGCGAAGCAGTCGCCGCGCCGCGGCAAGATTGAGCTGCTCGGTCGCCGGCGCGAGATGGTCGAGGAAGCGGATTTCTCTCTCCAGGGCTTGGGCGAGGTCGTCGGCCTGGCGTTCCACGGCCACGCGTTGGTGCTGCCAGGCGTCGGCCATGGCCGCGAGTAGTCGGTCGAATCCGACTTGGCCTCCACGGTCTGTGGGCGGGTAGTACGTCCCCGCCATGAAGGGACGTCCCTCGGGCGTGAGGAAGACGGACATGGGCCAGCCGCCGTGTCCGCTCACGAGCTGAGTGGCTGCCATGTAGACCGCGTCGAGGTCGGGGC
>Ga0307373_10005320_pt1 | contig 21106 bp, 19 predicted proteins | sample OX2MG_FD_202534 | JGI IMG/M metagenome (GOLD analysis project Ga0307373, IMG submission 202534) | Soil microbial communities from Risofladan, Vaasa, Finland - OX-2 | ecosystem: Environmental > Terrestrial > Soil > Coastal area > Acid sulfate soil | place: Finland: Risofladan, Vaasa | collected...
GCGAGGTCGCCATAGAGCTGGTGGAGCCCCGAGGCCACGTCGACATTGATGGGTGTGTAGGGGAGATAGATCTCAAGGACTCCCACCGGGTGGGTCGGAGATCCGGCCGGAGCTGGAGGTAGACCCCCACAGCAGCCGGCTTGGTTGCCGCCGTGATCGTTGACGTCGGTGTTCAGACGTCGGTGTTCAAGTGGGTGAAGCGGGCCACGATGGCCCCCTGGGCGGCCTCGACGGCCTGTTCTTCAGGCTCGGCTCCGAATCCCGAGCCGTCGTCGGAGAAGACCACGTTCCCGGTCAGGTCCCGCAGCCGAAGGCGCAGGACATTGTGGCGGTGAACCGATTGGGCCACGACTCGGTTGAGGTCCCGGATCTCGCCGGCATCGAGTTGCCCACCGAGAGGTCGACCGTCGAGAAGCGGATCCACGGCGGTCTCGGCGACGAGCAGGGCTTCGGACCGACCCTCGGCCAGCCCCCGCTGGCGTGCCTCGGACCGTAACCGGTGGCGAGCAGGAATCCCAGGGCGGCCACCGTGACGAGGCTCGACGCCGCGTAGATGGCGTACACCCGGGGCACGGAGCGCGGGCGCATGCCACGTGACCCCACCTTTCCTTTTCGGTAGGAAGGTGCCGGGACTCGACGGCCCCCGGCCGTGCCTGAGCGTGCACGACCCCGCAGGCCAGAGCTGTCGCCGCACCCACCGGGGTGACAGATCCTTGGCGATCGTCGTCCCCGCCGACTGCCCGGGATCCGGCTGTGGCCGCCGTGGCGCCCCGACGTGCGTTCCTGTTTAGACTGCGCGCCGTGGCACGGGTGGTGGCGGTAGCCAACCAAAAAGGGGGTGTGGCCAAGACGACGACGGTCCACGCCCTCGGATTCGCCTTGGCCGAGCTGGGACGGCGTGTGCTGCTGGTGGACCTCGATCCCCAGGCGTGTCTCACCTACTCGGTGGGAATCGACCCCGACACCCTGGGCCACTCGCTCCACGACGTCTTCGTCCGCAAGATGAAGGCAGCCGACGCTCGCAGGACATTGGCCGGGGTCGAGGGAGTCGACATCCTGCCGTCCACCATCGACTTGGCCGGATCCGAAGTCCATCTCCTGACCAGGACGGGCCGAGAACACGTCCTGGCCCGTGCTTTACTCCCGGTCACGGACGACTACGACGTCATCCTCATCGACTGCCCGCCGTCTCTGGGGGTCCTGACCATCAATGGGCTGACGGCGGCCGACGAAGTCCTCGTTCCCCTCCAGTGTGAGGCTCTCAGCCACCGCGGTGTGGGCCAACTGCTTGAGACGATCGACGACGTACGGATGTTCGCCAACGCCGATCTGCAGGTGCGCGGAGTGGTGGCCACCATGTATGACGAGCGGACCCGTCACTCGCGGGCCGTGCTGGACGACGTGAAAGAACGCTACGGGCTTCCCGTTTTCGACCCGCCGGTCCGGAAGTCCATCCGCTTCGCCGAAGCCCCCCTCAGCGGATTGTGCATTCTGCAGCATGCGCCCCACTCGCCGGGCGCTGAGGCCTACCGCGCCATCGCCCGCCAGCTGGACGCCGATCCGCGTGCGGTCCGCTGAGGCCGTCGCCCGAGGAAGGACGGGTCCCCGTGTCCGACGCCCCCGACCCTCTCGGTAAGCGGGCCCTCTACTGGGCCCCCGCCGAACGGCATGAGGACGGCCCCAGGAACGCCGACGAGACCGTCGTCCCCGGAAAGCATGCGCTGTTCTCCGATGCCGGTGCGGGGAACGCGGCGCCGGGTGCGATCTTGAGCGATGCCCTGCCCGGGCCGGCGCGCGATGAGCGGGGAAAGACCAGTCACCGCGCCAATCGTCGTCCGACAGGTGAACGGCCTGCCCCGGGGCGCCCTGAACGCCGCCGCCCCGACGAGCTCGAGCGCCCGACCGGTTCGGGCATGTTCGGGTCTCTCACCCTGCAGTGCTCCTCGTGCCGGGTCCAGTCGCACGTGGACCTGGTGGAATATGTGGTGTTGCATCTGCCCTTGTGGTTCTGGCGTCCGGGACGCGGCTATACGAGATTCATGACCTGTCCCGCCTGTCGCCGGCGGACGTGGATGAGCAGTTCATGGTCAGGGTGGTCATCTTGACCATGGCGCCCTGCGTGGGCGCCTAGGAGTGGTCGCCAGCATCAAGAGCTGGCTCCTGAACCTCCATGGCCCGGTGGTCTACGTGGTGGTGGGACTTCTCGTCTTCTTCGAAGTCGCCGTGGTCGTCGGCTTCTTCGTCCCCGGTGAGATCGCCGCCATCATCGGCGGGGTGATCGCCAGCCAACACCACGCCAATGTCGTGCTCATGGTGATCGTGGTGGTCGTGGTGGCCACGGTGGGGAACGTCGTCGGCTACGAGGTCGGTCGGGTGATCGGCCCCTGGCTGTTCGCCCGCCGACCGCTGGCCGGACAGGCGGGAGTGGACAAGGCGCAGAATCTCATCTCGCGCCGTGGTGGGCCGGCGGTGGTGGCCGGACGCTTCGTGGCCGTCGTCCGGGCTGTTCTGCCAGCCCTGGTGGGAATGAGCGGTATGTCCCGCCGGCACTTCGCCCTGTACAGCGCGGCGGGCGCCATCGCTTGGGGCACGCTCTGGGTGCTCGTCGGCTTCGTCCTCGGTACGTCGTACACGAAGGTGACGAATACGTTCGGGAAGGTCACGGTCGTGGTGGTGGCCCTGGTCGTGGCGGGTTGGCTGGCGTTCATGTTGCGCCGCCGCCAGAGGCGGTCGAAGGCCACGAGCGGCCCCGGGGACGACGAGTAGCCATTCAGAGTGCGCCGGTCACCGATCCGGTACTAGTCGGTGGTGAGGTAGTACCGGGCCGGCATGTCTCCCTGGCGGCGCACTCTCTGGTGCTTCTCGAGCAGGACAATGTGAGCCACCGTCTCTCCCACGGCCGCTCGCTGCATGTAGTCGGCGATCTCGTCCCATGGCCGGGACCAGGTGAGCCGTACCGAGAGGTCCCATGCGGTGGATCCGGGATTCTGTTCGAGTTCCTTCTCGATCTCGGTCAGGCGCTCGGCGTGGTGCGTGATGATGTCGTCGAGGCGACCACGGAGATCGGCGAAGCGGTACTCATGGGCCGGGAGGACCTCGTCGACATCGAGATTTTGCACTTTCAGAAGTGACTCGAGGTACTCGCCCAGCGGATTGGGGAATTGTTGCGTATGCACACCGATGTTGGGTGTGATCCGGGGCAGGACATGGTCGCCGGACAACAGGAGTTTGTGACGATCGCTGTAGAAGCAGACGTGACCCGGTGAGTGACCAGGCGTCCACACCGTCTGGAGGTCCCAACCGGGCACATCGACGATCCGGCCGTCTTCGAACATCACGTCCGGCTCGGCCATCATCACCTGATCCCGGATCATCATCGACGCCATGTTCAGATCAGGCAGTTTCAGAGCGGGGACGCCGGCATCCTCGAGGAAGACCTTCATCCGGGCGAGGAGATCGTCGGTGTCGATGTAGCGGGACTGCAACATGTCGGCATCGTCAGGATGGAGGCCGATCCAGGCCCCGGACTCCTCCCGGACGCGACCGGCCAGGCCGTAGTGGTCAGGGTGGATGTGGGTCACCAGGACGGCCCGGACATCGGTGATGGACCCGCCGGCCTCGGTCAGTCCGTTGGTCAGCGCCAACCAGGCGTCGTCGGTGTTCCACCCGGCGTCGACGATGGCCACGCCGCTGTCCAGCTCGAAGGCGTAGACGAGGACGTAGCGCAAGGGGTTGGCGGGAATGGGGACCGGGATGGACCACAATCCTGGACGAACCTGCTCGACGGGAGGCATCACGTTGCGGTCCCAGGACTCCTTCTGCAGCACGCCGGTGACACGGACCATGGGCGGGCACCGTAGGCGCCGGAGGCTCGACCGACCAGCCGGGAAGTATCACCGGGACGACGTGGAGGCCGGACTCTTCGTCGTTCCCGGTTGGCCCGGATCTGCCGAGGCCCCGCCTGGGTCCGCCTGGGTCCGATGTGTTCAGCAGGTTCCCGCGGGTTCCGGTGGTTCTCTCCGGGCACGGTCGCCCGAGGCGCCCAAAGACGACGGTGGGTAGCGGGATGGGGACCCAGGCGGAGCAATCGTCGGACAAACCAGTGTCAGTGTGAGCACGGAGAGTGACGAGAGGCCCAGCATCCGTCACACTGGGAGTTCATTTGACTATTTTCACTTCAGTTTCATTGACCACAGGAAACGCAGACCTTTACCATGACCAATCTGCCGGCATCTCTGTAACTGGCGACGCGTCGATCTCCCCGCGGGGCGGGCGCGAGCGTCTGGCCAGGGAAAAGCGCCCCGGCGCGATGGCACCGACGGCGACGGGAGTCACAGTTGAACGAGCAGAGACGTGACACCGTGAGCACGCCCGATGGTCTCGCAACCGGGCCCATCGTGGGCCCTCCGGGGACGCGCATCCAGCATCTCCTCGACCTTTCGCGTGACGCCTTTGTGGAAACAGACGCCCAGTCGGTCCTGACCGAATGGAACCGCCAGGCCGAATTGCTCTTCGGGTGGTCGCGCGACGAGGTCCTCGGTCGACCGGTGACGGAATTCCTCGTGCCCGAGCGCTTCGTGGGCCGATTTGGGCAAGACCTCCAGTCGCTTCGGCGGGCGCCGTCCGTCACCCAGCGGACCGAGCCGCGCGAGATGAGGTTGCTGCACCGTGAAGGCCATGAGATCCATGTCTCGGTGACGGCGTACATCATGGGGTCGGGGTCGGAGCTCCGTATCGGGGGGTTCCTGCACGACCGGCATGAAGAGAAGGCGGCCGAGGAGGCCCTCGCCCACGCCTACCTGTATGACTCGCTCACGGGCCTGCCGAATCGGACTCTGTTCACGTACCGTCTCTCCTACGCTTTGGCCAAAGGCAAAGGATCACCGGGATCCGTGGCCCTCCTGGTACTCGATCTCGACCGGTTCAAGGCCATCAACGACGCCCTCGGTCATGAGGTCGGCGACGAGGTCCTCGTCGCCGTATCGGGTCGCCTCGAGGCGGCCAACGGCAGCGCTCAGGTCGTCGCCCGGTTGGGGGGGGACGAATTCCTCGTGTTGTTCGACGGTGAGAATGCCGAACGCGAAGCGGAGAGGTTTTCGATGCACGTCCTCGACGCCTTGTCGAATCCCATCACGGCCGGTTCCAACGAGGTCTTCATTACCGCCAGCATCGGGATCGCCAGCACAACCGCACATGTCACCGAGGCCACGTCTCTGCTGTCGAACGCCGATGCCGCCATGTACCAGGCGAAGAAGAGAGGCGGCGGCAGCGTCGAGGTGTTCGGCGAGGCCATGCGGGTGCGGGTTCTCGAACGCATGACCACCGAGCACTCGCTGCACCGGGCCCTCGAGCGCAGCGAGCTGCGACTCTTCTACCAGCCGGTGGTCGAGATCAAGAACAGCCGTGCCGTCGGGGTGGAGGCTCTGCTGCGCTGGGACCATCCGGACCAAGGCCTCGTCAGCCCCAACAGCTTCATTCCGGTCGCCGAGGAGTCCGGACTGATCATTCCCATCGGCGCCTGGGTGATGCACGAGGCCTGCCGGCAGCTCCGGCGTTGGCAGACGAAGAGGTACGGCGGCCTGCAGGGCGCCGTCGAGGTCAATCTGTCCGCCCGACAGGTCGACCATCCGGCCATCGTGGCCACCGTCGAGAACATCCTGACCGACACCGGCCTGGCGCCGTCGAACCTGACTCTCGAGATCACCGAGAGTGCGCTGATGAACGACGCCGCCGCCGCTTTGGAAGTTCTGCACGCCCTCAAAGACCTGGGCGTGACCTTGGCTATCGACGACTTCGGCACCGGCTACTCGTCGCTCAGCTACCTGCAGAGGTTCCCCCTTGACATCTTGAAGATCGACAAGACATTCGTCGACGAGTTGGGTGCGGCTCCCGAGGGTTCCGAGATCGTGGCCGCCGTCATCAATTTGGCGCACGCCCTCGGTCTGCAGGTCATCGCCGAAGGAGTGGAGACGGAGCGCCAGCTCGAGGAATTGCAGCGGCTCGACTGCGATTTCGCCCAGGGTTACCTGTTCTCACGGCCCGTCCCTGCCCATGAACTCGTCCGAGCCTTCCCCGAGCGCATCGGGGCCTGAACCCGCCTCTTCGCCCGATACGCCGTTCTCGTCATCCGCGTGGTGACGGCTCAGGGCGCGGCATGGCCCGTCCACGAGTGCCCGTCCCACCAACGCAGGCGAGCGGTGCGATAGGGGTCGTGATACCAACCGGGAGGTGGCAACGTCGGGCCGGGAGGAACCGGGACCGAACCCGGTGTGCTCGCCGGCGCAGTTGAGGTCACCGGGGCCGCTCTGGCTACAAGGGGTGCCTCGGTCACCGTGACCGGGGGCGTGACCGGCGACGCCGGGGCGGCCGACCAGGCGGTGGGGGCGGCGGGGCCGGCGGGAACCGCGGCAGCCGCGGCAGGGCCGACCCCATCGGGATTGATGGTCGGCGTGGCCGCGGGGACAGCGGGGACCGACATCGGGTCGGGCGCTCCCGGGGCGGGTGCCCCGTGGGGTCGCACTCCGTCCAACTCCTCCAGTTGCCTGGTCAGGTCGTCGACGAGGCTCGCTTCCGCCTGGTGGAAACGGGCCAGACCGAGGGCCAGAGCGAAGCGGAACTCCTCGGCGTGGACGGCGTCGTAGCTGACTCCCGAGATCCTTTGGCGGTCCGAGACGGCGATGGCGGTCCACGGCGGGTGGACGTTGGAGAGGTAGCCGGTGACGTCCGCGTACTCCCAGATGCGGGTGTGGAGACCGCCGGCGAAGGCGATGCGTTTGTCGGTCACGGTGACCACGCCGGAGTCGATGGGGGCGGACTCTTCGTCGGTCGTCCGGCCGGTCACGAGAAATGTGAAACCACTGATGGCGCCGATGAAGTGCGCCGGGAGGTGCCGGGGTTCGATCAGTCGGCCCGATGCCAGGACGAGCAGGGCACGCTCTCCCTGGCGGAGTTGAAGCGGAAGCGTGGCGGCCTCGGCATTCGTCGCCCCGGCGAACGTCTGGGCCCGGGCCCGGAAGGACTGGATCCGCATCCTCTGGGCCTGCCATTCGGCCAGCTCGGTCGCTTCCCGGCGCGCCTTGGCCTTGTCTCCCAATCCCACTTTTCCTCCCTCTCCGGCCCTCATCAGCCCTGCGTACGCTAGCCAAAGGCGACCACAGCCGGTCAGCGGCCGGGGGCGCCACGGGAATACCGCGGGTGGGGAAATCGTTGACATTACAAAGGTTATACAGTACAACTCTTGTAAGGACAAGGTTGCGATCGCAAGGATTTAGGAGGCATCATGACTACAACCACCGCCACACCGGTAGCACTGACCAGGGACCACGAAGGCGCCGTCGTACCGGCGCCCGGTGTCTATGACATCGATGCCAAGCACTCGTCGGTCGAGTTCGTCGCTCGCCACCTGATGATCTCCAAGGTCCGTGGCCGTTTTGACGACGTCGTCGGGACCATCACCGTGGCCGAGGTGCCCGAGGAGTCGACCGTGGAGGTCTCCATCGGAGCCGACAGCGTGCGGACAGGCGAGGACCAGCGCGACGCCCACCTGCGCAGCGGGGATTTCTTCGACATCGAGAACCACCCCCGGTGGACGTTCAGCAGCACCGGCGTCAAGCGTGAGGGCGACACCTGGAAGGTCACAGGCGACCTTTCGATCCGTGGGGTCACCCGCCCGGTGGTGCTGGACGTCGAGTTCGATGGCGCCAACGTCACCCCGTGGGGCACGACGGCTCTCGGATTCTCGGCGACGACCGAGATCGACAGAGAGGAGTGGGGCGTGACCTACAACCAGGTCCTCGAGACCGGTGGGGTGATGGTGAGCAAGAAGATCCGTATCGAGCTCCAGATCGAGGCCTCCGCCCGCCAGGAGAGCCCGGCCGTCTGATCCGGCTCACCCCGGAGAGCTTCCCGCAATCGCCCCGGCTCCGGCCGGGGCGATTTGCCGTTCGGACCCGGACTCCGAGCGCAGCGATCAGGACGAGACCCCCAGGACGACGCCCTCAGGAAGAAGGTCCAGAATGGGTCCTCCGCCCGCGAGTGAGACCGCCGGGAAACGAGACTGGACGGGGCGGAGGGACGATGGCGAAGGGTCAGAGGGAGAACGAGAGGGCGTCGGGACGAGCGCGACGAGCGGACGTCCCGCGTTCCGGCCAGGCCGACTGGGAACCCGCCGCCGATCGTCCCGATCCCTTCGGCATCCTGGCCGGACAGAACCGGGGACGGATCGCCGAGCTGGTGCCCGTGCGATGGGGCCGCATGCTCGAATCGCCCTTCGCCTTTCTGCGCGGCGCCGCGCTGGTGATGGCGCGCGACCTCGGGACGACGCCTGTCTCGGGTATCACCGTCCAGGCCTGCGGCGACGCCCACCTGGCCAACTTCGGCGTCTTCGCCTCCCCAGAACGGATCCTCCTCTTCGACGTCAACGACTTCGATGAGACTTTTCCGGGGCCGTTCGAATGGGATCTCAAGCGACTGGCTACCAGCGCCGTCGTGGCGGCGCGGGCGACGATCGGCGACGAGCACGGAGCGGAGGCGGCCCGGGCCGCCTCCCGTTCCTACCGCAGTCACATGCACCGGTACGCGTCGATGGGTGTCCTCGACGTCTGGTACGACCGGGTCGACGCCGACGCCGCCAGGCACACCATCGGCGCCGCGCCGGTTCCGTCGATCGAAACCATTCTGTCCCGGGCCCGCCGGCATACATCGCAGGCGGCGCTGCCCAAGTTGACCGAGCTGAGCGACGACGGGGGACGGCGGATCATCGATCACCCTCCACTCGTCACCCACGACATCGGTCCTCGGGACGTCCACGCCATGGAGCCGCTGCTGCGGAGTTACCGGGCCTCGCTCGACGACGATCACCGTGTCCTGCTCGACCGCTTCACTGTCACCGACGTCGCCCGGAAGGTGGTCGGGGTGGGCAGCGTGGGGACCCGGTGTTTCATCGCCCTTCTGACCAGTGACGTCGGCGAACCGTTGTTCCTGCAAGTGAAAGAGGCGGGGATATCGGCGCTCGCCTGTCATGTGGGCACCGCGCCCGCCCACAGCAAGGCACCCATAAAAGCAACCGGAACCCCCGTCGGGTCCACAGCGAAGGCCTGCGTCGATGCCGTACCTGGCCAGGGGCGCCAAGGGCGACGGGTGGTCGACGGTCAGCGGCTCATGCAGGCGGCCAGTGACATCTTCCTCGGCTCCGCCTCGTGGCGGGGCCGGGACTATTACGTACGGCAGCTGCGCGACATGAAGGGCACGGTGAACGTGGCCGCCCTCGACCCCGGGAGTTTCGTCCGCTACCTCGAGCTCTGCGGATGGACCCTGGCCCGGGCCCACGCCCGATCGGGCCCGGCCGCGGCGATCGACGGCTACGTCGGGCGCGGAGAGGGGTTCGATCGGGCGATCGCGCGCTTCGCCCTGGCCTATGCCGACCAGACCGAGCGCGACCACGCCCTGCTGGTGGCGGCGGTGAGGTCCGGGATCATCGAGGCGACACCCGGCGTCTGAACGCGCCAGGACAGACCGCGGGCGCCGGCGACCGTCCGGTTCAGAGGTCCGGCGTGGCCAGGGCGTCGACCTCGTGCAACTCGGCGTCGTCGAGGACCCAGTCGCCGGCGGTGGCATTGACTTCGACCTGGGCACGGCTGGTGGCGCCGGCGATGACCGAGGCCACGTCGTCATGGCCGAGGAGCCACGACACGGCCAACTCCAAGATGCTGTGGCCCGATTTCTCGGCGAACGCGGCCAGGCGTTGCACCATGACGAGCTTCTCATCGAGGGCGGCCAGGCGGTCGGCGGGCATGCCCGACAGGCGGGTGCCGGCCGGCGGCGGCTCGCCGCGCCGGTACTTGCCGGTGAGGAGTCCCGAGGCCAGGGGGAAAAAGGGGACAAAAGCGAGCCCTTGACGGTGGCACTCGGCCAGAACCTGGCGCTCGGGTTCGCGTTGTACGAGGCTGTACTCGTTCTGGACGGACACGAAAGCAGCGGCCCCGGCGGCTACCGCCGTCTGTGCCTCTCGGAGTTGGTCGGCGGAGAAGTTCGAGCAACCGATCTCGCGCACCTTGCCCGCCTTGACGCAGGCGTCGAGCGCTTCGAGGGTGTCGGCGATCGGGGTGTCGGCGTCGGGAGCGTGGAGGATGTAGAGGTCGATCCTGTCGGTGGCGAGCCGCCGGAGACTGTCCTCCAGGGCACGATGGACGTAGTCGGGCTTCGCCCCCCGGCGCTCGGCGTCGACCTGCATCCCGAACTTGGTGGCCAGGACGACCTCGTCCCGGCGTTTACCCAGGGCCTGGCCGAGGAACTCCTCGCTCTTGGTCCCGCCGTAGATGTCGGCCGTGTCGAAGAAGGTGATCCCGTTGTCGAGGGCGGCGAAGACGACGTCGGAACTCTTGTCCAGGTCGAGACGTCCTCCGAAGTTGTTGCACCCGAGACCGATCACCGAGACTTCGAGCGATCCGATCTTCCGCCTTCGCATCATGTCCTCCCCGACAGGTTCGGCGTCGCTGATGTGGTCGGCGCTCCCGACGGAACTGGTCCCGGCGACGGGGCCACCTCCGGTCGTATGAACGTCGTGTTCTCGGTCCACAGCCGGACGCTGATCGATTGGCTGGCCGTGGCGAGCAGGGTCCCGTCTTCGGCCCAGAGATGGGCCAGACCGTGGCCGAATCCGTTGGCCAGCGCGTGTATGTGGATGTCGCACAGCACCCAGGTGGTGGGCACGAGCCGGACGACGCGCAGAGTGTTGTCCAGGCTACGACCCATGGTGCGGGCCCCGAGGGGTTGGGATACGCCCCCGGAGACGTAGTCGCCGATGACGGCCAGAGTGGCGGCCGAAGGCTCGAGGTGCCCCGGGACCCGAGCCCAGAAGGCGGAATCGGCGCTGCCCGGGCTGCCGTCGAGTTCGCTGAAGAGCCGTCCCCGGGCCACACGGTGCTCGACGCGGTCGAGGACGGTGTCGGCGAACATGGCCGGGAACTCCTGGAGGGGACACTCATGGGGCGGCGGGACCACGGGTGGCTCCACCCAGGTGCCCGAGACCTCGAGGTCGTGGCGGCCGAGGGCGGCGTTGACGGTGAGGACTTCACGGTCGCCCAGGCGGCCGATGGCGCGGGCCTGCGTGGTGCCGCCACCCACGGCGGCCAGGACGACTTCCCAATCGAGCACGCTGCCCGTCGGCGCATAGGTGAGGTACTGGGCCGTGGCCCAGACGGTCGGCCTTCCCGAGGCACTCTCCATGGCCACGATGCCGGCGGCCAGCCCGCAACCGCCATAGAGGAAGTGCCCGGGCGTGCAGACGGCCGGGGTGACGGGGAGGCGCCAGCGCAACGGGTCATCGGTCGGTTCGAGCCCGAGAAAGTGACGTGCATCCACGGACGAGCACCCTACCGGGGTCCGTCGCCACCCGATCGAGGCCGCCCCGTCCCTCCCGCCCTCGCCCGGCGCCCGTCGATCGGCTCGTCCCCCGGCTCGTCCGTCGGCTCGTCCCCACAGCTCGCCCAGCGCCCGATGGTCGGACCGCCCAGGGCCGCTGCTGTCATCCAGGGGTGTCGCCCCCGGCCGCGGTCGGGGAAGCCGTCAGTTGACGGAGCGCTGGCGTCCCTCCCAGTAGGGCTGGCGGAGCTTGTACTTCTGGAGCTTGCCGGTCGCCGTACGGACGAGGGCGTCGCGCAACTCGACCGAGCGGGGTGCCTTGAAATGGGCCATGTGGGCGCGGCAGTGCTCGATGAGCTCGTCCTCGGTGACGGTGGCCCCGGGGCGCGCGACGACGAGGGCCTTCACGGTCTCACCCCACTTCTCGTCGGGGACACCGATGACGGCCACCTCGGCGACGTCGGGGTGCTGGTAGAGACAGTCCTCGACCTCGATGGACGAGACGTTCTCGCCCCCGGTGATGATGACGTCCTTCTTGCGGTCCGAGATGACGGTGTAGGGGCCGTCGAGGTAGCCGCCGTCGCCGGTGTGGAACCATCCCCCGTCGAGAGCCGAGGCGGACTCGTCGGGTTGCTGCCAGTAGCCGGCGAAGACATGGTTGGAGCGGGCCAGGACCTCACCTTCCTCGTCGATCCGCATCCGGACCCCCACGGCCGGAACCCCGGCACGCGACAGCCGGACGGAGCGTTCGGCCGGGTCGAGGCCATCCCACTCGTAGGGGGCGCGGTTGACGGTCAGAAGCGGCGCCGTCTCGGTGAGGCCGTAGATCTGGATGAACTCCCAGCCCAGCTCCGTCTCGATCCTTTCGATGGTCTTGGAGGGGGGAGGGGCACCGGCCACCACCATGCGGACGGTGCCGTGGCCGGGCACTTCTCGGCCGGCGGCCACCCGTTCGGCGCCGGCGGCGAGGATGGCGGCCACGACGGCCGGGGCGCCGCACAGGAGGGTGACGCCTTCGGACTCGATGCGGCGCAGGATCTCCTCGCCGTCGACCTTGCGGAGCACGACGTGGCGGCCGCCCATGGCGGTGACGGCGTAGGGCATGCCCCACCCGTTGCAGTGGAACATGGGCAGGGTGTGGAGCAGGACGTCGCCGTCGGTGACCGTGGTGTGCCAGCCGAAACTGCCGGCGTTCAGCCAGCACGTCCGGTGGGTGAGCTCCACTCCCTTGGGTCGGGCCGTGGTACCCGAGGTGTAGTTGATGGAACAGGCCGCCTCTTCGTTTCCGGTCCACGGCCGGGGCTGTCGCGCATCGGCGGCGGGAGTGAAGAGGCCGGCATCGTCGTGGCCGTCGAGAACGATGCGGATGGGCGCGCCGACACCGGCCAGCTGGTCGTCCATCTCGGGATCGACCAGGAGCACCTTCGCCCCCGAGTGCTCGACGATGTAGCCGACCTCGTCGGAGTTGAGCCGGAAGTTGATGGGGACGAGGACGCGACCGAAGCCGCTGACGCCGAAGAAGGAGATGAGGAAGCGTCCCGAATTGGGGCTGACCAGAGCGATCCGCTCGCCCGGTCCGACATCCATGGCGTCCAGGGCGGCCGCCATGCCCTGGGCCCGGGCGTGCATGTCGGCATAGGTGATCGAGCCCAGGGACCCGGCGACGTCGGGCTCGTCGACGATGGCCAACCGGTCCCCGTGGACGAAGGCGGCCCGTTCCAGAAAGTCGCCGATCGTGAGCGGCACGTGCATCTGCTCCCCCTGTTCTCGTCCGTCCGTCGATCATCCCAGACCGACCGCGCAGCTGCGAGGTCCAGGCCTGATCAGAGCCCTGGCGCGGCCCCATCGGCGTCCCGGGGGGCGTGGCTGACCGGCTGGTAAGTTCGCCCCTTCGGACCGACCAGCAACAAGGTGGAGGTACGCCGTGGCGTCCATCGTTGTCACGGGAGCGGGGATGGCGGGGCTGACGACAGCCATGCTCCTGGCCGATGACGGCCACCAGGTTGTCGTCCTCGAACGTGATCCGGCCGTCCCACCGCCCCCCGCCGAGGCGTGGGGGACGTGGAAACGCCGGGGGGTCGTCCAGTTCCGGTTGGCGCACATCCTGCAACCACGGTTCCGCAAGGAGGCCGAAATGGCGCTGCCGCGGGTGATCACCGCCCTCGAGGCCGCCGGCGCCCTGCGGCTCAATTTCGTGATGGACGCCCCCACCGAGCTGACGGGGGGTACGCGTCCCGGGGACGGGGACTTCGAGGTGGTGACCGCCCGGCGGCCGGTGGTCGAATCGGTGATCGCCGCGTGTGCCGACGACACGCCGGGCGTGACGGTGCGCCGGGGGGTGGCCATCGCCGGGGTGACGACCGGATCGAAGGCTCGGGCCGGTGTCCCCCACGTGACCGGGATCCGGACCGAGGCCGGCGAGGAGATCGGGGCGGACCTGGTGGTCGACGCCGCCGGTCGCCGGTCCCCTCTGCCCGGGTGGTTGGAGGCGGCGGGAGGCCGGCGGCCCGACGAGGAGCTCGAGGACAGCGGGTTCATCTACTACGGGCGGCATTTCCGCTCGGCCGACGGATCGCTTCCCCCGATCATGGGTCCGCTGCTGCAGAACTACGGGAGCATCTCGGTGCTCACCTTGCCGGCTGACAACGGGACGTGGGGGATCGTCATGGTGGGAAGCGCCGCCGACAGCGCCCTGCGGGGACTGCGCGACACCGACTCCTGGAACGCCGTGGTGCGGAGCCTGCCTTTCGCCGCCCATTGGTTGGACGGTGAACCGCTCGAGGATGGGATTCAGATGATGGCCAAGATCGAGGACCGGCATCGGGCCTTCATGATCGACGGGCAACCGGTGGCCACCGGTGTGGCGGCTGTGGCCGATGCTTGGGCCTGTACCAACCCGTCACTCGGACGCGGCATCTCCATGGGGTTTCTGCACTCCCTGGCCTTGCGCGACACGCTGCGTCAGACGCCGGGCGACGACCCGGTCGCCCTGATGGGCGCCTGGTCCGATGTGACGGAGGAGACGGTGGAGCCGTGGTACCGGGCGACGGTGGCCTTCGACCGTCACCGGCTGGCCGAGATCGACGCCGAGATCCGGGGGGAGCCCTACCGGCCCGGGGACCCCGTGTGGGATATCGGCCAGGGCCTGCGGTTCGCCGCCGGCCAGGACCCCGATTGCTTGCGGGCCTTTCTGAGCATCGTGGGCGTGCTGGAGTCGGCGGAGGAAGCGGTGGCCCGACCCGGGGTCCTCGAGAAGGTGGTGGCTCTCGGCGACGGGTGGCGCCACGCCGCGCGGTTCGGACCGAGCCGCAGGGAGCTGCTGGCCATGGTGTCGCCATGACCGCGCAAGAGCAATGGAGGCGACGATGCGTGTCGAGGTGAACGGGGTCGGCATCGAGTATGAGGTGACGGGCGAGGGCCGACCGGTGGTGCTGCTGCACGGCTTTCCCGACTCGGGCCGGTTGTGGCGGCACCAGGTCCCCGCCCTGGCCGATGCCGGCTTCCAGGTGATCGTGCCTGATCTCCGCGGGTACGGGGGTTCGGACCAGCCGAAGGAAGTCGAGGCCTACTCGTTTCCCTTCCTGGCCGGCGACGTGCTCGGTGTGCTCGATCAGCTGGGAGTGGAGAGGGCCCACGTGGTGGGGCACGACTGGGGGGCGGCGCTGGCCTGGGTCATGGGTTCACTTGTCCCGGATCGGGTCGATCATCTGGCCGCGTTGTCCGTGGGCCATCCGCTGTCGTTCCGGGCCGTCGGTCGGGAGCAGCAGGAGAAGTCGTGGTACATGCTGCTGTTCCAATTCGAGCCGGTCGCCGAGCAGTGGCTGTCCAACGACGACTGGGCCAACTTCCGTTCGTGGGGCGACCACCCCGATGCCGACGCCGTGATCGCCGATCTCGAACGGACGGGCTCGCTCACTCCCGGGCTCAACTGGTATCGGGCCAACGTGCCGCCCGAGGCCCTGATCGGGCCGCCGCTCGAGTTGCCGGCGGTGGCGGCGCCGACCATGGGGGTGTGGGGGACGGGTGACTTCGCCCTGACCGAAGCCCAGATGACGGGATCGTCCGCTTATGTGACCGGACCCTGGCGGTACGAGCGGGTGGACGGGGTGGCCCACTGGATGCAGCTCGAGAAGCCGGACGTGGTGAACAGGCTGCTGCTCGACTTCCTGCCCCGCTAGGCGAGTCCTGCCACGGGCCGACGGGGCCGACGCGGCTGAGGGGGACGACGCGGCAGACGACGGGGGCGACGGGGACGACCGGGTGTCCGGCTCGATTTAGTGATGGTGCCGGCGTCGGTGGGCGACGAGCGTGAAGGGAATGGTCTCGGTGCCGGCTCCGTTGGTTGCCGTCAGGGAGAAGGGGAATCGGCCCACCGGAGGCGTGCCGGCCAGGGTGGCGGTGCCGTTTCCGTTGTCGGTGAGTGTCACACCGGTGGGGAGGGCGGAGGCCGGGGCCACGGTGATAGTGGGACGGGGAGTGCCGGTGGTGACCAGGGTCCAGGTGAAGGGGCGTCCGGCCCGGACCGATCGGACAGAGGGCATGACGAAGGCGGGGGCGGTGGCCGCCTGGACGCCGAAACTCTGGTGGACGTCGGGCGCCGCCGCGTAGGTGGCGTCCCCGGGTTGGGCGGCGTCCAGGGTGCAGGTGCCCGGACCGGTGAAGGTGACGTTGGGGGCAGCCCATGAGCAGACGGCGGCGGCCGACGCGTCCACGGTCAGGTCCACCGGGAGTCCCGACGAGGCAGTGGCCGTCGGTGCGTAAGGGGACCCGCCGACGACGGCCCCGGACGGGGCGGTCGAGGTGAAGGTGATGCTCTGGGGCTGATCGCCGGCGTCCGGCTCGTAGGCCCCGATGGCACAGGGCGTGGCCCGGGCCACCCCCCGTTGGTCGGGGGCCGAGCAGAACGAGGCGTTGTCGACCGCCCCGACGGCGGCACTGGTGGCCAGGAGGGCGATCGTCAGGGTGGGTCCGCCGTTGTCCTCGAGACCCGAGGGATCGAGACCGGCCGAGGTGTCGGAGTGGTCGGTGGCGTCGTCGAAGCCGCAGGTCCCGTCGTCGTCCAGGTTGTCGTGGAGGTCGGTGCCGCCGCCGGAACAGTCGTCGCCCGGGGCGTTGCCGGCCATGAGGGTGGCGGCGATGGTCAGGTCCGCCGGGGAAGCGTCGTTGTAGATACCACCGCCGCTGTCGTGGCCGCTGCGACCGGTGGCGGTATTGCCGGCCAGGGTGCTGTTGGCGATGGCGGCGGTCCCACCGTTGTAGATGGCGCCGCCGAAGGTGGCGGCATTGCCCGAGAGGGTGCTGTCGGAGATGCTGAGCGAACCGTTGTTCTGGATGGCGCCGGCCGTGGTGGCGGTGTTCCCCGACAGGGTGCTGTCGCTGATGGTCACCGTCCCGGCGGAATTGAGAATGGCACCGCCGGCGCCGGTGGCGGTGTTGTTCGAGACGGTGCTGTCGGTGAGTGTCAGGGTCGGCCTGGTGACGGTACCGGTCTGGCCCTGGTTCCAGATGCCGGCGCCTCCCGGGGCCCGGCTTCCCGACACGGTGCAGTTGCGGAGAGTGAGCCATCCCTGGTTGACGATGGCGCCTCCGGCGTTGGCGCTGGTGGCGTCGTCAACGGTGAGACCGGAGATGGTGACGGTGACCCCCGGTCCCACCCGGAAGACCGTGGTCGTGCCCCCTCCGCTGACCGTCAGGTTGGCCGCCCCCGGCCCGCTGATGGTGAGATCTTTCGACAGGACGAGATTGCCACCGGTGAGCGTGATGGTCGAGCAGGAGAGGGTGGGGCCGAAGGTGATCGTGTCGCCGACGGCGGCGTCGGCCACGGCTTGGCGCAGGGAACCGGCACCGGAGTCGTTGCAGTTGATGACGGACGGGGTGGCGGCCTCGGCCACCGGGGCCGAGAGGGAAGCGAGAGAGAAGGTGAGCAAAGTGACCGCCGCTGCTGCGGTGACGAGCCGGCGTCCGATCACCGAGGTCGTCCAAAGCCGGGGCGTGCCTGTGGGCGGGCGGGCGGGCGGATCTGGAAGGGGTGTGCGTGTGACTGTCGGGTGCGCCGGCGCCTCAAGATGTCCGCTTTCCGGGAATGGAGTAGGGCAACCATCGTACGAGGACGGCGTTCTGGGCCACATCGTCGGAATTGAGGAGTGACGACGGCGACCGACAATCCCTTCCCACCATCGAGCCAACAGGCGGGCAACAGGACCCCGGTGGCTCTCAGTCTTTGAATTCGGGGGGACGCTTCTCCTTGCGGGCACGGGTGGCCTCTTCGAAATTCTGGGTGGTGATGCGGACGAAGAGTTGCGCCTGTCCCTCGGCGTCCATGTGGCCCTGGAGGCTGCCCGATTCGAAGCTGTTCCAGAGCAGGCGTTTGGTGAGCTCGATGCCGGGCCGGCTGAACGACGAGATGCGCTCGGCCAGCGCGTAACAGGAGTCGAGGAGCTCGGCGGCGGGGACCACCTTCGAGACGAGGCCGATGCGATCGGCTTCGGCGGCGTCGATGTCGCGACCGGTGAGCATGATCTCGAAGGCGCGCGACGAACCGATGGCGCGCGGGAGGAGGTAGCTGAGGCCGAGCTCGGTCGAGGTGAGGCCGTTGTTGATGCCTGCGGCCCGGAAGTAGGCGGCCTCCGAGGCCAGGCGGATGTCGGTGGCCAGGCTGAGGCAGAAGCCACCGCCGATGGCGGCGCCGTTGATGGCGCCGATCACCGGTTGGTGCATGCGGCGCAGCGCCCTGATGACGTCGTCGAGGAGCTCCATGGCCCGCAGGGCGATGGTGGGGACGGTGAGGCCCCCGATGTGGGGGATGACGCCGGCATCCTCCTGGTCGGCGCCGGAGCAGAAGCCGTGGCCGGCACCGGTGAGGACGACGACCCGGATGTCGTTGTCGACGCTCAGGCTCTCGAGGGCCTGGCGCAACGGGATCATGACGTCGAAGGCCATGGCGTTCATCCGCTCGGGACGGTTCAAGGTGACGAGGGCGATACCGGGACGGGGGAGGTCGACGACGACGAAGGCCATGGAGGCCGATGTTGTCAGACGGGTGCCGGGTCGGACGAACCGAGAAGGCGGAAGGTGTTGACGTAGATGATCTCGGCCCCCGCCGCCGACCAGTCGGCCCACTTCTGGAACTCCGGTGTCCGGTAACCGCCCAGGAGGAGGCGCAGGTTCTCGGCCATGGTCTGGAAGGTGGCCTCGGGGTCGTCGGAGTCCATTTCGTAGAAGTGCATGAAGCGGGGATCGGTGTCGTCGGCGTTCTGGTACGCGGTGATCTGGGTGTAGCCGGGAACGGCGGCGGCGGCGATGGTGCGGATGTGGACGAAGTCGGCCCAGTCCCGCAACGGTTGGGCCAGAGCCGGCGTGGTGGGGCTGATCCAGACGACGAGCAGTCCCGTGGTGGGCCGTCCCGTGAGGATGCCCTGGGAGGGCCGGGGGTAGCGGCGGAAATGACGGGCCGTGGTGCCGGGCAGGGCCGGCGGGGCGGTGAAGGAATCGTCGGTCTCGGCCACGCCGAGGAGGGTGCCGTCGGGGATGGCCATGGGCAGCTCGTCGCGTCCGGGCCGGGTGGTGGCCCACCAGGTGACACGGTGGACGCCGGGGAGAGCGAGCAGCGCCGGTGCCCGGGTACGGGCGTAGTCGGCCGGGGCGGCGTCGCCGAGCTCGAGATAGAGGCCCGGTGTGATGCGGTCTTCCACCCGACGGCCCGGCCCGGTCGCCGGTCAGGCGTCCAGGGCGCGTTCTTTGGCCCAGCGGTAGTCGGCCTTGCCCGACGGCGAACGGACGATCTCGGGGAGGAAGGCGAAGGCCTTGGGCAGTTTGTAGCGGGCCACGTGGGTGCCCGCCTCGGCCAGGAGCTCATCGGCGGTGACCGAGGCGCCGTCCACCAGCTGGACGATGGCCACCACCTCCTGGCCCCAGCGTTCGGAGGGACGGCCGGCCACCACGACGTCGGCCACCGCCGGGTGGCAGATGAGGGCCTGCTCCACCTCCTCGGCGAAGATCTTCTCGCCGCCCGAGTTGATGGTGACCGAGTCGCGGCCGAGCAGTTCGATCTCGCCGTCGGCCAGGTAGCGGGCCCGGTCACCGGGAACGGAGTAGCGGACGGCGTCGATGACCGGGAAGGTCCGGGCCGTCTTCTCGGCGTCGCCCAGGTAGCCGAGGGGAACCGATCCCTTCTGGGCCAGCCAGCCCAGGTCCTGGTCGCCGGGCTTGATCTCCCGGGTGAGGTCCTCGCTGACCACGGTGGCGCCGGGGCCGGGGACGAAGCGACCGGTCGAGACCGAGCCGGAGGTGGAGTTGGTGCCCATCTGGGCGCCGGTCTCCGAGGCGCCGGCCACGTCGGAGACGACGATGTTGGGCAGCTTGGCCAGGATGCGGGTCTTCATGCCTTCGCTGAGCATGGCGCCGCCGCTGCCGAAGGCCAGGAAGCCGGTGGTGTCGTAGTCGCCGCGTTCGAGCTCTTCGATGAGGGGCCGGGCCATGGCGTCGCCCACCACCGAGAGGCCGATGATGTGCTCCCGTTCCACCGTCTTCCAGACGTCGACGGCGTCCATGGTGCGGGTGTTGGTGGGGAAGACCAGGGTGGCGCCCATGGTCATGTAATAGAAGCTGGCCCACTGCGCCGCGCCGTGCATGAGCGGGGGGATGGACATGACGCGGACCCCGTCGGTGGGCAGGACGCGGCTGACCAGGTGCTCGGAGCTCTCGATGAGCTCCCAGGTGCCGTAGGTGCGGCCCCCCATGGCGGCGCGGAAGATGTCGTGTTGGCGCCAGAGGACACCCTTGGGCATGCCGGTGGTGCCGCCGGTGTAGAGGATGTAGAGGTCGTCGGGCGACGGCTCCACCGGGGGGAGCTCCGGCGGGGCCGAGGCCAGGGCCGTCTCGTAGTCGACGGCGCCGGGGAGAAGGGGTTCGTCGGATTCGTCGGCCACCTGGATGAGCAGTTCGAGGTCACGGAGCTCGGGGAGGACGCGTTCCAAGATGGGGGCGAAGGTGGCGTGGTAGATGAGGCCGCGGGCCTTCGCGTCTCGCAGGAGGTAGCGGAGCTCCTCCTCGACATAGCGGTAGTTGACGTTGAAGGGGGCCACCCGGGCCTTGTAGGCGCCGAGCATGCCTTCGAGGTACTCGTTGCCGTTGTAGAGATAGAGGCCGAGGTGGTCCTGGCCGGACTGGTGGCCGGCCAGGGTGGAGCGTTCGGCGTGGACGCCGAAGTCGTGACGGTAGAGAAACGAGGCGAGCCGTCGCGAGCGGTCGGTGATGTCGGCGTAGGTGAAGCGGCGGTCCCGCCAGACGATGCACTCGCGGTCCGCGACGGTGGCGGCCACCGTCTCGTGGACCTGGCCCAGGTTGAATTCCTCCCCGCTCACCGACCACCTCGCGATTCGTGTCGTGGATGTGACGCCATGGCCCAGGTGCCGGCGCAGGCGCAGCCTATTGCGTGACGGTCTCGCCGGACGGACCCCCTACTGCTGGTAGCGCTCCACCACGGGGGCCGGTCGCTCCTGCGCCTCGTTCGGGTCCTGGCCGGCCTGGCGGCGGGCCCGGCGCTGGCGGAGGAGATCCCAGCACTGGTCGAGGGCGACCTCGATGGTGCGGAGCCTCTCCTCCTCCTCAGGGGAGAGGCCCTGGCCGACGTGGGCCTCCTCGAGGTGGTGCTCATGTTCGGCCAGTTCGTTGATGCGGTTGACGAGTTCCTGGTCGTCCATGGGTCCTCCTCGGCGGCGCTCGGTCCGGGGTCTGGCGGTCGTCG
>Ga0307373_10005321_pt1 | contig 21102 bp, 14 predicted proteins | sample OX2MG_FD_202534 | JGI IMG/M metagenome (GOLD analysis project Ga0307373, IMG submission 202534) | Soil microbial communities from Risofladan, Vaasa, Finland - OX-2 | ecosystem: Environmental > Terrestrial > Soil > Coastal area > Acid sulfate soil | place: Finland: Risofladan, Vaasa | collected...
GTGATTTTGTCGGAATAGTAACTCGGAAGCGCGACCCGGACGGATAGGCTCAGTGGAAAAGGAAAGGCGATCAGAAATAACACCGCTTGACTTTTTATATTGTATACATAGACTGCCTTTCGCCTATGCAGCCGTCTGATGCTCCACGCAGCTCTACGTCCGTCGCCATTGCTCCAGACGTGTCGACCGCAACGCTCACGGCCGTTCCCTTGCGGCTTCCCTGTCCCAACGCGACGATTCGGAACAACAGCGTTGCCGCGGCGCGTAGCTGTGCCAAGGTAGCTACGAAGCGAGCATCGGAACGGCCTGTGAATCGTCTGAAGGGGGAAACGTGGGCATAAAGAGAGGGCGTTGGGTTTTTCTGCTCATGTTGTTTACCTTCCTGCCGCTGCCGGGACGCGCGCAGGGGACGCTGGCGGATTATCAGCGCGCTGAGAAGTTCCTTCCCGGGAACCTTAGGCGCCTCATTTCCATTGCCGATGTTGCTCCGCATTGGATCGGGAAGGGAGATCGCTTCTGGTACAGCGAATCCGGCCCAAAAGGAACGCAATTCATTCTCGTCGATCCCGCTAAAAACACCAGCTTTCCCGCATTTGATCAGACGCGCCTGGCGCAAGCCCTTTCGCGCGCGACCGCCAAGACCTATCTTCCGACGCAGCTTCCTTTCTACAGTTTTGAATACACGGAGGACGAGAGCGCCATTCGTTTCCAGTTTGAGGATACGCAGTGGACTTGCCAGCTGGCCAGCTACGAGTGCGTAAGAGGTTCGCAAACACCGGCCAGCGCTTATGAAAGACTTTCGCCGAATGGCCGCTTTGCCGCGTACGTTCACGATCACAATTTGTATCTCCGCGATGTTTCAACGGGCACGCGCATTCAGCTTACGTACGATGGCATTGCGGGGTGGGATTATGCAACGCCGCTGCCCTCGCTCCGATTGCTTGTCACGCAGGGAACCGAACATCCCAAGGAGATGCCGGCGGTGTTCTGGTCGCCGGATTCCTCGAAGCTGATCACTTACCGCATGGATTCCAGAAATGCCGGGCGTTTCACCAGCCTCCAATTTGTCCCGCCGCAGCAATTGCGCCCCAAGGCGTACACGGTGGTCTATCCGCTGCCCGGAGAAGTGCTGCCCCTGGCCGAGCCGATTATTTTCGATATTCAAACGGGAAAACGGATCGATGTGAAAACGCCGCCGCTTAAAATGCAATTCCAGGGCGGTCCCTACTTCGCATGGTCCCCCGACAGCAAAAGTCTTCATTACCGTTACGACGGTCGCGGAGAGAAATACATCGAATTGCGGGAAATCAACGCCGACACGGGAGAACAGAGGGTTATCGTCAGAGAGCAATCCGATACCTATGTGGATCCGGGCGAGACGTCTTACCGGCTGATCCAGGATGGCCAGGAAATTCTGTGGTCCTCGGAGCGAAGCGGCTGGGATCAGCTCTATCTTTACAACGGAAAGACCGGACAGGTGGAAAATCAGGTAACGCACGGGTCCTGGGTAGTCCGTCAGATCGTGCATATCGATGAAAAAGCGCGCCAGATCTATTTCCTCGCGAGCGGGCGCGAGAAAAACGAAGATCCATACCAGACGCATCTCTACCGCGTGAATTTTGACGGCAGCGGCATGCAGCTGCTTACGCCGGAAGATGCAAATCACACCGTGAGCATGTCGCCCGACGGGAAATATTTCGTGGACAATTATTCGCGTCCGGACTTGCCGGGAGAATCCGTTCTGCGGCGCGCGGAGGATGGCGGCGTGGTTCGTGTGCTTGAACGCACGGACATCACCGCGCTGCTCAAAATGGGCTGGAAGTTTCCCACGCCGTTCGAAGGCAAAGCGGCCGATGGCGTTACCGACCTGTATGGCCTGATCGTGCGGCCTTCCAATTTCGATCCCAAAAAGAAATATCCCATCCTCGAACAGGTATACACGGGCCCGCAGGGATTCTTCGTGCCCAAGACCTTTGGCGGTGACTTTTGGCTGCAGCCAATGGCGGAGCTGGGTTTCGTTGTTGTTATGGTTGACGGCCGGGGAACGACGGGACGCTCCCGGGCCTTCCACGAATTCTCCTATCACAACATGGGCGGCGTTTTTGGAGATCACGTCGCGATGATCAAGCAAATGGCTGCCAAGTACCCGTATATGAACATCACGCGCGTGGGCATCTACGGTACTTCCGCGGGAGGCTATGGCTCGGCTCACGCCATGCTTATGTTCCCGGATTTCTACAAAGTGTGCGTCTCTACTTCCGGGGACCATGACGCCCGGCTCGATAAGGCTTGGTGGAACGAACTCTATCAGGGCTATCCGGTCGGGAAGGATTACGCCGCGCAGGCGAATCCCACGCTGGCGGGCCGTCTGAAAGGACACCTGCTACTAATCCACGGCGATGTGGATGACAATGTACATCCCGTCGAGACCATGCGCTTCGTGGACGCGCTGATGACCGCGAATAAAAATTTCGATATGCTCTTTGTCCCCAATATGTTTCATGGCGATAGCGGGCCTCACGCTCTTTATGTCACCCGGCGCCGTTGGGATTATTTTGTCCGCTATCTGCTGGGCGTGACGCCGCCCGGGAATTTCCAGATCAAGGAGGGGCCGCTCCCTCCGTTTCGCGGGCGTTAGCGGCGCTTTTCGTCGCCGGTTGATGGGACCATCGATTTTCATTTGTCTGGGCAATTGAAATTCAAGCAGCCAGCGCTATGGCTGCCAATGGGGATGCAGGATGAGAGAATTCAACCGTGGTTTCCGGATTATTCTCCTAACGCTACTCGCCGCCGTGCTTTGGGCCACGCCGGGTTTTGCGCAGCGCCGGTTTGGCCAGCCGCCGCAGGACGGGATGCGTTTTCGCTTTGTCGGACCCGTGGTCGGCAATCGAGTCGCATCGGTTGCGGGCGTGCCCGGAGACCCAAACACGTATTATGCCGGCGCGGCGTCCGGCGGCGTATGGAAATCGACCGACGGCGGCAACCGTTGGTTCCCCATTTTTGACAAAGAACCCGCGGCCGCGATTGGGGCGCTGGCCGTGACGCCCTCCGATCCCGCTGTTGTCTGGGCGGGAACGGGCGAAGCTTGGGCGATTCGTGATAGCGACGTGATGGGAGACGGAATTTACAAGTCCACCGACGCGGGAAAAACATGGACGAACATGGGCTTGCACGCGACTGGCCGCATCGGCCGCATCGTGATCAATCCGACGAACCCGGACGACGTTTTCGCGTGCGCGCTCGGCCGCACCACCGGCCCGCAACAGGAGCGCGGCGTCTACCGCACAACCGATGGCGGCAAGACGTGGCAGCGCGTTCTCTTCGTCGACGAGAATACGGGCTGCTCCGGCCTGGCCATGGACCCGGAAAATCCGCGAGTGCTTTTCGCGGGAACCTGGCAAGTAGAGATGCATACATGGGGTATGTTCAGCGGCGGTCCAGGCAGCGGCATTTATGTTTCGCGCGACGGCGGAACGAAGTGGACGCGCATCGAGGGCCACGGACTGCCCAAGTCGCCTGTCGGCAAGATTGATGTCGCCGTGGCTCCCACCGATTCGAATCGCGTCTACGCTTTGATTCAAACCAAAAATCAGGGCTCGGTCTGGCGTTCGGACGATGGCGGGGACCATTGGCGCATTGTGAATTGGCAGCGCGAGCTGATCGGTCGCGCCGGGTACTACATTCGCATCGCCGTATCCCCCGCGAATGAAAACGAGGTTCTCATTGCCAACAGTAGTTTTTTTCAATCCGTGGATGGCGGCGTGACGTTCCAGCAAGTGCCCTGGGGCGGCGACAATCACGACATTTGGATCGACCCGAAGAATGCCAACCGCTTCGCCCTCACCAACGACGGCGGCATGATGATCACCACGAACCACGGCAAAGGTTTCCATCGCGTGACGCTTCCCATCGGGCAGATGTATCACGTCGCCGTGGATAATCAGATTCCCTACGACGTCTACAGCAACATGCAGGACGACGGCAACATGCGCGGCCCCAGCACGTCATTCGGTTTTGCTTTCGGCGGTGGCGAACAGCCCGGCTGGGACCATGACATGGGCGGATGCGAATCTGGATGGACTCTTCCGGATCTCGTGGATCCGAATATCGTGTGGGCCACCTGCTATGGCGACGAAGTGACGCGCTGGGATGCGCGAACGAAGATGGCGCGCTCCGTCAGTCCCTGGTTCCACACGCTCGATTCGCCTCCGAACAAAACGAAGTATCGTTGCCATTGGACTCCGCCGCTGGCGATTGATCCATTCGATCACAACACGGTTTATTACGGCTGCCAGGTTATCTTCAAGACTTCCAATGCCGGCCAGAGCTGGACCATCATCAGCCCTGATCTTTCCACGCATGATCCGAGCCGGATCGTCTCTTCGGGAGGATTGGTCGGCGACAATCTGGGCCAGTTCTACGGTGAAGTCGTCTTCGCCATTGCGCCTTCCCAGATTCAAAAAGGCCTCATTTGGGCCGGAACCAATGACGGTCAGGTCTGGTACACAAAAGATGCAGGCGGCCATTGGACGAACGTGACGAAGAACATCACGGGCCTGCCCGTCTGGGGGACAGTCACCAGCATTCAGCCTTCTTATTTCGATGCGGGCACTGCGTATATCTCCGTGGATCTCCATTTGATGGACAACCGCGACCCGTTCATCTATAAGACGACGAATTTCGGGCAGACTTGGACGCAAATCACTGGCGGGCTGCCCAAGGGAGAATTGTCTTACGTTCGCGTCGTCGCGGAAGACCCGAACTGCAAGGGGCTGTTGTTTGCGGGAACAGGGAACGCGCTGTACTACTCGTCCGACGACGGCGGACATTGGGCACCGTTGCAGGATGGCTTGCCGCACTCGCCAGTTTCTTGGGCGGTGGTGCAGAAGCAGTTCCACGACTTGGTTGTTTCCACGTACGGTCGTGGACTATACATTCTCGACGATATCACTCCTCTCGAACAGATGGCCACGGAGCACTCCGACGCTCCCGTGCGTCTCTTCACGCCGCGCAACACCTACCGCTTTATCCGCGCGGGACGCGCGTTTATAAATTTTTCGCTGAAGTCAGCAACGAAAAAACCGGTGCAGATTGAAATCCTCGACGCCCATGGCGGCGTAATTCGTAAATTGAACTCGCCGGGCAAGGCGGGACTCAATCGTGCCGTCTGGGATTTGCGCTACGCCCCGCCTAAGCTGATTGCGCTCCGCACCCTGGCTCCTGATAATCCGCATATTTGGGAAGATCCGCGCTTTCGCGGCAAAGACTCGCGGCCCGTCACGCACTGGGGTATCCAGCCCGCGGAACAGGGCCCGCTCGCCGCGCCCGGAAAATACACCGTCCGCCTGACCGTGAACGGGCAAAGTTTCACGCAACCCTTCACCATCTTGCGCGATCCGCTCTCTCCGGGCACGGATGCCGATATCGATGCGTCCGTTGCGATGCTGCTGCGCATTCGTGACGACATCACGGCAACGTCCGGCATGGTGAATCAAATCGAGTGGATGCGAAAACAGCTCAGTGACGTCGAGAGCATGCTCAAGAGCCAAAAGAGCAAGGCCGATCTGCTGAAGTCCGTCGACCAGATGGACCAGAACATGCAATCGATCGAATACAAGCTCTTGTCGCGCTTCGAGGCCAACAGCGACGACAAGTATTACGCCCACGCGTACAAAATCTACCTCAATCTGATCTGGCTCAATGGCGAAGTGGGTACGGGCGCTGGCGATGTGGCCGGCGGCGCGGACTTCGCTCCCACTGCGACAGACGGGGAACTGCTGGCCATGATCGAGAAAAATCTGACCGCGGCGAAGGCCGATTATCGCAACTTGATGGAAAAGGAGCTTCCTGCGTTCAATCGTTCTCTCGCCGCCCGCGGCGTCACTCCGCTGGTGGCGGCGATTCCGCCTGCGCCATCGTCCACCGGTGGCGCGAGCCGGTAAGGAGCAAGCCAAAGCGGCCATTCGTCTGGCCCAACCCGGAGTGCGGCTGTTCACTTTCTAGTGAGCGGCGCCCTCCCGGAGACCATCGTCGCCTTATAAAGGACGGATCTTTTTTCGCCCGGCAGGTTTCTCGTCACCCGCACATTCCTCCCGTGCTCAAGCCGAATGCTGGTAAACTCGCTCCAGGCGCCGGGCCCAGCCGGTCAACAAGGAGGGTCAAAGACGATGCTGATGTTCATTCTGGCGGCAGTTGTCCTCGTGGCGCTTGTAGGCAGTCTTCCGATTTGGCGCCATAGCAAAAAGTGGGGTTTTTATCCCATCGGCGGCGTAAGTCTGCTCATACTGATTATCCTGTTTTTATTTTGGACAGGCCGCCTGTAGTACAACTCGCGACGATAACTTACGCTGCACTCAAGTTGCAGGCGCTTCGGAATAGTTGCAGGCAAATGCTCGGCTGGAGCCGGCCAAGATTCGCGCTCTCGTTATGACCAACGATCCAATGATCATTCAAGGAGGCATGGGTGCGGGTATCTCCAACTGGCGCCTTGCCCGGGCAGTATCCCAACTCGGTCAACTCGGGGTTGTTTCGGGAACCGCTCTGGACCTGATTTTCGCCCGGCGCCTTGAGGAAGGCGACCCCGGCGGCCACATGCGTCGCGGCCTCGATCATTTTCCTTTCCCCGAGATGGCCGAGCGCATCTGGCGGACGTATTACATCTCTGGAGGCAAGGCGGAGAGCGGATCCTACAAGATTCTGCCGATGCACGAGAAAGACAGCCCTCGTGAACTGAAGGAGTTATGCATCGTAGCAAACTTTGTAGAAGTATTTCTTGCGCGTGAAGGCCACAAGAATCCGGTGGGAATCAACTATCTCGAAAAAATTCAGATTCCGCACTTGCCTTCGCTCTACGGTGCCATGCTTGCGGGTGTTGCTTACGTGATGATGGGTGCCGGTGTTCCGCTCAAGATTCCCGGCGTGCTCGATCGTTTCGCCAATCACGAGCAGGGGACTTATCCCCTGCACGTGACGGGCGCGCAGGAAATCGTGGATACGACGATGGCGTTTGTTCCCCGGGAATTTATGGAGTGTGATCTTCCACCGCTGACCCGCCCAAAGTTTTTCGCCATCATCTCTTCGAATACTCTGGCCACAACAATGGTAAGAAGGGCCAACGGCAAGGTGGACGGATTTATCATCGAGGGACCCACAGCTGGGGGGCACAACGCGCCGCCGCGGGGGAAGCTCCAACTCGACAACGCAGGCGAACCAATCTATGGAGAACGCGACAGCATTGACCTTGAAAAGATACGAGAACTGAGTTTGCCCTTCTGGCTGGCTGGAGGATATGGGTCCCCCGAAAAGCTGCGTGAGGCTCTGGCGGTCGGCGCCGCGGGAGTTCAGGTAGGAACCGCATTCGCATACTGTGCGGAGTCGGGGTTGAGGGACGACTACAAGCGGACGCTCTTGAAGAAGGTTGTTTCCGGCGATGTTCGAGTATCCACTGATCCCGTGGCCTCTCCTACACGTTTTCCGTTCAAGGTCGCACATTTGGAGGGCTCGATATCTGAGGACGAAGTCTATTTGGCCAGGCCTCGCATTTGCGATCTCGGGTATCTGCGCGAGGCCTACTACACCGCCGCGGGCACGATTGATTACCGCTGTCCGGCGGAGCCAGTAACGATATACGTCTCAAAAGGCGGGGATCGGGAGAACGCGGTGGGAAGGAAATGCCTGTGCAACGCACTGTTGGCAACAATCGGACATCCTCAAGTGCGGAACAAAAAGTACGTTGAGAAAGGCTTGGTGACCTCCGGGGACGACTTGACGGGAATCACTCGCTTTCTGCCAGCAGATGGACAGGTCTATAGCGCAGCACACGTGGTGACAAAGCTGATCAATGGCTGATCGGCGCCGGCTGAAAGTACAAACCCCTCTCGACCGGTAATCTCCACGGCTGTCCCTCGCGCCTACTTTGCAAGCGCCTCCAAGACCAACTCGTGCCAGTCGACCGGAGTCAGCAGCGATTGCAACCTGTCCGCTTCGTACCGGTCTTTTTCGAGTTCGGTCCTGATGATGAGGGCATCGATTTTCATGCGCCGGGGATCGGACGGCGGACAGCGATTGCACCTTGGACAATCTTCCGGACAATCTGAATAACCTCTTGCCTCCGTGGAATTTCCCCATGTTTTCATTGAGGGTTGTTCTCCTCCACTCCACAGCCCGTACCTCAACCCGGTGCAATCCCCATGCGGTGGAAACCGGAAAATCATGGGCTAGCTTTTCCGGGTGTGCCATTCTTCAGGCTTTCATCCGCGCGAAGATTGGGCTCGTGGACTGAACCGTCATGTCGCTTCCATCTTTTCCTCCTTGGTTAGAAAACGAACCGCGCGAGCAGATAGATGGAATTGTTTCCGCTCGCAGTTCGCCCTGCGCCATCATAGTTTGTGGCCGCCCCGTTGAATCGCAAATATCCTGTATATTGCAGTGCAAGGTCGAAGTTCTGGGCCGGCCACCACGAAACATTGGTAATGTATCCGCTGCTTCTTGGGTCGCCGTTGGCGCTGCCGGTCACCGGAGACGGCGCATAGAGCAATGGATCGGGCGTGCCCGTGATATTGAACCAGCCAAACGTGCCAGAGTAGCGGTCGCCAAAGTGATATTCCGCGTTCGCTTGCACGGTGTTCAGGTGATGGCCGACCAGTGTCGCACCACCGAGAGCAAGCGAAGCGTTGAGCGACGAATTTTCGTGAATGTAGGTGCCGCGGAGTGAAAGTACATCGTTTTTGAATTTTGGCAGTGTTCGGTCGTACTGGAAATCCACGGCCAAGTCCGTATAGCCATCCTCCAGGCCGGTAATGGCGCCGGGTGACGATTTCATGTGCATTCCATACCCGCCGACCTCGAGATAATTGTTCTTTTTTATCGTCTGTTGCCAGGCAACCCGCCAGTACGGAGCCATGCCTCGAATGTTGAAAGCGAAGCCGGCGCCGGGATTAGGTTGCGGGCCGCCAATGTGTTCCGAACGGTAAATGGTTCCGGCAAGATACAGATGATTGTTCCACATTCCGTATCCGCCGATTCCGGCGACGTCTTGTGCCAACGCTCCGTTCACGATGGCGGCAGCGCTGGACGTAGGAGCCAAGTCGTTTGAGACCCATGGATAGCCCCAGGCGGGGGTATCGTTCCAAAGGTCTTCCACGGTAGGATTGTTGTTGAGCGTTATTCCGTAAACCAGATCCTTGCCCGCGAACTTGGTCGCATTCGCATAGCGAATTTCCGAATTGTCCCAACCAAAATGGTCGTCCTGCGTGTGATAGGTAACCTGGATAAAGCTGCCTACGTGAGTTGACCACGCGCCGGAAAGAAAAAGCGACACATCCTGAGGAAACTCAAAGTTGCCATTTTGCGTGGCAGGCTGCGGAGATTTCGTTGAAGTGAATGAAGTTTCAAAGAGCACGGACAGGGGCAGAGACTCGAGCAGATTCAAACCGGTTTCTTTTCCGCTCCCCTTTGCCGTGATCGTTTTCATGCCGGGCATGGTGTAACCATTCAGCTTGAAGACCCGCCCAAGAGGCGTTAGTTCAGGCGGTGTCATGTGACAGGAGCTGCAGGCAAAGCCGGTCTGGCGTGAGTAGCTCGGAACTGCGCGTGCACTCGGCACCTGGAAGCAGGCCACCACGAAAAGGAGGATCAAAGCACATGTTGCCAGGATCCCGCTGAACCACGACTTTTGATCTGTTCTCATCATTGTTCCTCCTGCTATTCGTATTTGACCTGCAACGCTTAAATTTTTGCTTGAGCGATCTCATCAGAAACGCCCATTTGAGCCTGAAGATCCGACCTGAACGGTCTCTGCTCGCTAGGTAGTGATGCGCTGCGTTCGTGGTGCAAGCCGGGATGACCTCCCACGCGAAACGCGACACTCCGATAAGATGGTTTATGAGACGCCTCTACTTATTCGAGTACTCTTTAACTTGCTCAGCGCCCTCCCGGTAGAGGCGTTGCTCGAGTTCCGCACGACAATCGGGATCCGGATCCGATATACCCACGAGAATTTTCCCGTTCGTGACTTCCGGGTCGTAGAGGCGCGTTCTGTAATTGGGCAGCCCCGCAGAAACGAGGAATGTCACAATCGTGGTGAGAATCGCTCCCAGCATGGTCAGCTCATACATGATGATCCCCGTAGGCCACATAGCCACAATGGGCATGCCACCGGTTGGGAGGGGATAAGTGCGCTGAGTAAATGCAGCAAGCGCGTATCCTCCTGCACCTCCAAGAAGGCCGCCGAGCGGTGCGAGCCAGGGCATGACCGTCCGTTGTTCCTTCCAGCCAAAGCCTACTTCCTCCAAGGGCTCGGAAGACATAATCACGATTGCCTGAGGCTCGATGCGAAGGCGAGAATGCTCTGCACGGAGGGCTGCTACCGCCCCGCGCGCGGAGTTCAAATCAGCAAAGAGTCCGTAGATAGCATTCATAGAGTCCGCCCATCCTCAACCATTGCCAGAGGGTAAAGTGCTGTCCAAACGCATGGCGGCCGAACTTACAGAGGCGTGCGCCTGATCCGCGACTGGCTCCGTACGTTTTCCGCCTTTCAACTCCCAAATCGAAATAATTGGAACAAACTTTACGAATAGAACGTAGAAGAGAATCATTCCCATCAGCGTTCCGGCTGTAATCGCGATTTCGACCCAAGTTGGGTGGTAGTTTCCCCAGTCATAGGGGAGGTATTTGTGCTCCAGGGGAGGAACAACAATCAGAAAGCGCTCCAGCCACATTCCGACAACGATGGTTGAAGAGGCGATCACCGTGCCGGTGATGGTTCGTAGTTTTTTGATGGCGAGAATTGGGAAGGGGATCAAAAAATTGCAAAAGACCATCGTCCAGAAGGGAACGGCGAATGGCCCCCGCTGGATGGACCAGAAGGCGGCCATCTCAGAGGTCTGGTTGCCGTACCACACGGTGAGGCGCTCGGAAAAGATAAAGTAGAGCCATAGAAGGCTAAACAGCAGCAGAAGCTTGCCAAGATTGTCGAAGTGAATCGGTTTCAGATAGTCTTCAAGATGAAGAAACTTGCGTATCAAGGCCATGGCGATAATCAGGGCGGCTATCCCGCTGAAGATTGCTCCCGCCACGAAGTACGGTCCGAACACGGTGGAGTGCCACATGGGAACAGGCGCCATGGCGAAGTCCCAAGATACAATCGTGTGAACGGAAACCGCGACAGGGATGATGACCACGGCCATGACGCGCATCGCGACCTCCAGCCGATGCCATTCCCGAGGTGTTCCGCGCCAGCCTAGGGAAAGAATTGCGTAGATCCGTTTGCGCAAACCCGTCGCCCGATCCCGCACCATGGCCCAATCCGGGATGATGGGGAGAAGGAGGAAGATCAGACTGCCCGTAATGTACGTGCTGATGGCAAAGAAGTCCCAGAGCAGGGGAGAACGGAAATTCGGCCAGATGCCGCGTTCACTCGGGTACGGTATCAGCCAAAAAAACAACCAGGAGCGGCCCAAGTGGATGATTGGGTACTGAGCGCCGATGGCTAGCGCAAAAACGGTGATCGCTTCGGCGCAACGAGTCACAGGGCGCCGCCAGGTTGCATTGACCAGGCGAAGAATGGCCGAAATCAGCGTGCCAGCGTGACTGATTCCAATCCAGAAAACAAAGTTCGTGATATAGAATCCCCAGAAAACTGGGCGCGTGATTCCTGCCACTCCCATCCCATTAGATATTTGGTACAGGTAGGCGAAGACACCGGGAAGGCCGAGGGCGATCAGGACAAACACAAGGGCGTAGTAACGCCGAGAAGTATGGAACACGGGCCGCAAGAGATCCTGCCGGATCTGGTCGGACTTGAGATCGATCACATTGGCCTGCGCGGCACTATTCGTTGCCATGCGATGACTCTCTTTCGAGATAGGTGACTTTGGGAAACGCACCCACTTCGGAAAGCAGTTTTGTGCCCCGGACCGAGTTGGAGAATCGGGAAATCATGCTCGCGGGATCGTCGAGATCTCCGAAGACCATCGCGCCAGCCGGACATGTCTGCACGCAGGCCGGGCTGAACTCTCCGTCCTTCATCTCGCGCTTCTCCATCTCGGCCTTAATCTCTGCCGCCTTGATGCGCTGGATACAAAATGTGCACTTCTCCATCACACCGACCTCGCGGACCGAAACATCGGGATTGAACTGGAGGTTCAGCGGCTTATCCCAGACGGGATTGAACCAGTTGAAGAAGCGCACCGTGTAAGGACAGGCGTTGGCGCAATAACGAGTGCCAATACAGCGGTTGTAAACTTGCGCGTTGAGACCGTCCGCATTATGGTAGCTGGCATAGGTGGGGCAGACTGGCTCACAAGGTGCGGCATCGCACTGCTGGCAGGGGATGGGCCGGAACCCAACGCGCACGTTGGGGAACTCGCCGTCCCAATACCGTTCCACGTGAATCCAATGCATGGCTCGGCCCCGAGCAGCCTCTGCATCACCAACCGTGGCAATATTGTTTTCGGCGTGGCAGGCTGCAACGCAGGCCTCGCAGCCGGTACAGCGGTCCAGATCAATTACCATTCCCCATCTATGTGCCATCGGCCCCCCTTCTCATCGACGCTGCCAGTGGTCCATGGTCACCGGGTTACCCCTTGCTGACCCCATTCGGTAGGACCGAGAGAAAACAAAATTAATTCGCCCTTGCCGACGCGCACAATACTCACCCTCGTTCCCGCCCAGGCCAATGAATCTGTGGTGGATTCAACCTGCGGTGCGAGAATCTTGATCGGGTTCGCACCGCGGCCACTGGCGTAGCGTCCATACTCCTCATGACCTTGTCCCACGGGCATGGCGATAACATTAGGCGAGATGCCCGGAGACAGAAGAGCCGGAGCGCGAAGCTTGCCGTGTTGGGAAGCTACCTCTAGGAGATCGCCCTGTTCGATTCCCAGGCGCCCCGCAGTCTGCGGGTTGATTTCCACCCAACTGCTCCACATCCCGGTGGAAAGAACGTCCGGCATCTCCTGCATCCACGGCAAATTCGCAAGAGTGCCGTCGAAAAACTGTTGCGAAGCGTAGGGCAGAAAGTGAAATGGGAATTCCGCCGTTGATCCATCAAACTGCGGTTCCTGGTTCTTAAGCGGGCGGAAGGTACGTGGAGCGTCTTTTGGCTTTGGCGCAATGCTCCCGTTCGCGCTCCACCAACCACCCTGCTCCTTCACTTTTTTCCAGAACTCATCGTCACTATCGGCATGGATCGAGCCGGGAAGATGCCGCAGAGGCGCGAGTGCCGTTTGAAGCATCTCTTCATAGCTCTTCCACGGCAGCGCCTGACTTGTACGGCCCCCAAGGCGATGGGCAAGGTCAAGGAGGACATCGGGCATGGCGCGAGTATCGTGGAGCGGCAGCATCGTCGGCGGCGCCACACTGACCGTCGCAACTGTCGTACCCGATTCCGGAACATCATCGACCCACGATTCCAGATAGGAGTGATCGGGGAGAATCAAGTCCGCGAAACTGCTCGTTTCGTCAACGAAGTTCCCAAAGCTGGCGATGAAGGGAACTCCATGAAGAGCCTCTTTCACGTGCCATTCCGGCGGCGTGGCGAAAACGGGATTGGCACCATAAAGAAGGACGACTCCTACGGGCCGTGGCTGTCCCGAAAGGATCTCCTGTGCCAGAGTGCGCACGGAAACAACGCGTTGCGCTTCTGGCATTGCTTCGCTGGATTCTGCGGAGGGGAGGGGGAGTCGAGGGGTAAAGAGAAGGCCTCCCGGTTTCATTACACTGCCCAAGAGTCCATTCAGAGCGTTGACCGCTAGAGCAGTGAACAATCCATTGGTCTGGGCAAGTGGTGTCCCGCCCACGAGAGCCACTGAGGGAGTGTGCGAGGCGATCCCGCGGGCCAATCTGGTAACGGTTTCCGGAGCGACTCCAGTCTTCCATGCAACTGCTTCGGGAGAATAATCTGGCAGGCCATCGTGCCATCCGTCGATTAGGTCCCCGGCACCGCCCCCGGCTTCTGCCGCTCGAAGATGCTCGTTCAAAATGACATGTGCGAAACCCAGGGCTAGCACACCTTCCGTGCCGGGCCGCGCGGGAATCCACTCGTCCGCATTTGCTCCGGTCTGGGACATGCGGGACTCAACCTGAACAAACTTTCCCCGTAACCCCGAACGGCCTTGGCGCATCGCGCCGTAGGCTAGGCTTTGCGCCACAGGAGAATTCCATGTTCCGAGGAAATCAGCGCCAAAAGAGATCACATGATTAGAGTGGGCGAGGTCCAAAGTCGGTAGTTGGTTGAAGCCGAAGCTGAGATAGTTGGCCTTCCGCAGTACGGAGTCGTCAAACACTTCGAACGGCACAAGCTCTGCCCCATCAAACCCCGACAAAAATCGTCCAATCAGTTCCCGCCGTTGCCCGCGAAGGGGCTGTGCCAGGAACGCCAGAGTTGCGGGATTCTTTTGGGAGGCAAGCGGGCCAAGATGGGCCAGAAGTTCCTGCAGGGCTTCGTCCCAACTGACTTGCGCAAATTGCCCGGAGCCACGCTGCCCAACGCGCTTGAGCGGATGCTTGATGCGGTCTGGATTGTAGCTGACCTGCAGCCCAGCCTGGCCCCGCGCACAGAGTTTTCCGTGGTTTACGGGATGTTCGGGATTGCCTTCCAACTTCTTGGCCAGCCCCATTTTGACAGTGCCCAACTGGCCATTTCGGACAACCTCGGCGTCGCCTTCCATGATACGGGCTTGAATGCCACAGCCTGCGGAACACTGCGTGCAGATGCTCGGCCTCCAAACAGCGACGCCTGGAATCAAGTTCTCTTCTGGAATAAAACGGATGAGCTGCGTGCCTTGCTTGCCGCAACCTTCCAAGGCGAAGGCGGCACCGCTCATGGCCGATAGTTTCAGGAAATCTCGACGTTTCATGGTTTCCGAGCTCCAACACTCGTTCTCGCGGATCGACAATCAGCCGCCGCGTGAAGTGGACTTCCTAGTAGTGACACGTAGTGCAATCGACCGATGCCCCCTTCGCCTTGTGGCAGCTGATGCAAAAGTTCATGGTCAGGTCCTTCGTCTTTACAGCGACCGTCTGTTGTGACATATCACCATGGCATTGCTCGCAACCGACGCCAGCTTGGATATGCGGTGCATGCCAGAACTGCACGTGCGCTGTAGGATAAAACCAGTAGACTCGTTGCCAGGGGACGTCCTGCCCTTTGGCGGCATAGGCAGCGAGTTTCTTGATTTCCGGTTTGTCCGCGGCAATCACTTGATGGCATGCCATACAGAAAGTAACGCTGGCAATTCCGGCGTCCGGTCCTTGGGTCACGCCGGCGTGGCAGCTGGTGCATTGCATGCCATGCTGGAGATGAAGCTTGTGATTGAAGGCGATTGGCTGGATGGGCGTGGATTGCCAAAAGAAAAATTCTCTGACTGCACCAAGAACAGTGTGGTGAGCAGGCGTAAAGACGGAGGAGACTCTCGCGGACGACGTGTCATTGGCCGTCTGCACTGGGGAAGAAACATCCGCGTGAGTTCCTCCTTTCTCCGCTGCCCTGGCCATCCACAAAACTCCGAGAATCCCCAATCCGAAGGCCGCGAGAATGATTCCAAGGCGTCGGAGAGAACCGGCAGGACGAGATTCCTTGCCACGGTTCGAGGAAACGCTTGTTTTCTTGACGCCGGACTCGTTCATGCCCAGTTCACTGTTCTCTGTTGCCTTAGTGTTTTTTGCCTGTCACTTGCTTCTTGCCGAATGCCCGGACGTAAGCGATCAATTCGTTGATTTGCGTCTTCTCCAAACCGGATCCAAAGGGCGGCATATTTCCTTTTCCCTTGTCGATCTGAGTGTAAAAGTCGGCATCGGTCTTCTTCTGGACGTCGGCGGAACGAAGGTCTGCGGCCCCGAGGGCTTTCCCGATGACCGTGTTTCCGCTCCCGTCTTCTCCGTGGCACCTGACACATTTTTCTTCAAAGATTTTCTGGCCTTCCTGGGCGGCTCCTGCATACGAAGTAGCCGGGAGTCCAGCCGCGAACAGGAAAGCGACCGAGAGGGCCAAGCCGACTCTGTATTTCTTCATCGTTGCCAGGATCTTTTGCATTTGTTCTCCTCGCTTCTTTGGATATCTTCGAGACATTGCGAAAATTCCCGGAGGGCGAGTCCAGGACCAAGACCTGGCTGGCGAGTGTTTCTCGTATGCCCTCCCATTGGACCCGGACACATTTCTCCGCTTCGTTCTCAACGCATCCGCCTTGTGTAATGGCACGCAGGGGGCCAACGGGAAACCACTTTACGCAGTGTTGTCACAATAGTGAACTCAGCTAACTACTGGCCCCACTGGGCATTAGAGCCATGAAATATCTTGTGGCGATTTTCTACTGCCTAAGTTACCGATGAAATGAGTGTCCGAAAATCGGGCGCTGCCCGAAAATCGGACAGTCTATTCGCGGCACGAGGAGCTTTCAGTTCCAAGCGTGGTGTGGAGAAACTACTTTTGCTCTTGCGGGTGAGGCTGTGCAATTGGCGAGTTCAAGAACGCCAGCAGGTTTCCAATATCGCTTTTCTGCAGCGTTGGCCAGTCCAAGCCCGATTTCTGCGTGAGGTAATACATTTTCTGGCCATGAGTCCACAGGGCCGTAGCTAACGAAATAGAATTGTAATTTGCTCCACGCCCACGCAGAGCCGGGGCAATGCTGGTGCCCTGTGCGCCTTCGCCGTGACACAGGCTGCAGCCTCGCCAGTTAAAAACGCTACTGCCTACGACTGGTGATCCAGGCGGATCAAAATAGCGTAGGCTGTAGACGAAGGCAATCAGGTCAGTCATTTCTTCATCCGGAAGAGTCGGATATGCAATACCCTGGTTCCGCATCGCGCGCTGCATCTCTGGCGCGTGATTCCACATGAGCTCGCCTACCTGAGAGAATGTGGGAGCCAGCCATTTTTCCGGTGGCAGACTCGCGCTCGAACCAGCGCTGCCCGGTTCTAACTCGTGACATGTGATACAGGACTTGGCTTGGAAGACTCGCCAGCCGCGTTCCGGGCGCCCCGGGAATTGCTGGGCTTCGGTCACATAGTGGTCGCTGCTTTGCCGGACGAACGCAAATAGGTCGTTGAGGTCAGAACCGTCAAGCATCGGCCATGCCAATCCGGCTTTCCGCATGGCGCCTTCCATGGCTGGCGCACCCTCCCACATGGCTTTGGTCCATGCCATAGGCGTGTTTGCTGCTCCCAACGCATTCCAAAGCGAACGCTGCTCGCCATTTTTGTTTGTGACGGCGTGGCATCGGATGCAACCCTTGGAAGTGAACAGCCACTTTCCACGTTGCGCGTTTCCCGGACCGTCCATGTGACTTGCCATATACAAATAGGCCACGAGATAAGCCGTCTCTTCGTAAGTCAGCGTTGGATAAGAGATGTGATCGGCTCGCATGCGTTCCCACATGTTCGGCGCATGATTCCACATCTCCGCGACCAGAACGGCGAGATCGGAAGGGTGACCTCCTGCCCCTGCCAGATCCGGACCCACTTTTCCTCCAACTCCATTCACGGAATGACAGCGGACACACCCCTTTCCCCGAAATAGGGTGCTCCCTTGCTGGGGATCCGTAAAAAGGAATACAGACCAGCGCAGCAGCGTTTGACGGTCCTGAGTGACGACCACGGTCGTGAGAACCGTCACTGCCAACGCCGCCAAAGTCAACCAGAAGGTTGGGTAGCGCCGATTCCACGGCGAACGCTCACGACTCTTTCGCATGCTTTTCCTTCCAGACCTTAGAGGCATGTGGGCCGCCAAAGACGAGATCGTGCTCAATTTGCGCTAAATCAAAACAAATACTTGGGAAGTCGTTTGGATTTCAGCGGATGCAAGCTTATTGATGGGACTGCCAAACCAGGAAGATCCGCGCATCAGGGAAGGTTTCGCCCCTGTGCATTGTCGGATAATTGGACGTTTCGCCGCTGCCGAACGATGCTTGCGAAACCGTCAAACCGTCTCTTTGAATTCCTTTACTTTGCGGTAGAGAGTATCTCGGGAGATGCCGAGCAGCGATGCGGCCTGTGTGCGGTTCCCCTTGCACTGCCGCAAGGCCCGTTCGATTGCCACGCGCTCCCACTGTTCGAGAGTCATTGTCGGTTCAACCTGAGTCATCGTAATTTGCTCCGACTTACCCTTATCGAGTAAGGGTTGCACATTTCTTTCGGTAATCACTTGCGGATCATCGCGGGACAATGCGGCAAGGTTTTCCAGCATGTTTACGAGCTCGCGGACGTTCCCGGGAAACGAATAATGCAACAACAGCTCCTGCGCGGCACGGCTCATAGTGATCTCACGTTCATAGCGCTGTGCCAGAGACGTTGCAAAATGCTGCACCAGCACCAGGAGATCTTCAGGCCGGCTCCGCAAGGGTGGAACCTCGATCGCCACGGTCGCAATCCTGAAGTAGAAATCGTCTCGCAGTTGCTCGCTCCGCAGGGTTGCCAGTGACCGGTTCGTTGCCGCGATGATTCGCACATCCACAGGAATCGAACGGGTACTCCCAACGGGGCGAAGTTCCCTTTCCTGGAGCACACGAAGCAGTTTGACCTGCGTGTCCCTAGGCATTTCCCCAACCTCGTCTAGGAAAACTGTCCCGCCGTTTGCTGAAGTGAACAGGCCCATCGCATCGGCATAGGCTCCGGTAAAAGCGCCGCGGCGGAAACCGAACAATTCACTTTCGACCAGCTCCCGGGGAAGAGCGCCGCAATTCAGAGGTGCAAATGGTGCCGATGATCGCCGGCTGGCACCGTGAATGGCACGCGCGAGCATCTCCTTACCCGTGCCCGTTTCCCCGATTAACAAAATCGAAGCGTCGGTTTCGGCAGCAGTGCGCGCCTGTTCAACAACACGATGCATCAAGGGGGAGATGTGAACCAATGCTTCGAAAGAGTGAGAGTACATGTTGAGGTTGGATTGTAGTTGTGCGACTCGGCTGCGCAGGTCGAAGACCTCCATCAGCCTGCCAATTTTCTTGCGAATCGCCTCCTGATCAAAGGGCTTGGTGAGATAGTCTTCGGCACCGCGCTTGATGGCTTCGACGGCCGTTTCAATGGTTCCGAATCCGGTCATGATCACGACGGCCATCTCGGGATTGCGTTTTCGAAGCTCATCCATAAGCGCAAGTCCGTCAGTGACCGGCATGATCAGATCCACCAGCGCTAGACAGATGCCCGGAGTGTTCGCTTGGAGGGACAACGCCTCGTCGCCTGACAGCGCCACCTCCACTGAATAGCCCTCCCCGAGGAGAAAATCTCGGAGGGCGTTGGCCAGGCCGGCATCGTCGTCAACGACCAGAATTGTGGGAGGATGGCGGGCGCTTTTCACTTAGTTCCTCCGCTGTCAGTTGCGGTCACTCGCCAGATTGGAAGTTCGACGCGCACGGTCGCGCCGTTTCGGGGAGCGCTGTCGATGCATATCGAGCCGCCGTGCTCCTGAAGAATGCTCCCGGCCAGTGCCAACCCTAGACCGGTTCCTTTCCCGGGTGGCTTCGTGCTGAAGAACGGCAGGAAGATTTTGGGCAAATCATCGGGGGCGATGCCGCAACCGTTGTCGGCGATCGCCACTTCGATCCGATCCGGGCCGGGGCGACAAGAGTGAACTGAGATTTTCCCGTCAATCGCAATGGCATCCAGGGCATTGCTAAACAAAATTATAAACAGGGCTTCCACCTGATTCCGGTCGGCAAGGACCTTGTTGCCATTCGTTGCTGCAAGATCCATGCTGAGCCGCGCACGTTTCGCAAGAATCTGCGGAGACAAAAAGCTGAGAACGGACTCAAGGATGCTCTCTAGCGATTCGGGCTGCTTGGCCGACTGGGGAGGTCGGCTGAAATCCAGCAGTCGGCGCACAAACTGCTGGCAAAACCGGATATTCGTTTCTAGTTGTTCAAACTCAGTAGAAACGCTCCCCTTGGCGCTATCTCGCATCATCTGAACTCGAAGCAACATTGCCGCTAGCGGAGTATTTAGATGATGAGCTGTGCCTGCGGCCATCTGGCCCATCGTAGTCAACTTTTCCAGGTGCAAGAGAGCTTCCCGGAGGCGCACGCGCTCGCGAATATCATTCGTAACCTCTAAAAAGTAATTCTCACCGGACACTCCACGGAAGGGTAACAGGCTGAGTTGAACGTCGAGCCCCGAACCGTCTTTCTGCTGTCGCTGCGTTTCCACATCAAGGACCGGATTGCCCTGGCGGACTTGCTCAAGGAACGCTTCCAGTTCAGCTTCCTTTCCGTGCGGCACTGTGGCCAGACGTTGTCCCAGTGCGTCGAGCTTACTGAACCCGTAGAGTCGCTCGGCTGCCGCATTCCATTCGATGACTTCCAAGTCTTTATCGTAAAGCGCAACTGCACCCGGCGAAGCCTCCAGCAAGCTGCGATAGTGTTCTCGGGATTGATGCAGTTGCTGTTCGCTCGCTCTCCGTTGCCGAAGAACATACCATGCCGCCCAGAAAGCGAGTAACAACGAGGACGCAATGCCTCGGGTAATGTAAAGATAATGAAGGGTGCGGTAATCGAGATTACGAAAATAATGGTTTTCGATCAATTCCCATACGGCAAAGACGAAAGCTACGATGGTGATGCTGGAGAGGGTCAGGGTCATCCAGAACCACGGCTCCGTCTGGATTTTAGGTGCGGATCGAAGGGAAACGGGCCTCACCGGGACGCGGGAGCCTGCGCTCGCTGCCGGGTCGTTACCTTGAGCGAGTTCCTGTCGCACAGGCTTGGAGCTTCGCATATTCGTCTGCTCGGGCTGCTGGACCATTCTCGAAAGCCTGCTCGGCTATCGCTTTAACGGCCTGCTCGCAGCACGTCTCGCAATCGCCCCCAGACCTTCCGCACGCATTATACCCGTATCTGGCCTGAGCCCCGCCACGACAAGAGTCACAAAAAGACTGAGACCTCAGCGCAATGCCAATTCTTACCGCCGCAGTTGTTGGCGGTTCCGTGCCTGGTGCGGGATCAAAGCCGGACTTTTTGCGAAGCTCAAGTGCGACTGAGCGAGTGCCGCGAGTTGCGCCGGGTACCCTGGCGCGCGGCGAGAACGCCGACGGCTCAGGCAGGGCCGTGGAGGGACAGCTGCTCATCGGCACGATACATCATCGGAAACGCAATCCTTTTAACTTTCGCAACAAAA
>Ga0307373_10005326_pt1 | contig 21090 bp, 15 predicted proteins | sample OX2MG_FD_202534 | JGI IMG/M metagenome (GOLD analysis project Ga0307373, IMG submission 202534) | Soil microbial communities from Risofladan, Vaasa, Finland - OX-2 | ecosystem: Environmental > Terrestrial > Soil > Coastal area > Acid sulfate soil | place: Finland: Risofladan, Vaasa | collected...
AACGTCAACCGGCTCAAAATGCTCAAACGCCAGATGTACGGCCGCGCCACCTTCGGCCTGCTCCGCAAGCGAGTACTCCTGACCACCTGACCGGGCTCGTTACCATCACGAAATACGGGCCAGATCCCGCAAGTACGCCAACGTCATCCCCGCGGATGGTGCCGCGTTACTCACCGCCTACCAGGGCGCCTCCGACGCCACCGCCACCCTGGTCGCGCATCTCGACGAGATCGCGGTCGCCGTGCAGGGCCCGAGCCGGGTACTGAGCGCTGCCAGGGCGGCCGCCCATGTCGCGCGGCGGGCAGGCATTCGCGGTGTGGCGGGGGCCATGCCTTCCGGCGCGTTGGACAGGGCGCGTAGTGGCCGGGCCGAATGGGCACTGCCTTCGCCGGGGGCGACCGGGCAGGCACCGCCAGGACAAGCGGAGCAGGAGATTCGCAGGCTGCATCGGCTTGACCCGGTTCTTCTGCTCCGCGCCAAGGCGGTCGACAGGGCAGCGCGCATGCTGATCGCAGAGGCGAAGCGCGGGGCCCGCCGCCCGGTCGTACCTCGTTTGCCACATGAGGCCGGCAAGTCGGATCGGGCTGAGAGGACCGCAGCACGCCTGGCGGCTCAGAGTTACTTGCATGGCCCTGCTCTGGTGACCGGTGGCGGCACAACTGCGCCTACATCGGCGCCACTGGCTTCGCCCCAGGCCAGGCGTCGCGTGCCGTGATCCACAGCGCCGTTCCCGTCGTCGGATCTCCTTCCGCCGCAGGAAAAATACCTCGCGTCAGGCGAGGGGTCACCGTAAGGTCGCTGACCATGACAGATTCGGGTGAGCCAGGTCGGCCCCCGCCGCCTGGCACGCACCGGGACGAGTACCCGAATGTGGCGGCCTAGCTGGACGGCGTGGACCCCAGCCACTGGTGGGTCCAGCTGCTTAACGCTGAGCGCAACCCGGCGGTTACCCCTCCGACCGTCGCGGACATGATCCTGGGGCCCCTGGAGATCCTGGTGGGGGCGGTCCGTGCGGCCAGCCCGAAGCGGCTGGGCGAGCTTGCCAGCAGATTCCGCGACCCGGATCCCGCCAACCTGCTCAGCGCCCCCGCCTGGAACTGCTGTGTGCCGCCAATCTCGCGGTCCGGCACGTGCCGTTCGAGATCGGCGGCACAGCCGAGCCTGATCTCACGTGGAACCCAGGGACTGGCGCGCTGGGCTCGCTGGAGATCCACCGCGGCTCCTTCAGCGTGTTCGACGACTTCCAGGAGGCGCTGGACAGGGAACTGGCGGCCAAGGGCGCGATCTTGACAGTGCGGCTCGACGAGTGGCCGCTGGAAGTCCGCGATCGCAACCTCCTGCACACCCGCGTCTCGAACGCCATAGACGCGGCTGTCGCGGCCGGCGCGAGCCAGTCCGTCCCGATGCCCGAACTTGGCAACGGCGCCACCGGGATCATCGACCCCCGGCAGGAGATACCCAGTTTGGGCAGGGTCTTCGTCCACCACGCGGGAATCACTCCGACGGAGAGCTATCTGGCCAGTGTCGCCGCCCGGCTGGCGCGGAAGGTCAACGTGGACAAGGCCGGGCAGGGCCGGAAAGGCAAGTGGGACGCTAGCCGGACCGTCCTGCTGATCGACATCTCAACGGCGCGACTGGCCCTGCTCCTGGGCCAGGATGGCCTCGCCGCCTGGCTTGACGATGTGCCGGTCGAGTGGGAAGACCTGCCGTTCGCCGCCGTGGCGGTGTGCTTCAGCGATCTCCACGGCCCGTTCTTGTGGGGGAGCTGCCGGTACCGGCCCGATCTGGACGCCGCCGACCGCGCGCACCTGGAACCCGTCCTGACCGCGCTCGGTCTCCCGGCCACGCCAGGCCCCTGAGCTCGGCCTCGGTGACCGGCACCGGCTCGGGCAGCCCGCCTGCGGACCCGAACCGCTCAATCAGGCTCCGCTCGAACGCGTGGTACGTGGTGATCTCCACTTGGTCCTGGTACGTCCCGAGGATGTCAGCGGCGCGGTCCAGGATCTGGGCGACCGCGATATGCACAGCGACTGCCGGTCGTTACTGCTGGCATGCTTGACGTCATGGAGACGCCAATGCACGAACGGCGACAGATCGAGGAGTACCTCCGCTCCCAGTCCGGGGACGACTTCGAGATCGAGCACGTGGAAAAGCTCACCAGCGAATACGTCATCGGTCACCAGTACGACGTCTGGGATGCCCATACTAGCGATGGTCGCTGGTGGGTAATCACCAACCCCGTGAATCTGTACAGCCAGGACCAGATCAAGAGCATGGACATCGCCTTGTCCTTCCATGTCGGCCTGATGAGCCGGATGTTGGCTAGGCAGCCGCCCCGGGCCGGACGCCAGGACGCCTGGGTGCTGGAGGTCATCCGGCGGCTGGACGTGGCGGGGGAGAGCCTGGACCGGGCCAGGGAAGTAGAGGACTTCCAGGCCGTCGGCATGCGGCTACGCGAGACGCTGCTCACCCTGGCGGTGAAGCTCGCCGACCTGGGGTACCAGACAGACGCGGGCGCCGCCGACCTGCAGAAGGGCAACTTCAAGGCGTGGGCCAGTGTGTGCGCTGAATCGGTGGCCGCAGGCAGCAGCGCCCAGCACCTGCGGGCGTTGCTGAAGGCGCTCAGTGAGAAGACCTGGAACTATGTCGCCTGGCTGACCCACGCCCGCATGGTCGGTCGGCCCGATGCCCGGATCGCCATGTCGGCGGTCAGCCAGACTATCGAGACATTCATCGTCGCGGTGAACCGGCACGAGTTCGGCACGCCCCAGCGGTGCCCGGTCTGCGCGTCCTATCAGCTCCGGGCCGAACATGCCGGGGACGGCACCTGGATAAAGGTGTGCCAGACCTGCGGATGGGACGACCCCGCCGAGCTTGCCCCGTCGGCAACCACTCGCGATTGGGCAGACGAAAACGGTGAAGTAGCCGAAGCAGGCGGACGGCCGACCCCCGAAGGGGAATGCGTGGAGCCCCGGGATCTCGGGATCTACCTGTCCCCGGATCAGGCACGCGCGGTACTCGAACAGGCCAGCAGCCGGGTTAACGCCGACAGCGCCCAGGAGGACTGGACGAACCCGTTCGCGTTCTTCTTCCCCGAGGACGCGAGCCTGGCCGACGTGCACCGGATCGCCTACACCGCGTTCAACCGCGCCCCGGCCGACGGCGCGGAACTGGCTTATGCCTGCGACGACGCTGCCTGCGTCAATCCAGGTCACGCGCGGGAAAGCTCGTTGCCCGGTGAGACCCACTGGACGTGCGGCGTCGTCGAGCGGGTCACTTGCCGCCCAGCACGTCTCGAACTCCACATCAGCACGCCCGGGAATGGATCCCGGCGCGTCTTCGTCGACCACGCGATGCTCGACCGGTACGGATTCGGGGACGCAAGCAGCCTTGCCGAACGCGTTGTGTTCTTCACGCACCCGGACGACCAGGGCTGGGTCCACCTGCTCCCGGTGCAGCGTCGCGTCGACTACAGACACGGCTCTGCCGCCGTCGGCTGGCTCCACCCGGCCCTCGCCGTCACTGATAATCAGGACTGCCCGTGCGCCTCGGGGGAGCCGTACAGCGCATGTCACGGTGAGATCATCGCCTCCCGAGACCCTTCAGCAGCATCCTGACCAGGAACTACCTGGGGCCGTGTCCCGGATGCCGGGGGGGCGGCAGCGCTTGCCGTCGGCGGACAGCCTTGATCAGCCAGCGCGCCCCGGCTCCGATCTGTGCCTGACCGGCCAGGTGGTGTTCTGCCCGGCCGGTGACCTGGAGCGCACCCCCATCCCGGTCCCCGACGTGCCTCCCGAGGTGTTCTCGGAGGCCATGCGCGACCTCGACCTGTTCGTCACCGTCACGACCGTGGCCAATGACTGGGCCTGGCTGAGTGGCTACTGCGCCCAGCCCGTCCTGGCCCAGTACCGGGAATGCGCCAGGCACGGCGGGTTCAGTCAGCTGGCTCCGCAGCCGTTGACGACGGGGCGGCGGCCTGGCGCGGATCGGGGGGGGGGCAGCTGCTCACCCTGGCTCAAGTGCTCCAGCGGAACAGTCACTGCATCGTCACGGGCGGCCAGCGGAGTCCGTGGCGGTTTGACGCAGGATGCCCCGGCGTGCACTTCGATCGTCACGCCACGCAGTTCGGGGTGCCGCTGCTCCAACTGGAGCGCATCGCCGGTGGGCTTGGCGGTGATGAGGAGACCGCTTGACGTACCAGAAAACGGGCAGCCAGCCAGGCAGGTGCTGGCGCACAGGCGTAATCGGCCGATGCGTGCTGGGCCTGGGTCTGCCCGCCAGGTTGCCCAGTCCGCTGTGGCCGTGTGGATAACCCGGCCGTGACCCAGATGACCTACCCCGGATAGCCCGGCCGGGCGGAAAGAGAAGTGTTACCTTGCCGTTCGGCGGGTCGCAGAGGAAAAACGTCGGACCGCGCCTCTACCCTGCCAGCAGAAATTCTCTTCGTCACGGCTTTGCCAGATCGCACCGGTATGGCGCTGCCTGAGGCGCGTTCAACTGATGGGGTGGGAAGCCACCCGGATTACGCCCCGGTCAGCGACGGGCGAGCAGATGACTGAGGATTCCGTGACCGTTGATGAGCTGCGTTGTCTATGAGGAGGTGACTGTGGCCGACCGTGAGCAGGAAGAAGGATCGCTGCGGGCTGGCTCGCGGGTAGACGATGACTACCTGACGGTCACGATGCTGGCAGCCGGCCTCGCCGGAATCTTGAGACGCCGGGCCCGCGCCGGAAGCGAAGGCAACCGTTCCGAGGGCCTCCTGCCGGACGCGTGGCGAATCGCCTTCGGGAGGTTGTGGTGGCGCTGCCAGGAGCAAGGCATTCAGCCGCTGGACAATGACCTGGACCTTCTGGTGCTGTGCACGCAGCCGTTCGCCGCCTGGCCGGTGCGGCTGTCATTGTCCACCTCGGACATGCAGAACTGCCTGCTGGCTGGAGAGGAACTCTCAGGATTCGCCGAGCAGGGGGCGCGCGTCGCGGTCGCCGACGTGGAAGCGGAGTGGACGGAGAACCGCGTCTATCACGCGCTGCGCACAGCCGCGTCGGTCAACGGCGGCGGAGACGACAAGAAGGTCGATCAGATATACGCCGTGCTGCGCCGACGCCTCATCGACCATCCTGTGCTGGCCGACTTGCAGGTGAAGCGGTGGGCAGAAGAATTCAAGGAGACTGACGGCAGTGGTCAGACATATGTCCAGCGCCTCATTGAGGCGGCGTATGTCCCCCGGCCGGCACCGGGTGTTCAGCAGTACCTGCGCTGCCCCGGGTGCCGCAACACGGTCCCCCGTCAGAGCAGCGTGTGCGGCACACCGGGCTGCCCCGCCGGCCCGGCGGAGACCGCCAGTGTCACCGCGCTGGCGGTGGTCTACGAGCAGCACCGGGCGACACGCCGCTTCATCCACGACCCCGGGCTGGTGGAAGCACGCATCCTTGACGCCCTGGCTGCCAGGAAGAGCCTGGCCGGCCGTGTCCGGGTCACGCCTTACCCCGCCCTCGACACCCTCGACATCCTGATCGAGTTCATCACCACCGAAGGCGACCGTGAGGTCGTGACGGAAACGTGGGGGGCGGATGCGAAGGACCAGGACAGCGCGCGGCTGCTGGGCTGGGCCTTCACCTGGCCGCAGTCCCTGGCCTGTGACAGGAGGTTCCTGGTGCTGCCCGAGCACCGCTGGGCCCAGCCCGGGTATGCCAGCGACCTGATCGCCGAACTGGACGGGCGCGTGAGCGGGGTCGAAGTCGTAGGGGAGAGGCGCCTGGTGTCAATGGTGGCAGCCAGGGCACGGGAGCTGAACCGATGAGAGACGCGTCGTCATGGCTGGGACGGCTGCCGGAAGACCTGCGAGACGCGGGCTTCCCCGGCCAGGTCATGGGGGTGACTGAGTTCTGCCGGGTGGAGCTGGGCCTGCACTTCCTGACCCGCTACTTCACCGGTGAACCCGTCGGGGTCTTGCAGCCGGTGCTGTCCGGCTACGTGCTGGGCAGCCAGGACATCGACCCGGTCATCCGGCGGGTCCGGCACCGGATGGGTGATGTCGCTAGGCGCGGCTACTGGCGGAAGCTGCTGAACCAGTACATGCGGCTCCCGGACGCGGTACGCGCCTTCGACCGCACCGACGACCCGGCCCGCCGTGTCAACGACGACACCGTCTTCATCCCGCGGTCCACTTCTGTGTGCCCGGACCGGGATGACCCCTACGCCGCGGCGCTGACCGACCCGCTGGACTACCGTGCCACCAGCCAGCACCCCCCGGCTGAGGCCGGGAAGCGTTACGCGTTCACGGTGGCGGGGGCCACCGAGTATGTGCGCTTCCCTGAACAACTGCCCGCCGCCGGCCCGCTGCCGCTGATGTCCGCGGCGCAGGCACGGCACCGCGAGCCGTGGACCGTCTCCTTCGAAAAGGATCTTGCGCCGGCCGCCAAGTGGATCGACGAGCAACTGGCCAGCCGGCCCGACATCACCAACCGGGACTGGGAGCGGCGCCTGGGTGACCTAGTGTTCAGCCTGGCTGACCCATCCAGCGGCCAGCTCATGGACAAGCCGCCGGAGTTCACGATCAACGGTGTTGGGCACATCGTCGGCCTGATGAACTCGGGCAAGACCACCCTGGCAGACCTCGTCATCATCGATGGCGTCAAGAACCGGTCCAAGCGGGTCTGCCTGGTCGTCGGCTCCGTCGGCGACGTCTACGCCAAGGTATCGTTCCTGCGCGCGCTAGGCATCGACGCGGTGCCGCTGATCGGCCGCAGCTCCCGCGGCGAGCACGCCGCCCGGTACTGGCGCACCATGGTCGAAGAAGCAGCGGTGCTGATCCCAGATGAGGACCACCCGGCTGACCCCGCAGCGGCGTTTGCGAATACCTCATGCCTGCTGGAGCCCTACCGGCAGACGATGCGCCCGGACTGGGCCCCGCTGCCCCCGGAAGAGTTCCCATGCCGGGGGCAGATGCGAGAGGTCGGCGTCGAGCGGGCACCGGCGTGTGACTGCCCGCTGCTGACCGTGTGCCCGGTCCAGAAGGCGCTGCGCGAGGTCGCCGCCGCACAGGTGTGGGTCACCACCCCACAGTGCCTCGTCGCCAGCAAGGCCGACCCGTCGAGCGCGGAGATGCGATGGCTGGAGCAGGCCCAGCACGGCATGGACCTGATGATCATCGACGAGGCGGACGCGGTCCAGCAGGTGCTCGACTCCAGGTTCGTCCAGGACGAGGAACTTGTGGCCACGGAGAAGGGCTGGTCACACCGCATGGCCGGCTACACCAACACCGCTCTGGCCGGGACCGGGATGGCGCCGGCGGCTGACCCGGACGTGCAGCGGTGGCACGAGTACCTCCAGATCCACCAGCAGGCCGTCTTCACGCTCAACCGGCTGGCGCTGGCACCGTCCGCCCGCCAGTTCCGGGACCTGCTGGGCCGTGCGACCTTCACTGCGCACTCGCTGTTCCGCCAGGCCGCGCGCATGCTCCACGGCCTGCCCCAGGCCGGCGAAGGTGACAAGGCCACCGAGGACGCGGCGGAAGACTTCTACCAGAAGCACCTGCAGAACCTGGCCGAAGAGCCTTTCTCCGCCGACGGCCACGGCCTGCAAGCCGTCGTGGCGGAACTGACCCGCTTCCAGCGCGACGACGACGCGGTCAAGAGCGTGCTGGATCAGTGGATCGACGCCAACGCCACCGCGGCGGCACGAGACAACAGATACCTGGAACACCACCGTGACCTGCTACGGCTCGTCATCGAAGCGGCGTTCTGGTCGGCCCGGATCACCACCACCTTCTTCGAGATGGGAACCCTGTACCCATCGGTGCGAGACCGCCTCCCCCAGCTACCGGATGAGGAGACGTTCTGGCTGGACCAGCCGCCGCGTGACTACCGGCCGCTGGTCCCCGAAGCGCCCATGGGCAACATCCTGGCGCTGCGGTGGGCGCCCAGCCGCGACGGCGGCGCGCTGCTGCAGATCCTGTGGATCCACGGGGTGGGCCGCTGGCTGCTCCACCATGCCCACGACCTGCTCGCCTGCGAAGGCATCGAGGGCCCGCACGTCATCCTCACTTCGGCCACAAGCTGGACGCCCGGCTCGTCGTTCTACCACATCCCCATCACACCCACCGCGGTGCTCCGCCAGTCCGAAGAAGACCGGGACGCACTCCTGACCTCGACCATGACGGTGCGTCCCGCCAGGTCCGGCGGCGACGGCGAGCCGATCTTCGTGTCCGGGCGGCAAGGCAGTGCTCGCGCGGACGCGCTGCGGCAGATGGTCACCGCCTTGTGCGAACCGGCCGGGGGCCGTCACCGCAGCGTGATCGATGAGCTGCGCGACAAGCTGCCACCGGACCGCCACCAGGTCCTCTTCGTGGTCCTGTCAGGTGCCGACGCACGGGTGGTCGCCACGGCCATCAACAACCGAACCCCCTACAAGGCACGTCACGTCCTCCCGGACGCCTCCGACGCTGGCAAGGACGGCATCTTGCGCCGCATGGTCGCCGGGTTCGGCCTGGGCACCGATGACATCCTGGTGGCGGCGGAGATGTCGATCCAGCGCGGCTACAACATCCTCAACTCCAACGACACCGCCGCCCTCGGAGCGGTCATCTACCTGACCCGCTCCCACCCCCCACCCTCCGACCTCGGCTTCCCGCTGTCACTGGTCTGCCAGCTCGCCATGAGCCACCTGCAGCACCCCGCCACGGCGCCGCCAGGCGAGGCCGAGGAGATCACCCGCCAGCTACGCCATCATGGCCGCCGCCTGTGGTTCGACGTCATCGGACGGCCGGTGCGGTTCCGCACCCTCGACGACCGTTACCGCACTACGTTCGTGGCGAACAACCTCGTCCCCATGAGCCAGACCATCGGCCGCTCCATCCGCGGCAACCAGCCCACCCACGTGCTGCTGTGCGACGCGGCATTCGCCGAACGGCTCGCCACGGCCGACAGCGCACCCGACACCGCCCGCACCAGCCTGGTCGTCGCCACCGATGCCCTGCTCACCAGCCTGCTCAAAGAACCACCCTCCGACGCCGGTCCTGGCCAGCGGCTGGAACACGAGATCAACAAGGCGGTCTGGGGTCTGCTCGGCCACCTTGTCCACACCAACGACCCCCTTGGCTCACAAAGGCGGTAGCCGATGCCCGCCATCAGCAACCTGATGCGCCTGACCTGCCTCACCATCACCCCCTGCACCCCTTGGAACGTCGACTGCCAGGTCGCCCCCTTCCCGCCCAGATGGCTGGCGGCGCTCCGCGACGCCTACCACCGCCGACCGGAGATCAAGCCGGACTGGTCCCTGCCCACCCGCGGCCTCGTGGAGCTGCTGACCGGGCTCGACCCAGCCATCGTGAACGTCAGCTCCAACCCGGCCAGTAACAGGTTCATCGTCGCCCTCCCACCAGGAGCCGACACCACCGTGCTGGCCGCCGCGGTCGCCGCCTGGGCCACCACCGAGGTCACCCCGGAGGGGTGCGACACCGACTGGTGGGCGCTCTGCCAGCCCTGCGACCTCCACTTCCACACCGAGACGATCAACCTGCTGGACTACCACGTTCGCCCCAACGGCACCGCCGCCGGCGCGAGCCAGATGTTCACCCTGCTCCCCACCTTCCTCGCCCAGCACGTCGTCACGGCGAAGCTGCCGCTCGGCGGCCGGACACGAGACTGGATCCTCGGCCCACCGCAGCGTGACGGCCGCCGCAGCGCCGTGCTGTGGCCACCCGAGCGGCTGGAAAGCCCCCGCGCCGGAGACGCGCTGGTGACCGCGAAGATCACCTTCCACGTCGAGACCGCCCCGAACCACCCGCTCCCGCACGTCCACGCCGACCTGTCCACCAGCCGCTTCCCGCTGATGCCCGTCGCCTACGTCCCCGCCCGCGGCGACGGCCCACCCCAGGCGACCATCTGGCTCCACGCCCCAGACGGGTTCCTCCGGGAACACGAACCCCACACCCTCCTCGCGGCGGCGGCCTGGCGGGCTTTCGACAGGGCTTCCCGCACCCGGCAGTGGCAGTGGAAACTAGGCCTGGCCACAGCCCTGGCCCGGCTCACCCACCTGCCATTCCCCAACCCCGAAAAGGTCTTCACCGACCCGGCCGCCGCCGCCGACGAAGGCAAGATCCGCGCCTACTACCTCTACAGCGAAGGCTCCAAGAGCCTCGCAGGCGACGTCGACGAACTGGCAGCCATCGCTGCGGGCGAACAGACAGGCAAAGCACGCACACTCCTGCACCCCGCCAACACCGGGTTCGTTCCAAAGGACCACATCGAGGCCCATGAGCAGCTCGCCGCCGCCCTCGCACCCATAGGCATCGGCATGCTGGAACCGTGTGAGCGGGTCGGCAAGCGCAACCAGCGGAAGGTCAAGCCCGCCGAAACCCCCGGCCGGAGCTACACCCTCGAACTGTGGACCCAATCCGCCCTCACCCGTGAGGCCCTGCTGGCCGCCTTGGAACACCACCACCAGCTCACCCCCGTCCCCGACCCCGCCGACCCGGCCGTCATCACCTTCACCGGCGACCTCAACCTGCAGGTCATCCTCAAAGACGCCGGCACCCTCGGAGCTGGCATCGACCGCCCCGACGGCGACCGCCAGCCGGAAGCCACGCTTCTGGGCGCCTACGCCAACCAGGTCGCCCAGCGCATCGGCCAAAGCCCCGGCCCACGCGCGGCCATCCTCGAACTCGAAGATGACCGCTACTTCTCCCGCATCCGCAAGATCGACCCGAAACCAGCCCTGAAGAAGGCATTCGCCCGGACCGACCGTCGCCTGCAGTGCCTGCGGCCCGCCAAACTGTTCACCCCACCCGCCAACCCGCCGAAGAGCACCAGGAAGAAGCCGGCGCCGTACCCGGGAACCCGCTTCACCGTCGGCAGCATCCTGCGCGCTTCTGCCGCCATCAACGACGCCCTGCGCCAACTGGGCCGCCTCGGCACCTACGAAACTCCCGACACCCTGCCCGACCTGGAACAGATAGGCATCTGGCTGCACCGCAGCGGGAACACCTGCATCCCCATCGTGATACGGCTCAACCCCAGCGGCCCCGTCACCGCCTACCTCGCCTCCACCGACGGCACCCCGATGCCACCCCTGCCCTACAGCGACCTGCCCAAGGCCCTCGCCACCGGCAAAGGCCGTATCCCCGGCGGCAAGAAACAGGAAGGTCAGGTCGCGCGATTCCTCACCAATGCCCTCGGCGTCGGGCACGACACACACCACCGCGTTGTGTTCGTCCGCTCGTCCAGCTTCCGCACCCGCGGCTGGGACTGGCTGCAAGACAAACACATCTACCCCGACCGGCTCATTCTCCCCGGCATCGAGCTGGACGACGCCGCTGCAACCCCGCGGGTGTTCTCCCCGCAGGAGTGCCCGGGGTTGCGCATCGTGCGGGTGCGCGAACGCTCCGGCACTGACGAGGTCGCCCGCGGCTTCGCCGCCGACTACCAGACCACCAGCGTCCGCATCAGCGGCCTGTTCCAGTTCAGCGACCGGGTCTTCTACGCGATCAACCCCCGCTCCGACCAGATGCAGACACCACTCGGCGCAACCAAGCTCGACCCTGACATCCTCAGCAACTTCACCCGCCAAGCCGCCAACCCCAGCCCGCTGGAGGTCTACCCGGTGTTCCTGCAGCAAGGGGACGATCCCGCCGCCTATGCCACGCTCGCGAGCAGCCTCCGCAGGACGTACCTCCACACCGAGCAGGCGACAGTCTTCCCGGCGCCGCTGCACCTGTGCGAACTCGGCGACGAATACCTGTGAGTTGTCGCCGTCCTTGTCCACACTTATTGCGGAGCCTGGAGCTACGTAGCACCCACGACCCTGGTCATAACGGAGATTTCATGGACCCCTCGCTCGGAGCGGTGTCTGCTTACCTCGCCAAGGCGGCGGGCCCCAAGCTGACAGCGGCTGCCCAAAAGCAGATAGCGCGACGGCGGTGGCGTACCTCGCTGGCCCGCCGGGCCCTCGCTGAGCTGCCAAAACCCAGGCCACGCCGCCTCCTGGCCAAGTGGTTGACTCTGCCCGTGAATCAGGGGGTGCTTCTATCACCGGATGGGCCCACGAGGGACGCTGTCGAATTCCTGGATGCATACCTGGGCGCGGGGTCACCCAAGTGGAACGACCTGTCACGGGCGGAAAGACAGCATCGGACGGAGGCGGTCCTGATGCGCGTTTATGACCTCGTTCTCCAAGCGGTGGACCCGAACTACGCGATCAGCATCGCCTCCGCCCGCAACCTGGCTGCCTCAGCTCAGACTCGGTCCGCTGTGGACGAAGTCAAAGAGAAGGTTGACGAGATCCAGACCGTCCAGGCCGAGGCAGTGTCGAGAGGCGGTGAACTCGACCTCCGGGACAGGCTCAGTGCGCTCCCTGTCCTGGACCCCGACTGGATGGTTGAGCGATGGCGCGATGCGCCGGAAGGTGTGTGGGCGGCGGTAACCGCACTCACCCAGCATGATGCCAAACCGGAAGCTGTTCTCGCAGACTGGCGGAAACTCCGCCCAGCGTGGATAGTCGGCGCCGCCATTCCTGCTCGGCTGGCGATCGCCGAATTGGCGGCAAGCTACGGGGAGAATGGGCTGGCGGCGGACCTCTTCGAATCCGCCGCAAACGAAGCGGCGCCACGCTCATCTCACTGGCGGGCAAGGGCCGCCTACCTGCACGCCGCCACCGGAAACACAAACGAAGCACGCCGCGTGCTTGCCGCAGCCCGTGGGGCAGGCGACGCGGAACCGCTGCAGCGGGCTGTAGCAGCCATCCTGGATCACGACCCGGCTGCGGTGCGGCTGGTATGTGAGAAATGGGAGCCGGTCAGCCCCATTGAAACCGTGCTGCGTGCCAACCTCCGAGCTGAGGCGCTGCTCGTCTCCGGCGACGGCTCAGCAACTTCACCCGAAACCCGAATCGCCGCTCTACGGGCCTTGCGGGAGGGTATCCGCCTCGTGCCAGCGAGCACCGCACTCCGCCTGTCCCTGGCGCGTCTCCTGATCTTGGAGGTCAGGGCCGGGCGATCAAGTCATCCAGATGCCGACCTGCGGGAAGCCCGCGAACTCGCCCTGACCGCCCGGGACATCCGACGTGCCTGGCGCGCCAATAGCGCCGAAGCCGCCACCACAGCATGTGAAGCCGCGAACGTGGCCCAGGACTACGCCGAGACCATCAGGATCGGAACCGTCTCAGACGGTGGCGCGACAGTGGCTGAGGCCACCGATGCCGGTGTGCGAAAGCACGTAGCCCTCGCGGTTGCGGCGACAGGGAATCCGGAGCAGGCCGAAGAACTCATCAGCAGTATCGACGATCCCTATCTCCGCGCCCTCCTGACAGGGCAGATCGCCGAAGCGCGTGGCCAGGACGCGGAACCTCATTACCGGGCCGCTTTGGGCAACGCCGGTGACGATGACCAGCGTCGCGCTGATGCATTGATGGGCCTGGCATCCACTGGTGCATCCGATATCCCCGGGCTAGACGCATTCCTGCATGAATACCCGGAAATCCGACCAGAGGTTGAGGCAGTGCAGGCGCTGGCGGCGGGACGGCGTGAGGATGCGATCGAGCGCCTCCGACAGGTCCGGCGGACCTCACCCACTGCGGCCCTGCGGCTGGCTCGGGCTTATGCAGAGGCGGGTGACACCGACGGCCTCGTAAATACCCTGCGTGACGCAGCGTCCGATTTCCACAATCCACAGTGGCGGCTCAACGCGGTACATGAGCTGCTGCGTGCGGGACGCATCCCAGAAGCCCGCCAGGAACTGGACAGCCTCCTGGCCTCTGGAGTCGGCTGGGCAGGCCGAGCGGACGCGCTGCGGCTGGCGGCTGATCTTGAAATTCGCGACCGCCGCCTGGACCGGGCGACCGAGCTGCTCGAGGCCGCGCTCGCCGCCCGTCCCAGCGATTCACTCATTCGCTGGGATCTCATTCAGGTGTGGCTGGAACGGGGCGACTACGAAACCAGCTGGCGGCTCTTCACCGAAGCTGACCCCGATCTCCAAGTGGCAACTGTCACCCAGGCACACGCCTGGATCGAGCTGCATCGCCGCCATGGCGACGCCGAGGAGACGGTCCGGGGATCCCTTCGCCTCATCCGGCAGTTCCCCGATGATGAGAGTGTCGCCGGCCACGCGATCACTTCATTCTTCACCGGCCACCACGAGGCGCTGCCTGCGGAAACCCTGCATGAGTTCCACGCCGCCATTGACGCGTTCACCACTCGGTGGCCCGGAAGCACCCATTTCAACCTTGTCAGCGCGGCGGACGCGGCCACGCTCCTCCAGCGGATGACAGAACTCGCCCGCACCACTGAGGAGCAAAGTCAACACCGCCGCGAGGTGGAAATCGCACTCACATACGGCCAACTGCCCATTGGCATAGCCTCCGCCATGGCGGGCCGGAGTTACGCGGAGGTCGTCGTGCGACGTGGCATGGGCAGGCTCCATGCCCAGCATCCACACCCGGCTGAACATCGGCTGGACATCGAGCAGGCACGGGCCGCGATCGACGCCGATGTCGCCGTCGACACCACGGCAGTTGCTGTTCTCCTAGCTCTGCCGGACCCGGTCAGGCGAGCGGCCAAGGGGATCTTCCGCCGGATGATCACCGCTGACAACGCTCTGCGAGACGCCGCTCGCGGACGTGACGCGCTCGCTGGCCGAAGCACCGACAGCTTCGGAATCGATCCCGACGCGGGTGTCCCACGCATCTTCTCCATCTCACCCGAGGCAGCCGACCGAATGGCCACAGAGGCCGAGTTGCTGGTGAACGAAATAACCGCCATGCTCCGGCGAACCCCTCCCGCCTCTAGCGACGCAGCCCCTGCTGAAAGGGATCCCTTCAATCCATGGAAGCCGCTCCTGGACCTCGCCGAAGCGGAAGCCTTTCCGGTCTGGGTGGACGATGTGGCGCTGCGTGCGCTTGCCCGGCAGTCGGGTCTAACCGCGTTCTCAACTCCCGCGCTGCTCGCGGTTCTCGGGGACACGAACAGAATCACCAGCGACGAGCATCGCCAGGCGAGGTGCGCGCTGATAGCAGCACGCGTCGGTGACTCACCGCTCGAGGACGCACTCATCCTCGAGGTAGCGGAGGAGGAGGACTGGAAACCTGGCGCGGTGGCGCTGGCACTTGCCTCTCCCGCGAGCTGGGCCACACCGGGCGCGTTCCCGACCTATCGCAGGATCGTTCAGACAGCTCACCGGAAGCAACCCGACGCCGATGCCGATTGGATGTACAGCGCGATCCGCGGTGCGGCCTTTGCGTTCGCTCAACAGCCGGGAACAGTCACCCAGATCGCGGGCGCCATCCTCGCGTGGACCATCGACGCCACGAACGCGTCCGGAAGCCAGGTGGTGAGGTTGGTCGGTGCGGCTCGCCACGCGATCCGTGCCCCGTACGTCCAGGTTCCAGACCTTCCGGACCCTCTGGTGCCGGCTGTCGAGACCTTGCGGGATGGTATGGCAGGAGCTGTGCCCACGCACCTCGCCGCCAGGTACATTCTGGGCCGGTTCTCCGAACTCCATGACCGCGACAAATCCACAGCCTCGCGTGTGATCTTGCAGCCACCGGCGCGGCCCCGCGAGGACTGAGAAATATGCCTGCTCAGACCCGACCTTCACGGATCGGCGAAACCGGAACGAAACCAGAAGCGCCTGGAGTGACGGTTGCTATCAAGGTATAATCTCAGCAGGGCCCTCTTCATCACCCGCTGAAAGGCATATGGATTCCAGGAGCAGTTTTAGCCTCGATCCACCGCCTGAATTCTGCTGATCGTTTTCCTGGCGGTGGGTGCAAACCGTGATCTGGCCGCTCCTGGTGGGTGTTGTTGTTTCGCCGCTCACTGGTCTGCGGCTTGTCCACAGGTCGTTGCCGAGGGGCTGGCTGGGTGGCCGTGTGGGCCGCGGGGGCGCGGTGACCTGGTCCGGGCTGGTCAGGCCGCCTGGGCCGGTGGCGGGCCGGTGGCGGCTTCGAACAGGTTCATCCATTCCTGCTCGCGGTGCCATTGTTCGGGCAGGTGCATGGTGATGTGGCCGCGGCCGTGGCGGGCGGTGCGGGCGGCGACGTCGATGAGGTCGCGGCGCAGTGTGGCGCCGCGGGCTTTGGCGCAGGCCAGGCTGGCCAGGGACCCGGCGGCGCGCAGCAAGTTATGCGCGATGGCGGCGCAGGCCAGCCAGGCCGCGTTCGCGGGAAATGACCCTGGCAGGTGTGCCAGGGGGCCGTCGGCCAGGTCGGCGAAGACCTGTTCCACCTAGGCGTGGTCGCGGTGGTGTTCCTCGGCCTGGACCAGCTTTATCTGAAGCGCTCTGCCAGGAGCCCGGTGGGAGCAGGGGTCTTGCGTCGTTGACATGTAGCTGAACAGCGTTCACGCAGGGGCAGCTAAATTCGAAAAACAGCATCGACAAGGGGATTTGCATGGGGTCCACGTCGGAGACATTGTCCAGATAACGTGTCCACGACGCAGCAAAAAGCCCACAAAAGGCCTGCATCAGCTACGTCGTAGACACCCTAAAGCGGGCTGGAGATAACCAGTTGGAACGGGGAGTCGGTGAACACCGGGTGCCAGCGCCAGGCCGGGAACAGCTCGTCTTGCCCCTCAGCGGCCTTGCGGTTCTGGTCGCGGACCCGGCGGACGATCAGCCGGGCGGTGACGGCCTGGCCCTTCTTCGAGGCGAACGCGGTGTATTCCACCTCGGCGATCTCGGCGTCGGATACCCAGGCCCGCAGCTGGCCGTCCCAGATCGCCCGCGGGTACTTGATGGGCGTCCACGCGCTGCCGCCGATCGTGGCGATGGCGCGCTTGACCGCGGGGTCCATCTTCGCGGTGACCGAGAAGTACGCCCCGTTGCGGCGGCAGGCGGTGGTGAACGCCGCGCAGTACAGCCCCGAGTCCGCCCGGGCCACGATCGTCCCGGTGCACCCGGCGGCCCGGGCTGTGCCGATCGCCTCGGCGGTGAAGCTGGCGGCGCCGCGGGCGGTGTTCGCGCTGCCGCCGCGCAGCCGGGTTCCGGCGATCACCGGCGCGGCCTGCGGCGTGCAGATCGTCGCGGCGAGCGCGTTCAGCCCGCGGACCAGCACCGTTTTCCCGGAGATCTTGGTGTGCCCGAACGCCGCGCCCTGCTTTTGTGCCCGTAGACCCGGCGCTGCATCGAGCCGGGGTCCACGAAGGCCAGGGTCTCCGCGCCGGGCAGCAGCGGCGCCCGGCGGGCCAGCTCCGCCAGCAGCTCCCGGTTCACCTTCTCCAGCTGGCGGACGTTACCCCAGGTGAACGAGCGCAGGAACGACCCCAGTGTGGACGGCGCCCGCACCCCGCCGAAGATGCCCGGCATGGCGCCGTGGCGCAGCAGGCCCATGCCGTCGATCGAGTCCGCGCCCGCGGCCATTCCCGCCACCAGGCAGGCCACCTTCTCCTCCGGGCACACCCCCGTCCGGGCGGCGATGCGGACGTGCCGGCGGGCCAGGGCGTGCAGCCCGGCGCGCTCGGCCAGGGCCATCACCGGGACCAGCCCGGCGCGCGACACGAGATTCGGGTCGTCAAAGGACGCGGAGATCTTCAGCGGATCGTGCGACAATCGCATCTAGCAGGTGCCCTTCTGAACTGGCCGCCAGGAGCTTCAGACACTCCCATCGTCCCAGTTCAGAGGGCACTTTCTACGTTGCCACGCCGCTTAGAACCCGATATGCGCGGTGGATTGAGGCTTAGCCATAGCGAGCCAATCGCGGTCTACAATGACGGCAAGCCAAAGCTCTATCGGGTGGATAGGACGGGTGCGGCGTGGGGAACGAACAGGGCAAGACGGGCGAACAGCGGGTCTGGCAGATCCAAGCCGACTACCCCTTTGGCTGGGATCCCGCAGATGATCAGTCGCCAACGCTGGTCGAAGAGAACGAAGAAATCGACGGTTACGACACTTCCGATCTTTACGCAGCGGAGAGGAGGTTGCGGCAGGCCAGGCGTCTGGAAGTCGAGTGCGACCCACACGATCTCAGGATGCGAAGACAGGCTGTCGGGAAAGCCTTGCACATTATAGCTAATGCGACACACATCGTCGCGCTTCGCGATTCTCTTGTAGACATTTGCCGCGACCTGAAGATCGAAAGTATTTCTGCCCCATCACGGCTGGCGATAGTTGATGAGGCCTTCGCCACGGCCCTCCTTCTTGTTGATTCGCGAGTCATGAACTCTCAGTCGATCTACCCAATTAGGGCTGGTCACGCTGTCTATCAGGAGCTGCAAAGCCTCTCGAAGTCAGTCATGAGAGACGAGGCGTTGATGGCCTTGATGGAGGCCATGACACAGAAACTAATGTGGGATCGTGACGAGCAAGTACGAAAGCAGATCACAGTAGATGCCGTCGTGAGGCAGCGATTGACATTGGCGCCGGATCTGCCCTATCCCGCGAGAGCAATCCAATTTTTTCGCGCACATGACGATCTAGTCCGCTGCTCTGGCAGCTTCCCAGACGAATTCCTGATGTCATTGCCTATAGTGCGGATGGCATCCGAGCTAGCAGCAGCTCCGATACCTGAGTACGAGAGCGATATTTACGAAAAGTGTATGTGGTCTCTCGAAAACAGACTGGCGGCCTTCGGCTCACGACTTGGACACGACTCGGTGGTTGAGCTAGATGCCGTATTTCATGATGTTCTGCGTGCTGTCGTAAATGCAGCAGGCGACCCTGGGGCAGATCTGGGGGTTGCCTACAATTGCTACACGAGTTTCCTCGACGGGCTGGCCGCGCTGGGGGAGTTTGGATTGGCTGTCAACTCGCTCGAAGAGCACGGAGATTTCTTCACCGCTGTCATGGATGTGATTCGGAAGGAAGTAGGGGGAGCTCCAGCCTCTGCGGGGTATCCGCCTTCAGACCTGCCCTTGCTCCTGGCGATCGCAAAAGCATTCTCGCCCACGCAGAATCCAAAAAGGATCCAACCGGAATGAGTCCCAATGGAAGCGCTGCGTCCACGCCGCCTGGCGGCCTGGTAATTGAGTTCATTGAGAATTTCTTCGCTGCCTCCACTGCCGAGATCGCGGACTCACTTCTAATGCGTCTTCCGTACCTCGTTCGGAGGAAACAAGAGTTCCTAGAACTCTATACTCGCCAATCATTGACGCCACAATTGCGCGCACTCAAACCGCTCGAGACTGGCGAGATCCGACCACTGGTCACACATTCCTTGAGTGACATCGCCAATGCGCCGCTACTGGATCCTGGTGCACTGAACCGAAGGCTTGGTTTCAGTCGCGAGGATGAGGTTACATTCCAGATCCAAAGCCTTCTTCTCTACGCTGATGGTGTGGCGATGCGGGATCCCTTCATGGCGTCTGCAGGCTTCGTGCGAGGAGCGAAAGGCAGCTATGCCCTTCGGCTGGACAATGAGATCTCAGATTCGGACTTCGTGAACGCCTTGAAACTCATATGTCGGCTCGCGGACGTTATCCGGGGCCGGGTAGTCCAGTTCTTTGTTCCGCCTGGCCTTCCTATCACGGGGGATCTGCGCTCACTCGCGCTCGCGCGAATCATTAACAAGACCGCACGAGCCCTGGCTTCTGAGACTTTGGACCAAGAAGACCTGCTCACTCGGGGGTGCTGCTAACAGAACGCGCTCTACACCAGCTTGCTTGCGTTTCTGATCCGTCGGTATCCACCGGCACGGTCTTCCTGCCTAACCTGAGCGACGGAGCGGTACTGGACGTCATCCTCGATGAGATCGAGGAGATAGTAGTTGAGGCCGCTGCCGTCCACGCTCCCGGGATAGCCCATATCAGGAATTTGGCTAATCTCCTCAGGCTGAGCTTGCCCGGGATTCCAGATATCCGCCTCAGAGACGTAGTGCAGATCAGACAGGACGAAAGCTTCGCTACATTTCGGGGTGACGTACGCGGAGCACTCTTGGTCGCCGATGGTTTCCTTAAAGGCGATGACTTGAGCAGCGCGCGGAGCGCCGTCCAGGACCACATGCGCGGAGCGTCGGAACGGCTCAAGCACCGCACGCGACGAGGAGTCTTGGCGGACGCTCTGACAGGAGATCTCGTGGGCTGGGGCGCGGGTGTGGTTGTGGCTCAAGCCCTTGCAGGATGGCAAGCCGCGCTCGCGACTCTCTTCGGCAAAGGGGTGACGGAGGTCCTGAGGGATCATGAGACACAGGCAGCGAAGGCTCGGGCGAAGCACTATCTGGCACTGAGCCAGGCCAAGACCGCCTGGCATCATGACACCACCGACGAGCCGGTAGCTACGGACCTGTCAGCACGGAGACAGGCCGCCCGGCAGAACCTTCTGCGTCTCCTGGAACAGGAGTAGGCGGTCGTATGGACCGGACAGCACTACTGGAATCGATTAAGCGCCTCTACGAGGTAAGCGAGCACCAATCCGTTGCATGGCTTTTTTGGGGTTTCTTCTACTCGCGCCTCTCCGACGATCCCATAGATCACCTGGACGTCGAGATCCTTTCTTTTGGTGTTGACTCTTTGCGCCGATCAGGAAAGATCATCCTTATACGGCCCGCTGTCCAACTGCTTGACGCTGTTCTAGCAAATGCTTCGACCGGCGGAATGGAGTTGCCGATGGACGTGCTCGAACGCCTGAACAGGGCGCGGTTTTCACTGACGGGCTGAGAGACGCTCTTTAGCCAGACTTCTGAACGGGGATATGTGAAGGGCTCGATCAGTACGGGAGGTAGCCCGAGTGATATATCAGGTCTTTGTCTACTGGGCAAATCAGGGCAAGGTTCACTGGAATGACGATTGGGTAGAGTCACGAGGGTATGCTCGAAGTCACATTCCAGGGCTGGATGAGCATATAGGGTTCGCTAACTATGATCTCCGCATGAATAGATTGCCTGAGATCCAAAGAAATCGTGCGGGCCGCTTGTATTTGGACGTCGATCTTGTTGCGGTCTCCGGCCTTCCCCCAAATGCTGGAACCATGACACTGTTTGACAGGACTATGACACGGATCATGCCCCTCCTCAAATACCATGGATTCGAAATTGAAGGAAATGAGGACTGATGCTGCCAAGGCTCGACGGCCAGTAAATTTTAGTGTCTTCTTGTTTCGTTTCTCCAGCTCGGTAGAGCGGAGTGACGCGGCGGTTGCTGTGGGCTTCACCGTCGTAGGGGGCAGTGGG
>Ga0307373_10005329_pt1 | contig 21077 bp, 21 predicted proteins | sample OX2MG_FD_202534 | JGI IMG/M metagenome (GOLD analysis project Ga0307373, IMG submission 202534) | Soil microbial communities from Risofladan, Vaasa, Finland - OX-2 | ecosystem: Environmental > Terrestrial > Soil > Coastal area > Acid sulfate soil | place: Finland: Risofladan, Vaasa | collected...
GCAGAAAGACCAGATCCGGTCCCATGACATACGGTATCTGTTTTCCAGTCACCTCGATCGGCGCGCGCTCGAAGATTAAAAGACGGCCGCCAGGCCGCACCAAGGTGAACGCGCGTTCGAGCAACTTCTCGGATTGGGCGTCCGGCCAGTCATGCAGCACCGACTTGAGAGCCACGAGGTCGGCAGCGGCCGGCAGCGTGTCGCTGAGCATATTGGCGGGGAAAAAAGTAATGCGCGCTGCGGTGGCCTCATCCGCGCTGGCGGCAATATGGTCGCGTCCAAGCGCGCAGACCACCGGTAGATCGACCACGGTCGCTTTGACGGTCGGATTGCGTGTGCAAACCTGCCGGGCAAACTCCCCGGTATTTCCGCCCAGATCAACGAAATCGGTTAGGGAATTAAGATCGATCGCATCCAGTGCGGGAGCCGATTCATATTTCGTCAGACACGTCGTAAAACGCGTCCACATCCCAGTCATCTGCAGATTTCCCGGCGTAACCTCCATGCAGCGGTCATAGCGAAAAAGATCAAACACCTTCGATAGCGTCATAAATTGCGACAAATCGGTCAGCAGCTGCGTGAACAGATTGTGGATGTCGGGCCAAACCAAATCGGCAAAGGCGATCCGCACTTCGAGGAGGTCGCTAAACCGAAGCGCCGCCTTAAAGCCCGGTGTGAGCGTGACAAGATCGCCAGTGCGCGCGACCACGTCGTTGACCGCGAGCATGTCGAGGAGGAGCCGCATGATGTTCGGTTCGAGGTCGGCAGCCGCCGCCAATTCCGTCATCGACAAAGTGCCCGCGGTCGCCAGGTTGTCGAGAACGCCAAGCTCGAAAGCAGTCTTGATCGCGCGCGCGTCGAGTTCCGTAGCGAGAAAGCGATTCACGCAGAGAAATTCATAATCGGGCATGGCTCACCTATAGCTCAATCGGCCGAAACGGCCATGGCGGATCACGGCTTCTATCGTGCCGTGTAGGCTGACGCTCGACCGTCGAAAATCAGCGGTATGACCCACCACATGCGCCGGGTGCGGCTGAAATGCCACTATGGTGTGTTGTTTGGGCTTCGCGATGGACGGGCTGCGACGGCAGATGTACATTCGACGGTGGAGATTTGGGGGGATTCGCTCCGGTTTGCCAAGTAGAATCGCTTCTTGCAAACCGGCGATGAGCCGGACGCGGACCCATTCTATCGTACCACGTCCTTCAAGGCGAAACATTTGGGGCAATTATGGTTCGACCGCTGCGGCTGACCGGTCTTTCGGCGCTACTAGCCTTCGCCGGAATGGCGTTGCCTGCGCGCGCCGAATTGCTCCCTCCTGCACCCCCCGCGGTCGTTAATTGGACCGGCTTCTATCTCGGCGGCGATGTCGGCGCGATCTTTAATGATGCTCGTTTCGTCCGTCCCGGGTCGGGTCTGCAAGAAATCTCGATCGGGACGATCGACGGCCGGCCGACATATGGAATGTACGGGGGGTTCAATTACCAGCTATCGCCGTGGTGGGTTGTCGGTATTGAAGGCAACCTGAACTGGCTGAGCGCGGCCTATTATCGGGAGCTGGGGTCCGCAATCGACTTCCTGCAGGAAGCGCATTTTGTCGATTCCGTCGCCGTCCGCGGTGGCCTCTTATTGCGGCCGGACACCATGATTTACGGCAAGGTCGGGCCGGCCTGGATCGGGGTTTCCGGTATTCAAGGATTTGGTACGCCGTTTCAGCAGACATTGCTCGGAGTTCAAGGCGCCGTCGGCATCGAGGCGATGGTGACGCCGAACGTCTCTGTTCGTGGTGAAATCTCCTACACCTACGCCGATCAGCTCTCGCTGAACTCCGGTACCGATCTTTACCGGCCAGCCTTCCTGATGATGCAACTCGGCGCCTCGTATAAATTCGATCCACCGGCAGGTTGGGGCGTCCCCGCAGCTTCGCGTGGTCCGTTGTCGGCGATCCCCTACTTGCCAAGTCTGGCGAGCCTGTTCCCGGCGCCGTCGGCCTCCCCGATCCTCACCAAGGCGGAGCGCGGCGCTGCGGTCGCCGATCCGGCGCCACGCTGGACCGGAATCGAGTTCGGCGGGTTTGTCTCGGCCAATGCCAATCAGGTGCGCTACACCGACACCCTTGGCGGCACACCGGGAGGCTTGTTGGGCCCGTTCACCGATTTCACGGTCGGCGGCGGATGGTTCGTCGGGGCAAATTATCAATTTGAGCGACTGGTGGTCGGTATCGAAGGCAGCGGCAATTATGAAAACGCCAACTTCAATACTGCGGCGGGTTCCGGCGGCGTCGTTAACTTTTATCACTTCGCAAATATGGACCGTGTGCTTGCGTTGACCGGACGGCTCGGCTGGCTGATGACGCCTGGTACGCTCCTTTATGGGAAAGCCGGCCCCGCCGTCATGAGGTTCACACCGGACGGGAACTTCTGGAACGCCGTTGCCCCGAACAGCGTCGGCGGCACGGGTTTCGCCGGTTATGAGGCCGGAATCGGCATCGAAACTTACCTTTTGCAGAATTTAAGCTTGCGCTTCGAGGCGCTCTACGTTCACTCCGGCCAGACGCTTGTGCTAAACGGCGTTGTGCCGAACGAGTTCACGCTGCAACCGTCGATTTTGTCGGCGACGCTGGGCCTGGCCCTGCATCTTTAGATCACAGCAGCGCGGTTTCGAACGACGCTCAACCGCGATCTTGACGCGGCATGAATGCTTAACCGGCAATCGGTCACGTGTTCACTGTGCTCAGTATGGAGTAATATAGCGTAATGGCAAAAAACCCCACCGCTTCCGAGCCGCAATCGACCACACCGGAGCCGCCTAAGCCCGCGACCGTGCAGTGGATCGACAAGACCATGGCAACCCATTTTGCCAACGTGGTGAACGTCCAAAGCACCCGCGAGCAGGTCGATCTGTTTTTCGGCACCAATCAAACCTGGAACGTCGCCGGCGGCGCTCAGGTCGCCGTCGACCTCAGCAACCGGATTATTCTGACGCCGCATGCCGCAAAGCGGCTTTGGACGGTGCTTGGCGGCGTGTTGCGCGAGTACGAGACGCGGCACGGCTCCCTCGACATCGAACGGTAATCCGCGTGAGCCGCGGCCCGCAAAGCCGGCATCCGTTCGACGACCCTGCTTCGACTGGGTCGAGCGGGTCGGCGGAATCCGACCAAACCCGGGGCGACCGTGAGTCGGCCGGCGCCGCGATCGCGTCGCTTGAACCGGCACTATGGAAGCGGCTTACCGACGCAGGCAGCCTAGTCGAAGCCGCGCGTGCCTGGCTCGCACTTCAATGTCAGATGATCGATGGCGTGACCCGCGGCATCGTGCTGCTGGCCGGTGACAAGCCAAACAGTTTCGAGGCCGCGGGGTTTTGGCCGGAAGGGTCGGGAACCTCGCCGGCGCTGACACAAATCGCCGAAACGGCCTTGCGTGAGCGTCGCGGCGTCGCCAGCGATGACCGTGCGCAAGCCGCCGATCCCGCCGGCGCGCTGCACGTCGCCTTTCCGATTTTGCTTGATGGCGAGCTTGAGGGAGCCGTTGCGGTCGCATTGCGGAGCGGGCGCGCTGAAGACGGCCGGCAAGCGCTGCGCCAATTGCAATGGGGCATGGCATGGATTCGCGAGCGGCTTCGTCAAGCTCGCGGCGCCGCGCAAGACCGCCTGCTCGATCGGTCCCGCACGGCACTGGATCTGATCGGCGGGGCGCTGGATCATGAAGGCTTCGACGCAGCGGCCATGGCAACCGTCACCGGTCTGGCGCTGCGCTGCAAATGCTCGCGCGTCAGCCTGGGATTCCGTGAAACCAAATCGACTGCGGTAAAGGTGATTTCGCATACGGCGCAGTTCGGCCAGCAAATGAACCTGATCAGCTGCCTCGGAGCGGCTATGGACGAAGCGCTCGACCAGCGTTGCGTCATTCTTTATCCCGGCGCGCCGGATCAATTGTTGGCGACCACCGCTCACGCCGATCTCTCGCGCGTGCAGCAGGACGGCCAAGTCCTTACCGTGCCGTTGCTGGTTGGCGACCGCTTCGTCGGAGCGCTGACATTCGAACGGCCCCCCGGCTCTCCGTTCGAACCCGAAACCATCGAACTGCTCGAAAATGTGACGGCCGCGATCGGGCCGCTGCTCGAGGAACGGCGGCAAAACGATCGCTGGATTTTCGTCAAAGTCATCGAGAGCGCACATCTCCAGCTGACGCGCCTGTTCGGACCCGGACACCTGGCGCGCAAGCTGATCGTTGCCGCCCTTGTCGCGGTCGCCTTGATCCTGACTTTCGTGCGTCCGACCTATCGCGTCGATGCCGATGCCAAGATTGAAGGTCTGGTGCGCCGCGCCGTAGTCGCGCCTTACGACGGCTTCATTAAGGATGCTGACGTGCGCGCCGGCGACACTGTCAAGGAAGGCGAGGTCCTGGCGACGCTTGAGGACCGCGATCTATTGCTCGAGCGCCTGAAATGGGTCACCGAGCGGCAACAGCACATGTTCGAGTACGACAAGGCGCTCGCTTCCCGTCAGCCAGCGACGATTAACGTCGTCAAAGCGCAGATCGACCAGGCGGACGCGCAGATTAAACTCCTCGACGAGCAACTCGCCCGCATCAAGCTACGCTCGTCGATTGCCGGCCTCGTCATTTCCGGCGATCTCAGCCAGATGATCGGGGCCGCGGTGCAACGCGGGCAACTGTTGTTCGAAGTGGCGCCGCTTGATTCCTATCGCGTCATCCTCAGCGTCGATGAGCGCGAGATCGGCAGAGTCCAACCCGGTCAAATCGGCGACCTGATCGTCTCGGCGCTGCCAAACGAGACGCTGTCCTTCAAGGTCGACAAGATCACTCCGATCGCCGACGCCCAATCGGGCCGCAACGTATTCCGGGTCGAAGGCCTGCTCGTTACCAACCCGGCCGATTTGCGGCCGGGCATGGAAGGCATCGGCAAGATCGAAATCGGCCGGCGAAGCCTGGCATGGATTTGGCTGCACCCGCTCATGGACTGGTTGCGCGTGTGGTCCTGGCGTTGGTTGCCTTGAGGTCCGATGGTTACGTCACTCTTCAGTAATGCGTGGTATCGCGTCGCCGATCTCAAGCCCCGCTTGCGGACGCACACTGCCATTCATCGTCAGGTCTTTCGCGGGCAGGTCTGGTACGTGCTGCAAGATCATCAGACCGGCCGCTTTCATCGCCTTTCGCCGATCGCCAACTTGATGCTGTGCCTAATGGACGGGCAGCGGACGATGCGCGACATCTGGGATATCGCGGGACGGAAATCCAAGGACGATCCGCCCACCCAGGATGAGACAATTCATCTGCTGGCGCAGCTCCACAACGCCGATCTGCTGCAAGGCGAAATTCCCCCGGATTTCGACGAGATGGCGGAACGCTCGGAGAAAGCCGGGCGGCGCCGGCTGATGCAGCGGCTGCGCAGCCCGCTGGCCGTGCGGGTGCCGCTATTCGACCCCGATCGAATACTCAATCTGACGTTACCGCTGGTCCGTCCGATATTTTCGGTTTTCGGCTTCGTGGCCTGGCTCGCATTGGTGCTCACCGGCGTCGTGCTTGCGATCTTGCATTGGCCGGAGCTGACCTCTGACGTCACCGACCGCGTGCTGGCGACCGAGAATGTTGCGTTGCTGATGGCCGTCTATCCAGTGGTTAAGAGCCTGCACGAACTCGGCCACGCCTACGCGACCAAGGTATGGGGCGGCGAAGTCCACGAGGTCGGGGTGATGTTGCTCGTCTTCATCCCGGTGCTCTACGTCGACGCATCGGCTTCCGCGGCGTTTCGTCAGAAACATCGTCGCATCGTCGTTGGCGCGGCCGGCATCATGGTGGAGATGGCGCTCGCATCCATCGCTCTTATCATCTGGCTACACGCCACACCGGGTTTGGGGCGGACGGTCGCATTCAACGTCATTCTGATCGGCGGAGTATCGACGCTATTGTTCAACGGCAATCCGCTGTTGCGTTTTGACGGCTACTACATTTTCTCCGATTTGGTTGAGATTCCCAATCTCGCTACCCGCGGCAATGCCTATCTGTTTTATCTCGTGCAAAAACATCTGTTCAAAATTGACAGCCTCGACAAGCCGGTCGCCGGACCGGGCGAACCGCAGTGGCTGATTGCCTACGCGATGCTTTCCTTCATCTACCGTTTGGCCGTATCGACAGGCATCGCGCTTTTTTTGGCAGCCAAGATGTTTCTACTCGGCGTCATGATGGCGATCTGGGCGATGGGTGCGATCGCCATCGTCCCGGTCTTCAAGGGACTGCGCTTTCTCGCAACCAGCCCAAAGCTTCGCGGTCGCCGGCGCCACGCATTTGCAGTCATCGGCGGCATTGCCGCAGCTGCTTTAATCGTCATGTTCACTATTCCACTACCCTATTCGACCGTCGCGGAAGGCATTGTGATCGCCCCCGACCAGGCCGAAGTGCGGGCCAGGACCGAAGGCTTCATCGAGCAGGTGCTGACGAAACCGGGCGCGGTTGTCTCCCCCGATCAGCCGCTGGTCACACTCACCGATCCGACGCTCGATGCCAGGGTCGCGGTGATCGAGGCGCAGCTCGATGAGGCGCGCCAGCGCCTCGAAGGCGTACGACAAGTCGATCGAGTCCAGGCTGAAATGCTTGAGGACCAGGCCGCCCACCTCGCCGACAAGCTCAAAGACTATCGCGGCCGGCAGAAGGATCTCACCGTGCGTGCACAACAATCCGGGCGCTTCATCATGGCTGACGCCCAGAACCGGGAGGGACGTTACGTCAAGCGCGGAGAGCTTCTCGGCTATGTCGTTTCCGGCCGCGATCAAGTGGTCCGCTCGGTCGTCTCTCAGGCCGACGTCGATTTGATACGCCGGCGAACCACCGGTGTGGAAGCTCACGCGGTCGAAGAGCTGGACCGGCCGATACCGGCTCGTGTCTTGCGCGAAGTGCCCGCCGCACAACAGGACGTGCCGAGTCTTGCGCTGACGACCAGAGGCGGCGGCACGATCGCGCTCGATCCTTCCAAGACCCAGCGACCCCAAGCGCTGTTCAGTCTTTTCCAGTTGGACGTCGAACTTCGGGACCCGGGCCAGACGGTGGCGCTGGGGTCCCGCGTCTATGTCCGGTTCTTTCATGGCGGCGAGCCGGTTGGCTGGCGCATCATGCGCACCATGCGCCAGTTCTTCCTGGGGCAGTTCCGTGTCTGATGTCGCCATCGGCGGAGCAGCGCCTGCCTATATCCTGCCGCGTCAGCGCGTCTATCCGGAAAGGCCCGAGCGACGGGAAACCGCACTCGACGCGCTGGCCACGGCCGCGCAAGCTGCATTTGTCGCGGCGACGTCGCGCGTGCGGCTGCGCGGCCTGTACCGAGTCCTGCCGCTGGTCGAACGTCATACCGACGAGTTTCGCAGGCTTACTCTGGAGGAGCTTCGCGTCGCCGTTCATGAAATCGCAAGCGCATTGCGGCGCACCTCCGATTTTCCCGATGCCGAGACCGCCAAAGCCTTCGCGCTGATACGCGAGCTCGCCGACCGATTGCTAGGTCAACGTCACTTCGACGTGCAACTCGTCGGCGCATTCGCGATGGTCAAAGGCATGCTCGCCGAAATGGCGACCGGCGAAGGCAAGACGCTGACGGCGACGCTCGTCGCCGGCACTGCCGCCCTGGCAGGCCTCCCGGTTCACGTCGTCACGGTCAACGATTATCTGGTCCAACGCGACGCCGAGCTGATGGGCCCGCTGTACCGCGAGTTGGGGCTGACCGTCGGCGTCGTGATCGCCGGCCAGAGCGCACAACAAAGGCGCGATGCCTATGCGTGCGATATCACCTATTGCAGCAACAAGGAGCTTGCTTTCGATTATCTGCGCGATCGGATGATCCTGGCCGAGACGGCCGGCGACCTGACGTTGAAAATGGAAGCGGTATCCAGCGCGTCGCCACGCTCGAGTCAATTACGCCTGCGCGGCCTGCATTTCGCTCTCATTGATGAAGCCGACAGCGTGTTGATCGACGAAGGCAGAACGCCGTTGATCATTTCCGGTACCGCGGACTCCGACATCGACGCCGACGCGGTTTCGGGCGCGCTCCAGCTCGCCGCGACACTGGAAGAAGGAGTTGACTATTTTTTGTCGCCGGAGGAGCGGCGGGTGTTCCTGACGGCGCCCGGCCAGGAAAAGGTAACGGCATTTGCAGAAGGGCGTGGAAAACCCTGGAATAGCGTGATCACCCGCGAGGAACTGGCCAGGGAAGCTTTGGCCGCCATTCATCTGTTCCATCGCGGCGAGCAATACGTCGTCGCCGACGGCAAGGTGCAGATCGTCGACGAATATACCGGGCGCATCATGCCGGATCGCTTCTGGAGCGACGGGCTGCACCAAATGATCGAACACAAGGAAGGTTGCGAACAATCGCAACGGCGGACGACCATTGCCCGGATTACCTATCAGCGTTTTTTCCGCCGTTACCGGCGGTTGGCCGGTATGAGCGGCACGCTGCAGCCGGTGGCTCAGGAATTATGGCGCGTGTACCGGCAACCGGTGGTCACCATTCCGACCGCCAAGCCGGTACAGCGCATCCATCATACGGATGTCGTAGCCGACACCGATACCGCGAAGTGGAAGCTGATCGTCGATCGCGTGCGGGACCTCCATGCGCGCGGCGTGCCCATCCTCATCGGCACGCGGTCGGTCATCGCCTCGGAGCGGGCGAGCGAGGCGCTGCACGCCGCGGGATTGCCGCACATTGTGCTCAATGCGGCGCAGGATAAACACGAAGCCGAGGTGGTCGCACAGGCCGGCCAGCGCGACCGCATCACGGTGGCGACCAATATGGCCGGCCGCGGCACCGACATCCATCTCGGCGACGGCGTGGAGGAACTTGGCGGCCTGCACGTGATCATGACCGAACGTCATGATGCGCGGCGCGTCGACCTGCAGCTTGCCGGCCGCGCCGGCCGCCAGGGCGAACCGGGCAGCTTCGAAGCGATCCTCTCGCTCGAAGATGCGTTACTTGATTTTCCGACGGCGCAGGCGCTAGCCGTGTTTGCGAAGTCCGTTCCCGGACCGAGGGGCGAGTTGATCGGACGTTTCGCCTTGCGCTACGCCCAGCGCCGGGCGGAGAAGCTCCACGCCCGGATGCGCGTCGATCTGCTGCGGTCGGACCAATGGCAGGCGAAAACGCTGGCGATCTCCGGCCGACCCGAATAGCTGCAGGGCAAAAACGAAAAGGATTTTTCGCAATGACCGACCGGGCCTTCGTCATCGGTCTGGCGGGTGTGCCGGGCTCCGGCAAGACCACATTGACGCAACATCTGCAGAAGAAATTTGGCCAGGCGCGCGTGGTTTACTATGACGCTTTTCAGACCATCGTCCACATGCCGCCCGACCAAGTGCGCAAATGGTTTGCGGCCGGTGCCGATCCAAACGAATTCGCTCTCACTGAACTTATCGGTGAGCTCAAACGGCAGACGCAAATCCACCCAACCGATCGACATCGGCCGCTGGTAATCTTTGAGACACCGTTTGGTCGGATACACCGCACGACCGGCGCCTTCATCGATTTTCTGGTTTGGATCGACACGCCGCTGGATGTCGCCCTGTCTCGCGCGACGCTGGCGTTTCTGGCTTCCGTCAAGCAAGGCGAAGCCGCGGAATTCATCAAGTGGCAGACGCAATATATGCAGAACTATCCGATGTTGCGTCCAATGTATGTAAACCAGCGCGAAAAAATCATGTCGTCCGCCGACCTAGTCGTCGACGGTAACCAACCGCCCGAAGAGTCAGCGGCGCTGATCAGGAAGGCGCTCGCGCCGCACGGTATCGAACCGTAGTCCGCGCTGTGCCCGGGTAGCGTCAGAGCCGTGTGAACGAGAAGCACAGATAGGACAAATAGCCTTCGCTGTGCAGCCATCGCAGCGCGTCGCCAGCCGACTGCAGACCTACCGTCGCACCAAGCGGCTGCGGAGCGGTGAAGCGATAGGTCGGCAAAGTCTGGCGCGTCACATCCAGGATACGCTCCGGTCTCAGACCTGCGCCTCGTGCATTGTCCAATAGCGCGTCAACGGCGATCCAAGGCTGCGGCCATGGTCCATATTCGCTCCGGATCGTCTCCTCGACGGCAACAGCATCCACACCGGCATTGGTGCCTGGATTGCGCAAGAGGATATCGGAAATCACCAGACGCCCACCATCACGCAACACACCTGCCGCCTCACGGAGGAACGCCGCCCGATCGCGGAAATGAAACATCGCTTCGACACAAAATATCCGGTCGAAGCTCTGGGAGCGGAATGGAAGCGCGCAGGCATCCGCCATGATCAGCGACAGCGCGTTGCCGCCGATTGCTGCGCTCCGGCAGATGTCCAACTGCCGATTATCGACATTGATACCGGTCAAGCGCATCGACGGCCATTTTGCTGCCGCTTCCAGCGTGCCGCCGAAGCCGCAACCGACATCGAGCACTGTCTGGCCAGCCTTCAGATCGGCCATGCGGATCAGAACATCGGTAAGGCGCGTTTGTGCTTGCTCGAACTCTTGCGCGCTGCAAGCCGCGGTAAGCGGTGGCGGATCGTCCCAGTAGCCGAGGTGAACGTGCCGCCCGGCGCTGTGCGAGCGGAACGCTTCAATGAGATAGTCGAAATAGCGCGGCACCGCCGGCGACACGCTTAGCCCCAGCAATAGACTTGGCCGGGCGCTTTGCTCTCGGCCATGAAGCTGCAGGCAGTCCAGCGAATCTTCTCGCCGCTCACCGGCGTGACGCGATGAAGATAATGCCCCGAACTGAAAATGATCATGTCACCGGGATCAAGTCGGAAGGAAACTTTTTCGACGCCATCGAGATCGGGCTTCACGGCGCTCCGATCGCCGGCGGCAATGCGCTGCCCTTCCTTTTCTGGCTTGAAGTTGAAGATTTCGAGCGCGCCGCCCGCTTCAGCTTGCGAAAAAGCCAGCACAAAGGAAAACAATTTCATCTGAATGATCTGCATCAGGTGCCGATAGCTCGGCCGCGCCGCCTGCTCGTCATCGAAATGTGCCGGAATATAGCCGCCCGACAGATGGGCGCGGATGGTCGTGAACATGTAATTCAATCCCGGCTGGGGTCCAGGCGCGGCGCCATAACCGGTGCCCCGATCCAAATCCGACATCAGTCGCGTCAGCCGCGATTCCAGACTGAGGTCGCCCGGCAACAGGCGGGACAGACCGTCGCGGAATTTCGGCACCTCCGCGAAATAGTCCTTGAGATCGGGGTGAGTGAGATTGAGATTGATGCCGTAAAAGAACGCGGCGAATTTGGCGGGAAAGTCGGTTCTGATCAGACCGTGGTGGCCGGCCTCAAGCTCGGCGCGGACCGCCTCGCACGCGCTGCGATCGTAGACGTCCTTGATAACGATGCCTTCGATCTCGCGCTGCCGCAGGCGCGTGAGCAGATGCGGAGACCGCCCTGCCCCCGCTGCGTTCACCGTAACCGTGCGAAAAAACGACATCGCTTGTTATCCTAAAGCGCGCTGGCCCGTTATCTAATTGGTTTGGGGCGATGGAAAGACCGAAAAATATTGGCCCCGCCTGAGCTCGTCTGCGTCCGGTCGCGGTGTCATACAGACGAGAGCGGTGCAATGTGCCGTCAAAACAGTTCCCGCTGACGGAAAAAGGCAAGCCACACCGGCGCTTTAGCCGACACGAGGGCCGCCCCGTGACGGAAGCAAGGCGCGGCCGATGGCCTTTGATTCCCGCCCCGCCGCCGCTAACCAAATAAGCTTCCCTTGGCTGATCGTCCTGGAAAGCATTTTTCCCGGCTGGCCCGGCGTGGTAGACAAACCCCCATCATCCGCTTCGCCGCTTCGCAACGTGAAAGTCTTGGGTTCGCCGCATGAGTTGGGTTTTTTTGCGCAATAGCGCCGCTGTCGTGTTAGGCGCGGCAATCGTGACATTCAGCTCGTGCGCGTTTGCCGCAACATTCGATTGCGTGATGAATCCGTTTCTGACCGTCAAGCTGGGCAGCCCGGTCCCCAGCATCCTTTCCGAAGTCCTGGTCGATCGCGGCGATCGCGTCAAAAAAGGACAGGTGATCGCCAGGATCGAAGCGTCGGTCGAGAAGGCCGCCGTGGCGACCAACGAAGCGCGCGCATCAAACGGTGCGGAAATCGAAGCCAAGAAAGCGCTGCTTGAACAAAAGAACGGCGTGCTCAAGCGAAAATTGGAACTGCAGTCGCACAATATCGGCAGCGTCCAGGACGTCGATACGGCTCAGGCGGAGTTCAACGTCGCCAAACAGGACGTCGCATTAGCCGAGCTGAATAAAAAAATGGCCGAGCTTGAGCTCGACCGCGCGCGCGCCATGTTGGAACAGCGCACCATCCGCAGCCCAATCGATGGCATCGTTGTCGAGCGGACGCTGGGCCCGGGCGAATACGTTCGGCCGGATGCCAATATCGTAACCGTCGCCAGCATTCATCCGCTGAACATCGAAGCTTATCTGCCGGTACGCTATTACGGAGAGCTGAAGGTCGGCGATACCGGGATCGTCCATCCGGACCCACCCGTCGGCGGCAATCACGAGGCGAAGGTCAGCATTGTCGACCAGGTTTTCGACGCCGCCAGCGGCACGTTCGGGGTGAGACTGAGCCTACCAAATCCGGACAATCTTCTGCCGGGAGGGTTGCGTTGCCACGTCAGCTTTGACTTTCCGGAAAGGGCGGCCAGCAAATTCGACCCCGCAGTTACCCCCGGCATCGGCCGGTCGTCGCCGCCCCCGCACGGAGCGGATTGAATTATGCCCGCAAGCGGGCGCGCAGAATCATCCGCTTCGCTTGCCGTTGGTGCGGCCGAGACGGCGCCAGACGCGATGGCCACATACCAATACCGCCAACCGCTGGTCGGCCAAGCCTTCGTCGATCTGGTCGAAGGCATGCACCCCCGCGACCTCGCCCTTGATGCCTATGCCGGCCGCTACCTGCTGATCTGCTGCTTCGGCTCAAGCCAAATCGACCTCGGCGGGTCGCTCTTGAAGCGCTCCGGGAGCACGCCGGCGTGTTCGAGGACTAGACCAAAAGCTTTCTGGGCCTCACCATCGATCCCAACGAGAAACTCGAAGCGACGCCGAAGGGAATTAAATTCGTCGTCGACCGCGACGGCGTTTTCAGCCGCCATTGCGGCTCAGCCCCGATTAATGCAGGTCCGCTCGGCATGCAATACCGCGTGACCTGGACGATCGTCGACCCGAGTCTACGAATATTCGCGCACGTCTACACCGGCAGCGACCGCAGCGAATGCGACGCCATCTTCGCATTGATGCGCGATCTTCCCGCAACGGATCGGTTCGGATCTTGCGAGATACCGGCCCCGATTCTGGTGCTGCCGCGCCTTTTCGATCACGACTTCTGCGATCAACTGGTTGGCCTTTACGAGCAGGGACAGGCGCGCGACAAGAGGCGGCGCCGTCGCGATAAGTAGTAGAGGAAACCCTGCGGCTTACGTCTTAACGACCGGGGCGATCCAAATAAACCAGCAAGCTATTGGCAAAATTTGGATAAAACGGCTCGACGTCAGACTCAATTGCCAACAGCGCTTTGGCGAGAGCAGCGAAGTCGACGCCGGGATATCGGCGTCGGGCCTCGATGATTTCAACGAGATAAGTAACAGAAATCCCCGGCCCCGCGAGAACTTCAAGCGCGGCATTCGGAGAGCGCACGATTGATTCGCATTGCACGACTTTCTGTTGGGGCAAGCGGCGATAGCAATCGAACATCCATCGAACCAAAGCGACCTGCGGCCAAGGCAGTCGCTAATGCCAGCAAGATTTTTGCGCAGCTCCGGAGAAAAAGCTTCCGCAACCGGCATTCGCCCTTCGTTAACCGGCAATTTGACGGACTGCCACGACGCCAAGGCCGCCAAAGGATGGCGGACGACCGCAAACAGCGGAAATATCCGCGCCAGCGGCTGAGCTAAAGCAGTAAATAATGCCGGATGCTTGATCAAAGAGTCGAAAGTCGCGCGACAAGGGCTTTCGAATGCGGATCGTCGAAATCGAGGACACGTGACGTCGCGTCTCACCATCAGCGGTAGGGTCAACAAAAAAATTATCCGTGTTGGTCGTCCCATTGACGGTCTGTGAGGCCGCCATGCCCTTTTCTAGAATGTCCGACCGGGCGGCCGAGGCGAAAGAGACAATCTCGTCTACGGCGCGACCGACGTCTCCATGTCGGGGCGGGTCCATCGGTTCGACCAAGGCAACGCAACGCGGCAGAGTGGTCAGGCAGGCGCATACCAACGTGGTGCCCGACTCGGAATGCGGGTAATAAGCGTGGTCGTCACCGGACACGTTCCAAATAGCGGGCGAGAGCCGCACAGTAATACGACCGTTCCTTCTCCAGAGAATGCTCGGCGAAAGTCTTTTTTCCCAAGGCGCACAACCTTTGAAGCTTTTCAAGATCGCGAACCAGGGTCCAAGCTGCGGCAGCCAGAGCCTCCGCATTATACTCCGGCATGAGGCAATTCTCATCGTTTCGCGCGTAAGCGCGATTTCCCGCGCAGTCCGGCACGACGACGCCGCTGCCGATTGCCATCGCTTCGAGCGCCGGCAGAAAAAAGCCCTCACGCTCGAACGGCAAAAATACGCAAGCCGTGGCCGCGGCGATCCGCTCCAAAAACGTCTGCCGCGGCAGATTCTCGATGACCAGATCGACTTCGGCGAACGGTCTCAAGCGATTGGCAACTTCACCGGCGACTTGCGGATTTTTCAGGCCGGCAACAAGAATGCGCGCGGCCTGATCTAAACTTCGGCGGGCGGGCGGTAGATCGACGCCGACACCGTTGGTGATGACCAATACCTCACCGTTCGCGTAAGGACGAACCGCATCGGCGACGGCCGAACTGACACAAATCCTGAACGCCGGCCTTTTGAGGCAATCAAACAAACGGCCTGAGCGATCGGCGTGGCGGGGGTGTTGGATCAGGTTTACGACGGGCGCACTGCCCACATCAATCCCGCCATTTTCCAGAATGTACCAATCTTCGCCGGCGAGAAAATACGCGGGGAAGCGGCGCAAATGATCGATGACGTGGCCGGAATAGCCATTGAAGACATTATCGGTGCGCGTCCGCGAATCGGGAGTGAGGTACAATACGGGAGTAGCCAGTCCGCTCGCCGCAGTATGCCACAAATAGTCGAGTACCTTTAAATGTCCCCCGGTAAAGCCCGCAAAATCCCGTACGAACAAGATATCCAAAACAACGCGCTCCCATACCGTTGTAAAGAAAATTGCATTCAAGCCGAACCTCAAAGCCACGTCGGTTCCCATTCCGCGGCTCGGCTCGATAATATGCCGTAAATCTGTTCTACGCATCCGTCCACCGATTTAATGCGCGGATGTGGTTTGCCGTTCCTCTCGGGCAACATGTCCATGGCAAACATCGAAGTCGCTTGATGCAAATTCCGCGCGCGGGCGATAGTCCTGAAATTCGTATTCATTCCGTCGGATCGTCGCGCAAATATGATAAGCTTCGCCTTCAGATCGCGAATTAAAACTGCAAAATGAAAGCCCGACCCGGCGAACCCGGCGATAATTTCGGCGGATGACCAAATTTCCAACTGATCCTGTATCGAGAATCGTTGCGGATGCACGACGCGCCAGCCGTCACTCTCCAAGGCGCGCTCAAGCTCCGGTTCCCCGTCGATCTTCACGCTGCTTTCCGCCAGTGCCGATCTCGACAACCACACCTTGGCACCCGGCGTCGGCTGCTTTCCGCAAAAGGCGTCCAACGCCCGAACGTGATCGGGGTGGGCAATATGTCGGTCAACGTATCCCGGTTGCGGAAGAATGAGCGAGTCTACCGACGTCGAACGCGTGATATAGGTGAACCGCGAGTCGTCAATCCCAAGGATATCGAAGATTTCTTTTTGCCAGCGTTCCAGGCGCGGTAGTTGTTGCGAATGCCAGAGAATATTGGCGCCGGGCAGCTCTTTTATCGCCCACACCCTGGACAGGCTTTCCAGCAGGAAATGTCCGAAGTGCGGAAAGAGGACGCCGCCATAGACATATTCTCCCGCCAGCCGATATTGCGGAGGGGCGAAAGCTGCCGGACGACTGGTCCAAACGGTTCTGTTGCCTTCAACCCCCTCTATTCTGTTCAGCTTAAAACCCTCCATGAAGGCTCCCTGAAGATCAAACGCACCGATAGCTACGTCCCTGACGCCGCCGTCCCTTTGATGAGGATCGTAATTCGTCGGAACAAGCACGACGTCCGAATAATGCGCCTTACTCAGGTTCTCTGCCGGTTGCGACTGTCCTGATACCGCGCCCCACGTTGGAGCCTCGCGCGCGGCACGAGCGTCCTTCATGACCGGCCAGTCAGAAACGTCCACGCCGGTCAAAACCGAGAATTCGAGAACGTCGTCACGAACCTGTCGCGCGATAAGCTCTTCGTCTGCTTCCGTCGGTGCGGCGGGGACGGCCACCTTCGGACGCAAGTGCTCGCGTTTCGGACCGGTATCGGGAAAAGGCCGAATGCGAAGAAATTCTGCCACGCGCGCCAATGTCGCAACGTGATCGTCCCAAAGGTCGAGCGACCGAAGACATAGAACCTGTTCGCGCGGAAAATGATTAAAAATGCGCCGCACCTGTTTCGCGTAAAACCCGCGTTCGAGATAGCTATAGACCCGGTGCTCGGGCGCCAGCGGCGGCAGACCGTCCAGGCGTCGCCGTCCCTCTCGGATCGCCGCGGCAAAGGGCAGCGATTCGTCGTTGCGGGCGTACTCCATGCACCAATGCGACCAGGCCCGCTCAAACGGATCACGGAACAGCAGGATCAGCTTTGCCGCAGGATTGTATTTTTGAATCCGTTCTATGGATGGTGGCCAAAAGCCATAAATCGGGGTCGCCTCGAAGCGAAGACGGCCTTTGTCACCGGCCGAGAAAAAAGATTCGATCCGATCATAATCAGGGTCGGTCCAATCGGTCGATTCGTCGTCGAAATAGTGAAGCTCTTTGTGTGCTGGCGGCGAGAGCGCCGGGTGCTCGCAGAGATGGGCAAAGAGACTAGTAGTGCCGCCTTTCTGAACACCGCAGACAAAAACGGAAATCAGGCCGTCCATGGTCTCTCCAAGTTCGCGAAAGGTCCGCACGCATCTCGTCAACTCTGTGGCTTCGGTTGCTCGGGTTCGCGCGAACACCGTGGCAGGCATGGTGACCGGTCGAATGACAGGCCACCCACGACTGTTCGTCCTACCCATCCACAGTCGAGAACGGAACGCGCAGAACGAACAACAAAAGATCGCAGCGGCGTTGCATGAACACCTAAGCGATTTACGGCCGCGTCCTGCGGGATTTTTCGCCGGCGATAGATTCGCCGCATGAACGAGCGGCGAGCGAAATATCGTATGCTTTCGGGGGTTTTTGAAGCACTCAGCGGTTGTATGATAGCAGTGAGGCCAAATAGCGAGAGCGTCCGATGAAGAGAGCCGCCGTCATTCAGAATTGCCTGGACGTCTTTTCCGGCGAGACGTCCTATTTGGAGATTGGCGTCAGACGAGGGGTCACTTTCCGCGACGTGAGAGCCACTCGGAAAGTAGCGGTAGATCCCGAGATTTTATTCGATATCGGCGAAGCGAAAGCGGCAAATCCGAACTCGACTTTTTGCCCGGTGACCAGCGACGCGTTCTTCACGGAACACGGTCGGGACGAAAAATTCGACGTGATCTTCCTCGACGGCCTGCACACCTTTGAGCAGACCCTGCGGGATTTGCTGAACGCCATAGAAGTGCTCAAGGAGCGCGGCATCATCATCATCGATGACGTCATTCCGTCCAGTTACGCGGCATCACTGCCGTCGGCCGCCGACGCCGCGGCCGTGAAAGCCGCTGTTGGCGAAGTCGACGCCGCGTGGATGGGTGACGTGTATAAACTGGTCTGGTTCATCTCGGAATTCATGCCCGCTTACACCTTCCGCAGCGTACAGGAAAATCACGGCGAACTGGTTATGTGGCGAAGCGCACGCGAACCGCGTGGCCGCCGCTACACCCTCGCGGAGATCGCGTCATTAAGCTTTTGCCAGGTCGTCAAGGAAAAGGACATCTTCAACATCGTACCCATGGCCGACATCGTCCGGGAAATCGCCGCGGGATTGAGCTTGCCGGCTCGCCGAACCATAGGATAAGCGCTATCGGTCGCATCCGCCGCCAAAGCGCGGAGCCAAAGGGCTGACGAAAACCGAGGCGTCCGTCGCCGCCGAAGAAAGGTTTAATGGCAATCACGACCGGCGCGTCGTTGTCTGAAACCATCAGAGGGAGCGTTGGCCGATCCGAGAAGCCATTTTTTTTGTGTGTCGCCCTTTCTCGAAGACCGCCACGCTATCGTAGAAATGGAGCGAAAGAGTCGTCTTGGTAAACTCCGTTGGGTGCAATACATCGCTAAAATGATCCGCGTTAAGCTCGTCGATCAGCTGTTTGCATCGTTCGATAAAACTGCCATCGCGGCGCAACCCGCCGCCGAACTTGTCCCAATATGCCGTGTGCAAGTCTTCCACCAAATAAACTCCATTTCGGCTGACATGAGGGTAGAGTACTGAAAAGGAAGCATTGACATGGGCGGTCATATGGCTGCCATCGTCGATTACAATATCGGGCGCACCAACCTCAGTTATAATTTTTTTGAGAAACTCGGCGTCCGACTGATCGCCAATTCTGACTTCAATCTGATCTTCAACAAACGCTGAACACGCCGGATTAATATCAACACCGACGATTCGAGCATGTGGGCCAAGAAAGCGCTTCCACATCTGTAAAGAACCGCCCTGCCCACAGCCAATTTCGATGAGCACGACATCAGTATTCACAAAGCGAGTGAAATGCCGTTCATAGATTGGAAAATAGTGTTTCCATTTATGGATCATGCGCTGATCGTTCGTTAAAAAATCCGGCCAAAGCCTCATCGGCCTTCCTCTCTTGTAAGTTCGGCGCTGCCTAACCTCGACAATCGGGCGTCGAGTATTTCCACGAAGTCTATTTATGCTGCGACGGGAGTGCCTTTTTCCTCCCGTGCCGCTTCTGTTATTTGTATCAGACCGAACAAACCGCAACTATGCACTGGCTCGTCTGCATGAGCAGAGTAATGGCCTTGCTACGTCTCCGCCACATCCGCCAATGGAGGCGGAATTAGCTTTGGAATTCGAAAACGAACTAAGAATGTCCGCTATTCGGTTAACGTTCCGTCAGACCTACGAGCCGGGCCAAAATCCCAAAGGCAGCGCAGGTTATAAGAGGCACCCTGATTTTGATCTGCAGCCGTTCAGCTGCCGCTTGCGCCACCGCACCCCCGTACCACTGCCGACCTGAAACGCTTTGCCATCGATCTTGCCTGAAACCAATCGCAAAAGCCCGTGCGAGACATCCGCGGCGTTTCGTGATTGCCGTCGCGCTGCAACACCGCGCTTTTTTTACCGGGCTAAAACCGCTCGGCTAAGTGCTTGTCCTCGCACTTATCAGCCAAACGGGCGCAGACGCGAGCCTTTTGCCGCAAGTCAACTGCCAAAACTACTGGCCCCCTACGCGCGGTATCGGACGGACGACCTCGACGCCAGTCGCGCGTTTCCTGCATTGAGCGAGATTTTCAGTTCCCGACCTGGTTTAGGGGCACCTGTGTCCGATGAAGGGAACGCGCGTTCAGACTCCGCCCTAACGGTTTTCGCTGCTAACCCGATTTAGCGAATGACCGCGCTTTGAATTTTGCGTCGTACGCGGCTTTCCTCTTCAAACAATTGCAGTTATAAGTCCTGTCGTATCGATAACCGGAGACTAAACAACGTGAAGAACAAGACATCTAAGAGGCGGGCTTGGACAAAAGAACACGTTCGCGAATTGAAGGTTCTTGCCCGCAAGAAAAGGCCGGCGGCAAATATCGCTAAGTTGCTAAAGCGCACTGAAGGCGCGACGCGGCAAAAGGCGTTTAGCATGGGATTGTCCCTCGACTCGCGCGTAGCAAACCGCGCCTGAAGTTTTCGAGCAGGCTGTTGGAAAACGTTCCCATTGCGATTCCAATTCCTTCACGCACGGTTTCGACTATGTCCGCGGTGAAAAAGAGTTTTTCAACAACCTCCTAAACTAATGCGCGGTGAACTGAGCCCCGCCGACTATTGTGCCTTAAGCTTTCATTTGTTAGTCACTTATGAATATTTCCCTGTACTGCTCTTTCGAGTTGCGGACATGATGACCGCAGATGACTGCCGCCGAATCGCCGCTCCTCCGGCTGCCATCGCACCGAATGACATTCTCGTCCGGATCGGTGCGATCTGTGACGACTTCGAATGCTATGGCTATCGCCGCGTCGGTGCGGACGGGCTCGACCTGGAAACTACCGCCCAGCTCCGGGCGCGAGTCGCCTTCACTTCGGCTTAGTGAAGGAACGGGATCAAAAACGGAATGAAGCACTTCTAAAAGGGATAAAGGGTGGACGGGCTTACCAACACGTCCCAACTACCTTGCCCCCGTCCGCCGAGCCCCGCGCCAATGCGGGGCTTTGTTTTGAGTGCAGCGATAGTTGGAAACAAGCGAACGGCACGCTGGCCGATCCGTCGTTGTTTGCAAGCCGTTCCGGAAATTTCCCGTGAACACAGACGACCTAGCTGGCGCCCGCGGACTTTGCCAGCTGGCCGAGTGATGAGCCCGATCCTTGCGATCTAATGCGATCGTTCCCATCGGAGCCAATGCAATGTGGCCAATATCGACGCGGGGCAACAAGCCGGAGAATCACCACGCCTCAATAGTCCAACGGATCGACGTCGCTGCCGCCTACAGGCGCGCAATCACGAAAGGATTGTTTTTCGGCGCATAAAGGGGCGGGATCGCCGTGGGCTGATGCGATCCCGCCTGGCCGCCGGCTATGCTTTCCGCGTCGGGGGGGACTGTGGAGAGTTTCCGATCGGCCATTTCGACAATGCATAGGTGCATCGTCGCCTGCGAGTCGAAATACAAATAAACCTTAAGAGCGGGCCAGAAAGGTTTGCCTTCAGCCATAGTACTCGACGCGGTTGGATAAGGCGTTGAGTTGATTCATAAAAGCGATTCTTTGCCTGGCAGCGAAGGATCGCGCTCATGCAATCGATATTCTCGATCGCCTTATCCAG
>Ga0307373_10005330_pt1 | contig 21076 bp, 23 predicted proteins | sample OX2MG_FD_202534 | JGI IMG/M metagenome (GOLD analysis project Ga0307373, IMG submission 202534) | Soil microbial communities from Risofladan, Vaasa, Finland - OX-2 | ecosystem: Environmental > Terrestrial > Soil > Coastal area > Acid sulfate soil | place: Finland: Risofladan, Vaasa | collected...
ACCTTCTCCCCTCGCCATCTCCGATGGAGAGGGGCGGGAGGTGAGGCCGCCTCTCTAGACCTGGCCGGGCGACCGGATGCTCAGCGCGTGGGCCGTGTCTTCCATGGCCTGGACGATCGCAGCGGGTAGCTCGATCCGTCCCACCGCCAGCGCGGCGGCCTTGCGTCGCGCGCCGGCTTCGCCGGGGTAGGCGACCGCCGAGCGACCCGGCAACCGTTCAGCGCCGGTCAGGTCGTCGAGCAGGCGATCCACGCGCGCCCGAAAGTCGTCCGGCGAGCCGAACAGGCCGGGATCGAGCGCCCAGAGGAAGTGGCCGACGGCACCGTGTGGTCCCGCCAGTCGACCGGTCGGCGCTCCTCCCAATCCCACCAGCGCATCCATGACCAGCGCGAGCCCGTACCCCTTGTGCCCCCCGATCGGCACGAGCAAGCCCGCCATCGCCTCGGCCGCGTCGGTGGTCGGGTTGCCGTCGCGGTCGAGCGCCCACCCCTCGGGGACCCGCTGCCCCTGGTCCATGGCGATGCGAATTTTCGCCACCGAGGCCGCCATGCCGACGTCGAGGAGGATGGGTGGATGCGCGCCGGCGGGGATGGCGTAGGCGATCGGGTTCTGTCCCAGGACGCGTTCGGCGGCGCCGGTCGGGGCGATGGCCGGCCGGGACGTCGTCGTGAAGAAGCCGATCAGGCCGGCCTCGGCCGCCTGGAGCGGGTAGTAGCCGGGGTAGAAGACGTGCGACGAGTGGCGCACGGCGGCGACGCCGATCCCGGTCGCGCGGGCGCGGTCGATGCAGGCGCTCATCGCGTGCGAGGCGGCGACGGCCCCGAAGCCGCCGTCGCCGTCGACGAGCAGGCTGATCGGCGTTTCGTGCAGCACCTGGACCCGCGGACAGATGTTGACGGCTCTCGTCTGGACATCTGCGCGGAAGAGGGCCACCAGCGACGCGCCGTGGTCCACGTGGCCACGCAGGTCGGCTTCGAGCAGGACGCTGGCCATTGTCCGCGCTTGATCGGCCGGGGCGCCCATTCTGACGAAGGCCTCGACACAATAGCGCGACAACGCGTCGATAACCACTTCCATCCACTACCCCATCGAGCAATGAGCGGCAGCCAGGCAACGGTCCGTGCGGAAGAGTACCGTATCAGGCCGCGCGAGTCAAGAGACTGGCTCGGGGCGCGACCGACGTGAGAATCGCCGATAATGTGCATGGACGACTCGACCATCGGCGCGCACGTACTCATGCACCAGCGTGAGTCCCCCGGCGTTGGACGCGGCGGGGGCAGGCGCGGCCGGGGGAATCATCGATTCGTCATCGATCACTGGCGCTTCGGAGTCCACGGGACTGGTCGGTGCGCGCGAGTCCCCGGCGATCTCGTCACGAAGTGCGCCGAGGACCTCCAGCGCGATCCGGTCCTTTGGACGGTTGGTGGCGCGCTTCATTCGGATCAGGTCTTCGAGCGATGACACGAAGACCGGAGTGCCGTTGAAATCTACCTCGTCGGCGGTGCGGATAAGATCGTCGAAGCCGGCGGTCCCGTCAGGAACGCGCAAACAGTCGAAGCGGCCGGCGTCGGTGACGAAGAGGAAGTCGTCCCCGAACTGCAAAGCGCGGGGATTTACCGGCGATGCCACCGGACGGCCGTCGACGTCACACGGGATTGCGTTCAGGTCCTGTAACGCACGGGCTAACGCACGTGTGTTTGCTTGGGACGTGTCGTAGCAGACATCGAAGTCGAAGGTCGTCAGGGTCGCACCGTGCGCGTCGATCGCGATCGCCCCGATGACGAGGTAGCGAACGCCAGCGGCGTGGAGGGTGTGGACCAGGTGCGGCACGTCGAGCGGCGGAGCGGCCAGTGGGGTTGCTGTCCGGCGGTCCGCTGCCGACGCGCCTGGCCCGGTGGTCACGAGTCCTCTCCATCGGTCGGTCGATCCTGCTCCACTCGCTCATGCTTTTGCTTGCGTGCGATACCGTGCCATGCGCGGAGTGACTCGCCCATCGCGGCGGCCGCTACCACGCGTTCGGCGGGGGTCCGCGCGAGGTTGAGTTGCAACTCCGACCGGTCGACCCCGTAGCCGAGCACCGGAGCGAGCTCGAGGTCATAGCCACACCCGCGCAGCAGCGTGCGAAGCACGGCGAAGTGAGGGTCCACCGCGCCGGTTTCGATGCGCGTGATCGTCGACTGGGCGATACTTGTGCGCGCGGCCAGGTCTTCCTGAGAAAGCCGCGCGTGCCGCCGCGCCCACCGCAGCAAGCGCGCAGGCTGCGTGTTGTGTCGCATGCTTCTATGATAGCACCGCTGCGTTAGAGCAACGTAGGTCAGAAGTACCGCCGGACGTGCTGGCGCGCGTCGTCGTAGTCCTGGCGCGCCTGCTGGACCGATGCCTCGGCGCTCGTTTCGGCCACCGGCACGTCCCACCAGCCTTCGAAGTTCGGGACGCGCCGCTCCGGGTCCGCCGGCACGACGATCACCGTGACGCGATCGCTTCGGTTGGCGTCGTCGAGCGCGCGTTGGAGGGTCTCCTTCGTCGGGGCAAACGCCGCCGCCGCGCCCATCGCCGCCGCGTGCTTGACGTAATCGACCGGAACGTAGGCGCCCGAGAGACGGTTGGTGCGCGCGTCGCGGAAGCGGAGCTCGTTGCCGAAGCTGGGGACGCCGACCGACCGCTGCAGGCCGTGGATGCTCTGGAAGCCGTGGTTGTCCACCAGCACGACGGTGCAGCGGATGCCTTCTTGCACCGCCGTCACGATCTCGGAGTTCATCAAGAGGTAGCTGCCGTCGCCGATCATGACGAAGACGCGCCGCCGCGGATCAGCCATACAGACGCCGAGGCCGGCGGGGATCTCGTAGCCCATACACGAGTAGCCGTACTCGACGTGGTACCCCTTCGGGTCCGCGGTGCGCCAGAGCTTCAGCAGGTCGCCGGGCATGCTGCCGGCGGCGCAGACGACGATGCCGTCGCGACCGGCCGCCTCGTTCACCAGCCCGATGATCTCGGACTGGGCCAGGCTCGATGGATTCTTGACGAGTCGCAGGTCGTCGACGACGGCGTCCCATTCAGACTTCTGGCGCGCGATCTCCGAGCGGTAGGCGGTCGAGGTCTGGTAACCGGCCTCGTCCAGCGCGGTTGTCAACAGGGCCAGCGCGCGCTGCGCGTCGGCGACGAGCGGCAGGGCGTTGAGCTTGACCGCGTCCAGCGCGACCAGATTGATCCCGATCACGCGCAGCGCGGGGTGATGAAAGGCGGACTTCGAGGCGGTGGCGAAGTCGCCCAGTCGGGTACCCACCGCGATCATCAGGTCGGCTTCGTGCGCGAGCAGGTTCGCCGCGAGGCCGCCGTTGGAGCCGATCGGGCCGACGTTCATGGGGTGATTCCAGGGGAGCGCACCTTTCCCGGCCTGGGTCTCGCAGACCGGGATGCCGTGGCGCTCCGCGACAGCCCGCAGCTCCGCGGTCGCCTCGGCGTAGATCGTGCCGCCGCCGGTCACGATCAGCGGACGCTGGGCACGGCGGATCAGCTCGACCGCCTGTGCCAGGACTTCCGGCTCGGGAGCCGGCCGACGGACGCGCCAGACCCGCTGCTCGAAGAAGCTGGCCGGGAAGTCGTGCGCCTCGGCCTGGACGTCCTCCGGCAACGCCACCGTCACGGCGCCGGTCTCGGCCGGATCGGCCAGGACCCGGCAGGCTTCGGGCAAGCTGCCGAGGAGCTGCTCGGGGCGATAGATCCGATCGAAGAAGCGCGACACCGGTCGAAAGGCGTCGTTGACGCTGACGTCCCGCTCGCTGGGGTGTTCGAGCTGCTGGAGGACGGGATCGGGAATACGGTTGGCGAAGTAATCGCTGGGCAGCAGGAGCACTGGCAGGCGATTGATCGTTGCCCCCGCCGCGCCGGTGAGCATGTTGGTTGCACCGGGGCCGATCGAGCTGGTGCAGGCGAAGGTCGACAGGCGGTTGGTCATCCTGGCGTAGGCCGCGGCGAGGTGGACCATCGCCTGCTCGTTCTGTGGGCGGTAGTAGCGGAGGCCCACGGACTCGCCGATCTCCTCGAGCGCCTGGCCCAGGCCGGCCACGTTGCCGTGGCCGAAGATTCCCCAGACCCCCTGAATCAGGCGCCGCTGGACGCCGTCGCGCTCGACGTGCTGCTGCGCCAGAAAGCGGACCACCGCCTGGGCCGTGGTCATGCGGATCGATTGCATCGCGCCTCTCCTCTCCGATTCCCCACAGGATAGCGTTCGAGGCGAGCGCGGTCAATGGAGAACGAACGGCGGGTGGGACGTTTGGACCGCTCGGACCGCTTGGACCACGAAGATCGCGAGACGGCGCGAAAAGGTCGCAAAGACCTTCGGACAGCCGCGGCTGGGAATGACAGCCCGAGGCTCGTTCAGGGATGCGCTCGTCCGACACGGCGCCGAGTTCGACAAACTACCGCTATAGAGGGTGATTGTAGGGGGCGACCGGCTCTTTCCCAATCAGCACGATATCTCCATCGGCATCCACGTCGCGGATACCGTGCGTCGCCGCGTCCGCGGCCATCCCTCCGCCAACGATCAAGTATAATGGGTGTTCAGGCTTTCTTAAGGCGCGCCACTACGGTTTTCAGGCAACGGCCAGGTTGTCTTCGTATGCTTCGACTCAGCGAGGCTGGAGTGGTCAACCCGGAGGTCGGAGGTATCGACAAGTTGCCAAGCGATCTAGCCAGAGAGGGGAGTTCATGTTCGCAGCGTTGTCTTCCTCGTCCAGGGGAACACTCCACCACCCGAATGACCGAGAACGCCTCGGCCTCTTGCAGGCCGGTGCCGGTCCTGGTGCGCCGACGCGTTGCTGGATCACGCGGGGCGTTCTCGACCCACGCAGACGTCAGCCGTTCAGGTAACTTGGAGGAGGTTCTGGCATGGAAGGAACACCACACTATCTGCACGCGGGATTCATCCTCATCTCGACCTCAAACCTCGTCGTGATCGCGTTACTCCTGATCGTGTTCGCGGCCGCTGTCTGGTTGCGATTGCCGGGTGGGCACCCGAGCCCGACGGTCGACGACACCGGAGACGTGCCGCCGGAGCAAGAGGTGACCCGATGAACCTCACCACGCGCACACGGGAGTGGGTCCGGACGTGGATGCCGCTGGAGGACATGCTGCCCGATCAACTGCCGGCGTTCGTGCGATCACCTGCTTATCTGTTCGGCGTCGTTGGCCTCTCTGGCCTGGCCCTCTTGATCGTATCCGGCCTCGTGCTCGCCTTTTTTGGTCCGCAGTGGTGGCACGACAGCTCCATTGGGCGCTTCGTGAACAGCGTCCACTTCTGGTCAGCGCAAGCCTTCTTCTTCGCGATCACTCTCCACCTCTGGACCGAGTTCTGCAAGGGAGCCTGGCGCCACGGACGGCGGCCGACCTGGGTCGTCGGCGCTATCACTTTCGTCGTGGCAATCGGCACCGCCTTCACCGGTTATTTGTCGCAGACCAACTTCGACGCTCAATGGATCGCCGTCCAAGGTAAGGATGCGATGAACGCCATCGGGATCGGCTCGTTCTTCAACCTGATGAACTTCGGCCAGATGTATGGCTTTCACATCGTGCTCTTTCCCTTGCTCGTCGTCCTGCTCGTTCTGGGGCACGTGCTTCAGGTCCGCGTTCGTGGCGTGGTGCGCCCCTACGCCCGGAGCGTGAAAGAAGAGCAGGCGCGCGAGGAAGAATGGGGAGGCGCGATTGGTCCAGGGTGGTCGCCCTGGACTGCCTGGCTCGGGCCTCGGAATCGCACCGAGCGGCCTGTCGCGTCCGACCACGTCGCGTACTACCGCGGCTTGCGTTCGATGCCGTACGACCTCTTGCGTGAAGGGCTGATCGCGCTCCTCGCCGCCACGGTGTTCGCCCTGGTCTTCGCTGGTCTGTTTTCTTCGCCCGACGATCCCCCCCTGACCATCCAAGCGTATGCCCAGCAGGACCCGGTCAGCTTTCTGAAGACCTCGCTCGCCGAACTCGCCGGCACCAGCACAATCGCCCAGTATGGCCCTCCCTACAATGGCCAGTCGGGATCAGTGCAGTCTCTTGGGCCAGTCTCGCTGCAGACCCTGGCGGGCATAACGATCCCCATCGATACGGCACAGGCATACGTCCTTCAACCCCTGACGGTCTCCGCGGATACCGATCCGTCCTTGACCACCGTTCTGCAACAGTTCGCCAGCGCCACTGACGAGCAGCGAGTAGCGTGGGAGAAAGCCTACGCTGGTGCGTTAGACAAGACGACCGTGCAGAACGGCACCGTCGTCGTCCCCGGCGCCACGGACGGGCCTTTGCCGGCCATGATGGGGAGATTGCTAGTACTTGGCCGAAACGGCGCGTTGGACGGCTTACTGGTCCGGAGTGGCGGCTTCTATCAGGCGAACTTCACCAAGCCCTTGCTCTTCCTGTCCGAGGACGCTCTGCCGGCCAGGGCAGAGAACGACCATCTGCTCGGGACCCAGTGGGGGATGATGAACGAAACCGGGAATTATCCCGGACAAGCCTGGCTCTGGCTCTACACGTTCTGGTATCAGATTCCACCTTATAGCACATCGCCCAATGCCGACGCGCTCGTCTGGGGCACGATCGCGGTGTTGACACTCGCCCTGATCGTGCTTCCCTTCATCCCCTACCTCAATCGGCTCCCGTACCACCTTGGAGTGCATCGCTTGATCTGGCGGGAAGACGATCGCCATCCGAGCCGTTCCTCGGAGCGCTCTGGTCCCACCTCCTGAGACCTCGTGCGCGGGGCCAGGCGCGGGAGTGGGTTACCGTCGCAACCGGAACGCGGCCTCGCTCTCCTGCCACGTCGGCAGGCGCTGAGCGCGGCGGCGCGGGCCTCGGCCTAGCCAATCTCGGTCTCGTAGCCCGCCCAGGCGAGCGGCGACTCCCAGACCCGGACGGCGAGCAACGTGACGCCGCGCCCGGCCAGATAGGAGCCGGCTTCCCGGGCGATCTCCCCGTGCATCTAGCGCGCGACCGCTTCGGCGCTCGTATTGATCCCCTGGAAGGCGGGAATCTCGTCAAGGTCGCGGTAGTTCAGCCCGTCGGCGGCACCGCCAGCCGTACCCTGAGCGAGTGGGAGCAGCACGGAATCGTCGACGCGGGGCGCGAGCGGGTGAAGCTGCTCCGTCCGCGCGCGCCCGCGGCGATTGCCGGTGGTCGAGCGTAACGCTATCAACCGGTTGATATCTCAATCGGTTTCCACTGGTCCACTCTGGCCCGCGCCGACTCGGCGTCCTGGTACCACAGCGCGTTGATCTCGATGAACCGTTCCTGGCTGACCGGGACCGCGTCTTCCGGGTAAATCGCGTTCACCGGACACGCGGGCTCGCAGGCGCCGCAGTCGATGCACTCCTCCGGGTTGATGAAGAGCATCCGGTCGGCGCCTTCCACGAAGTGGATGCAATCGACCGGGCAAACGTCGACGCAGGACTGGTCCAAGACGCCGATACAGGCTTCGGTGATAACGTAGGCCACGACTCCTCCTGGACGGACTTCACGACAATCCGGAGAGAAATACTCTCTCCCGATTCACGACCGGTCTACCACGGTTCGCTCCGTGTGCGTTCTACGGCAAAGATCCAAAGAGCGCTCGGGCGTTGTTGTGCTCGGTACCCCGGGCGCTGTAGAGCAAAGCGGCGTTCCCTCGACGCGCGGCCTCGAGGATAGGATGTCACGTCTCTGGACGTGCGCTTAGCTCGACAAAGTACCGGCGCCTCGACGATGCAGCCGGTCCACTCGCCCAACCCTCGCCTCGTCACGCAGGGAGACGGCATGATCCGGTGCGAGATGGTTCGCGATCGCCACCAACGCATGGGGCTGGAGGATGGTGACCTGCTCTCGCCCGGCCGCGACGATGCCGCGCTGGTGCCAGGCGCTGAGCGTGCGGCTGGCGGTGCTCAGAGTGGTGCCCGACAGCTCGGCCAGGTCCAGGCGGGTGAGCGCGGTGCCGATCCGGATGCCCGCGGTGGTTTTGACACCGGTCCTGTTCGCCAGGCGCAGGAGAACGTTCGCGATCCGTTGCTCGACCTGCTCGGTCTGCAGCTCGCGGATGCGCGCCTCGGCGTCACGCAGGCGGGCCGCCAGAAGACGGATTAGCGCCAGCGCCAGCTCCGGGTAAACGCCGAGGAGCGCGGTGAACTCGGGGGCAAGCAGGTGCAGGACGACCGAATCCTCCTGGGCGAACGCACTGGCCGGGTAGCGCGGCTCTCCCCAGACGCCTGCGCCTCCGAAGATGTCCCCCGGCCGGATCAGGCGGATGATGACTTCGCGCCCGTCGCCGGTCTCGTTAACGAGCTTCATGCGCCCGGTCGCCAGGATCCACAGGGCGCTCGCGGTGTCCTCCTGGAGGAAGACGGCATCTCCCCGGACCACCGGCCGGGACCGGATTCGCGCGGCGACGTCGCGGATCGCCGCCGGCGGAAGCTGCCGAAAGACCGGGAGCGAGCCAAGAAACGCCACCCGCTCGCCTTCGTCCCAGCGACCGCGGGACCGCGACCGCGACGTCTCCGTTACTGCCATACTCGGGGACCTCCGGGACATGGGATTCGCTACGCACCGCGGCTGAAGGTCACCCGCCAGTCTCCGTTACTGGTCCGCTCGCTTTGATGGGCGAAGCCGCGCTCCGCCAGGACGCTGTAGAGCGGCACCGGCTCGAATCTGACCACGATGACCAGGCGCCGACCCTCGGCGGTGCCCTCGGCGGCCGCGATGATCTTCCCCAGCGGATCGTGGCCGGCCGCGAGATCGGGTCGGACGTCGAGGATCGTTTCCTCGGGCGCGATCACGCTCCCGAGATCCGCGAGCAGCTGATCCAGGGAGAAGTTGTGCGCGGCGGCGACCGCCCGAAGGCTCTTCAGGCCACCGCAGCAGGCGTCGATTCCGTAGCGGCCCAGAACCCGCAACGTGGAAGGATACGCCGCGACGACCTCGTTCACGGTCCAGTCAGCAGTCAGGCTCGTTCGTGTGGTATCCATAGCGTGCTATTTCTCCTCGATACAGATTATTCGTTGATTCCCAATTCCACCTTCGCGTCGTCGCTCATCATGTGCCAATCCCACGGCGGATCGAACACCACGTGGATCGCGACGTGCTGGATCATCGGCAGGTTCTCCAGCGCCCGGTGGACGTCCGCTTCGATGTAGGGCCCGACCGGACAGAGCGGCGTGGTGAGGGTCATCCGGATCTTCACCGTGTCGCCCTCCACCGCGACCTCGTAGACCAGCCCGAGGCTGACGATGTCAAGACCGATCTCCGGGTCATTGACCCCGGTCAGCTCACGGACGACGTCCTCGGCGGTAACAACCGGCTGCAACGTGCTCATCTCTTTCCTCCCGCGGTCTCGGGTGTGGTGAGGTGGTCGGCCGCGGCGCTCTGAAGATCAGCCGTCAGCCGCGCGAGGTCGACGCCGCGGGCGGTGGCGGCCTGCTGCACGGTGATCGTGGGAGCAAGTCGCGCCCGCTGCGCGGGGTCGGCCAACGGGGTGAACCCGTGGCGGACGAACACGTCGAGCGTCGCCGGCCACCGCACCAGCACCTCCGCGACGGTCAGGTCCGCATCGACCTGGATCGCCGGCGCTGTCACGTTCGCCAGGCCCAGGGCCCGGTTGAGCGCGTCCAGCACCCGCGCCGGGTCCCGGTCGGCGCGGCGCGCGGCCTGGGCGATCGTGAGTGAGCGCGCGGCGATCGCCCGGTGGCCCGGGTCGGCGAGGAACGAGAGGCCCTGCTCGAGCAGCGCGCTCAGGCCCCCCGACGCCCGCAGCGCGTCGGCGAGCAGGTCGTCGGCGCCGAGCGGGCCCCGCGGCGCGGCCGCGGGTCCTTTCGCCGGCGCCTTGGCAGTCAGGTCGCGGCGGACCATCGTCACGGTGAAGTTGAGCGCGAACGCGATCAACCCGGCCAGCGCGAGCGGGCCGGAGAGCGTCAGGAGGAGATCGGTCACCAGCGCGCTCCCGTAAGGCGCGAGCACTTCGAGCGGGACCCGCAGCGCCACGCTACCGACGATCAGGGCGGTGGCGAGATCGACGAGCCAGGCTTTCCAGAGCGGCTTGCCGGCGAACACTGGGATGACCCGTGAGGCCATCCCGACGATCATCAGGGTGACGAAGCCGAGCGCCAGGGCATGGCGGGCAGCGCCGAGGGTGCCCCAGGGGATCGGCTCGCCGACGAGGGCCGCGCGCACCGACGCCACCGCTTGCAAGGCCAGGCCGATCAGCAGCCAGGCGTAGGCGAAGCGGACCGCGCGGGCCCAGCCGCGACCGGTCCCCATCTCGGCGACCGGCAGCGTCGCCGGCTCGAAGAGCCGGATCGCCCCGACAAACGTCGCGACAGCCGCGACGAACGCCAGTGACCCGACGCTCGCGGCCACCTGCCCGACCCGTTCCTGGCCCAGGTCTCCCGCGAGCAGCGCACCGCCGACGAGGCCGACCAGTCCCGCCTGCGCCGCGACAAACGCCACGGGCACGAATCGCTCGCGGGTCGCCGCCAACCCCGCGAAGACCGGCAGGGTGCGTAGCGACACGCCCAGCGCCGTCACCACCAGGAAGCCCTCCAGGACCGCTTCGAGCGCCGGCTCTTCGAACGCCGGCTGGATCGGCTGGCCCGGCACGCTGCCCAGACCCACCACCGTTTCCAGGACCGTTCCCACGATCAGCCAGAACGAACCGGCCAGGATGAAAACAATCGGAAGGGGCGGTTTCTGCTCGCTGGCGCGGACCGTCCCGACGAGCACGCTGGCATAGCTGAGCGCCGCCAGCACCAACCCGACCAGACCGAGCGTGAAGATTCCGTGAAACACCTGGACGCCGCCTGCGGTGACCATCTGCGCCAGGCTCAGCGCCAACCCCACCACGACGAGCCAGTACGTCGCCCGGGCGAGGCGCGGGAAAGCGATTGGCGTCGTGACGAAGCGGGGCACCACGTGGTAGGCCACGCCGACGAGGAAGAGCCCGGCCCAGCCATAGAGCTGAAGCCGCCCGTGGGTCTGGACCAGCAGCAGCCAGTTCACCCCGGGGATGACCCAGCCGAGCGCGACCGACGCGAGCGCGGCGATCCCGGTGGTGAACCCGGCCAGGATGGCGATCACCAGGCTCGTCGCGAGGAAGAGCGGATAGACGATCGCGGCTTGCGCGTTTGTGACTCGCGGCGCCTCGGCGTCTGCCGCATCGGCGAGATGCTCGTTCAGCTCGGCAAGCAGGATCTCCGGGGCCACCCGGTGGACCCGCGCGAAGAAGCCGACCGGCTCGCGGGGACCGTTCGGTCCACCACAGCCGAGCAGGCCATGGCGCTCGAAGATGGCCTCCGCCGACGGGTAGCTCGTGAGAATCTCGCGGACGGACATCCCCGCGTTCACACGCGGTGGTGCGCGGCGTTTCACGAAGCGACCTCCGCGTCGTCGAGGCGCTCCAGATCGGTCAGCAGCCGCTCCAGGTTGATCGGCAGCGTCTCCGCGGCCTGGCGGATCGTGACGCGGGGAGCGGACCGCTTGCGCAGGAGCGACTCGGCCAGCGGCGGAAAGCCAGGTCCCACCAGGAACGGCAGCGCCGCCGGCACCCGATCGAGCAGCATCGCGAGCGTCAGGTCAGCACTGTGCCGGCACGGCCGGTGGACGAGCTGCGTGGTCAACGTCGTCATCGTGGATCACCTCTAACCAATCGTGAGCGTACCACCCCGCTGCCGGCCTCCGCCGTGACTTTTGTCACACGTCCCGTTTGCCGAGACGGCGGATGGCTTGAGTTGCACTCCGCAATCGACCCAGCGCCAACTCGCGAGCGCTGTCCGGCAACGGGTCCACGCACACCCATCGAGCATGCAAATCGAGATCGGCGACACTCGACTCGAGAGGTCGACCCACGCGGCCATCAACCCGGATCGTGCCGGGTCGCGCGTTCTTTAACTGGCTGGGATGAACCCACAACGCCGGGCGCACGCCTCGTTCGCGCATGGAACACCTCCGCTGGACGACGCGACAATACCGGGTCGCAGGGCGACATTTGCCGCCGGATACGCTTTCAGGATACGCGAAAGCAACGTTCGCCTCTTTGCGCTGGCACAAAGACCACCAGGATCTCGACGCCACTCAGGTGAAGTTGCCTGGCGTTGGACCAGGAGGAGGGACGATGAATAGCAACCTTGCCGATGCTCTCAGGATGAGAGACATTCCCTTCGAGGCATCGGATTCGGGCGAGTGGGTGCGGTTCCGGTGCCCCAACGGCGGCACCCGCTACGTCATGCACAGCCGGTTGGCAGACGGCTACCAGACCTGGTGCGACGCCGACGACCCGGCGGCACCCGACTGGTTCCCCACCGCCGACGCCGCGGTGGCCGGGTCAGGACAGCTTTGAATCTGCCAGGGCGCGGTTGGCCGGTGGGACGTGAGCGAAGGTGTTGAGTGCCAGCCAGGACGGGAACGACCGCGCGAGGTCAGACGGTCCATCGACCTCGATCCGGCCCTCATCCAGCGCATCGGCGAACGATCGCCGGCCCATCCAGACGTTGTGGAGCGCGACGGTATCGGCCGTCACCCAGAGGTCGACCTCGAAGCCCGGATCCTGAAAACACACCGACGGCTCCGGCCGCTCCAGCACCAGCCAGAAGCTCTGCTGCTTGAGGCCCCGAAAGTCGAACTGGATGACGATCCGGCGATCGGGCAGACGGTCCAGGTTGATACGCCTGTGCATGTCCCACATGAGGAGCTTCGGATCGACGTCTTTCGGTCCGATCGTCTGGTGCATCCAGCGCTGGCCCCACTCGCCGAGGGACGCGACGATGCCAGACAGCTCCTGCCCCGCGGCAGTCAAATGGTATTCGGGCCGCCGGGCATCCTTCACCACACGCCGCTCGATCACGCCGGCTCGTTCGAGCGAGCGTAGCCGCTGGACGAGGAGCGAGTGCGGGACGCCCGGCAGTCCCCGCTCGAACTCGTGGAACCGGTGACTACCCGTGAGCAGCTCCCGGATGATGAGCGGCGTCCAGCGCTCCGCCACGACCTCCGCGGCCTTGGCGACGGGACAGAATCCACCATAGCTCTTCACGTCCGCACCTCTGATCGGTTGTGAGTGATCGGCGTTCAACTTTCGCTTGTCCATCATAAACATTCACCCCCAAAGCGTCACTCCATTTTTCGGACTAGAGGGGACTCCGATCAGTAGGGTACGGTGACGATGGATCGCGGGAAGACAGTCCAACCAGGGGGAGATCATCCACACCGCATCCAGAAAGGTGCTTCGCATGACAGACCAGGCAATTCTGAACGGCCGTCGAACGACTGTCGATGAAGAAGCAATCAAGCAGCTTCGATCGGGCTTACGGGGGTCAGTTCTCGTCCCCGGCGATGCCGCCTATGACGAAGTGCGCCAGATTTGGAACGGCATGATCGACAAACGGCCTGGTGTGATCGTCCGCTGCGCGGGCACGGCTGACGTGATCAAGACAGTCAACCTTGCGCGGACGAACAACCTGCTGCTCGCGGTCCGCGGCGCCGGACACAACATCGCCGGAACCGCCCTCTGCGACGGTGGAGTCCTCTGCGATTTATCGGCAATGCGCGGCGTGTGGGTCGACCCCGACTCACGCACCGCGCGCGTCCAGCCGGGCTGCACGTTGGGCGACGTGGACCGTGAGACGCAGCCGTTCGGCTACGTGGTGCCGGGAGGCATCGTCTCGACCACCGGCATCTCCGGACTGACGCTCGGGGGCGGCTTCGGCTGGCTCACGCGAAAGTACGGCTTCACGACCGACAACCTCCTCTCGGCAGACGTCGTCACCGCCGACGGCCGTCTGCTGAAGGCAAGCGAGACGAGTCATCCGGACCTCTTCTGGGGTATCCGAGGCGGCGGCGGGAACTTCGGCGTCATCACCTCCTACGAGTACCGCGTGCGGCCGCTCGACCCGACGGTGATGGCCGGCATGGTGCTCCATCCGGTCGACCAGACACCGCGCCTATTCGACTTTTTCCGTGAGCAGACCGCGAACGCGCCGGACGAGCTGTGCCTGCTCTTCCTCATCCGGATCGCACCGCCGGCGCCGTTCCTTCCGGAAAGCGTCCACGGCAAGCCAGTCTGCGGGATCATCGCGTGCTACGCCGGATCAGTCGAGGAGGGCGCCGCGGCGGTGAAGCCAATCAAAGAGTTTGGCTCGCCGTTGGTCGACCTGATCGGGCCGAAGCCGTTTGTCGCCCACCAGTCGATGCTCGACAGTGCGCAGCCGCACGGACGCAACTACTACTGGAAATCGGAGTACTTCGGTCGGATCGACGACGGCCTGCGCGATGTGCTGGTCGCCCACGGCACCACGTTTCCGTCGCCCTTCTCGTCGATGCTCTTCATGCACCTGGGTGGCGCCGCGAGCCGGATTCCCGATGACGCGATGGCGACGGCCCATCGCGATAGCCAGTACATCATCAACATCGCCGCCGCCTGGGAAGACCCGCGACAAGCCGATGGCTGCCTCGGGTGGGCACGTGACTTCTGTCAAGCGGTTCGTCCCTTCGGCACCGGCAGCGTCAACCTCAACTTCCTGACTGCCGACGAGGGACGAGATCGAGTCCTTGCCGCCTACGGGCGGGAGAAGTACGAACGCCTCGTCGCCTTGAAGAACAAGTACGATCCGACGAACCTCTTCTCTCTCAATCACAACGTCAAGCCGAGCGGGTGAGAGGGAGACGCTTGTTTCTTTCCCGTGTTGCGCGCCCTATCCCGCGCTCAGGCGGTAGCCGACGCCCGGCTCGGTGAGCAGGATGCGGGGATGGTCCGGGTCGTCTTCGATCTTGCGGCGCAAGCGGCGGACGTACGCCCAGAGATAATCGCTCTCGTCCCCGTACTCCGGCCCCCAGACTCGCTGGAGCAGGACACCGTGGCTCAGGACTTTCCCCGCGCTCCGCGCGAGCTGCACCAGCAGCTCGTACTCGGTGGGCGTCAGCTTGATCTCGCGCTCGCCGCGCAGCACCCGCCGCTCGCCGAACCGGATCGTCAGGTCCCCGATCGTGAGCGGCTCGTCCTGGTGGACCTCCTGCTGGCCGCGGCGCAGCACCGAGCGGACCCGCGCCAGCAGCTCGTCGATGCCGAAGGGCTTGGTGATGTAGTCGTCGGCGCCCAGGTCCAGCGCTTTGACCTTGTCCTTCTCCTGGCCCCGCGCCGAGAGCATGATAATCGGCACGGCGCTGTGCTGGCGCAGCGCCTGGCACACGGCGAAGCCGTCGGGACCGGGCATGGTGATGTCCAGTAGCACCAGATCGAAGACGTCCTCGTCCGCGCGCTGGAGCGCCTCGGTCCCGTCGGCGGCCGTGGTCACCTCGTACCCGCGCGCCTTCAGGTTGGCGCCCGCGTACTTCAGCGTCTCGGGCTCGTCGTCCACGATCAGCACCCGCGTCTTTTTCACGATTCTCCCCCGTGGTCGGTTGTTGATGCTCGCGGCAGAGTGAAGCAGAACACGCTTCCCTCGCCCGCCCCAGAGGACGCCCCGCTGTCCGCCCAGATGCGCCCACCGTGCGCCTGGACGATCTCCTTGCAGATCGCTAGCCCCAAGCCCGTGCCGGGGGTCCGGTGCTTGACCCGAGGCGAGCGATAGAAGCGCTCGAACAGGTGAGCCTGTTCGTCCGGCGTCAGGCCGGTCCCCTGATCATGGACGGCGAAGAGGACCATACCGCCCGCGTCGCCGACCTCGACGTGGATCGGTGCATCCTCGGACGAGTACTTCGCCGCGTTCTCGATCAGGTTGCTCAGAACGCGTTCGATGTGGCTGGGATCGGCCAGGACGAGCGGGAGACCCTCCGGGATCGACGTGCTCATCGGATGCCGGCCGGCGTTGGGTGTCGACTGGCGGATGCCTCGCTCGACCAGCACCGCCGGCGTCGAGCCGCGAGATTTCCAGGAGGTCGCCGATCAGTCGGCCCAGACGATCCGCTTGCCGCTCGATGCTGGCGATGAAGTCCCGCTGGGTCTCGACGTCCCAGGCGACATCCGTCTGGAGAAGCGACGAGGCATAACCCTTGATGTGAGAGAGCGGTGTTCGTAGCTCGTGGGAGACGAGAGAGATGATGGTGGCCTTGAGCCGCTCCACCTCTTGCTGCGGTCGGAGGTCGCGCAGAACCTGGACCGTCCCGAGGAGTCGCCCGCTCGTATCCTGGATCGGCGACACGACGCGCTCGACCGCGATGCGCTCGCCGTTTGGACAGACCAGAGTTGCCTGGACCGAGCACGGGCCGCTATCCAGGGGCGGTGGCACCTCCTCGTTCGCGTCGTCGACGAGGCGGAAGGCGTCCTTCGACGGTCGGCCGACGGCGTCCGCCTGAGCCCAGGCGCTCGCCGGCCGGTTCAGCCGGACGATCCGCCCCTCCAGGTCGGTCGTGAAGACGGCGTCCTGCATGCTATCGAAGATCGCCGCCAAGCTGGAGCGCTCGATCTCACTCTGGCGCAGCGCGGCCTGCTCGCGGACCCACAGCTCCGTCTGAGCGAGCGCGATCGCCGCGCGGTCGGCCAGACGCGCCAGGGTATCCCGCGCCCCCTCCGGGATCGCCCCCGGCGTCCGCCACCCGGCCAGCAGCGCCCCGGTCGCGCCGCTCAGCGGTACGATCACCAGCGAGCGGAGGTGCTCCTCCTCCAGGAGGGGGTTGTCTCCTTCGCTCGCACCCAGCCCGTGGAGGTCGTCGACCTCCAGCACGTCGCTCGTCTGCAAGGCCCGCCCCACGAGGCTCGCGCGTGCCGGGACGAGCGTCCCCTGCCGAAAGCGGCCGAGGCTGCCGCGCAGGAGCGTCCAGTGGAGCATGACATCATCAGTGGAACGGGCCGGTCCCGCTGGCTCGCGGTGGCAGAGTCCAGCAACGTCGGCGCCGAGCAGGTCGAGCACCGAGCGCACGACTAGCTCGACCACCGCCTCGGGCTCGGACAGCGACGAGAGCGCCTTGCCGATCTCGAACAAGGCCCGGAGCGTCCGCTCTTCCTGGCGCGCCCGGGCGAAGCGTCGGGCGTTCTCGATCGCGATCGCGGACTGCCGAGCCAGCACCTCGAGCAGCTCCGCGTCGTCCGCGGAGAACTCCGGCGCGCCGACGCGGTCGGTCAGGTAGAGGTTGCCGTAGACGACGTCGCCCCGGGCGATCGGCCCGCCCAGAAAGCTGGTCATGGGCGGGTGGTACGGCGGAAAGCCCACCGAGGCCGAATGGTCGGCAATGCGCGCGCAGCGGACGATCCGCCGCTCCTTGACGATGTAGCCGAGGAGCCCGGTGCCAACCGGGAGGGGACCGATCCGGGCCCGCTCCTCGGCGGTGATCCCCGCCGTGTAGAACTGCCGGACCTGGCCTGTTGCGTCGAAGACGCCGAGCGCGGCGTAGCGAGCATGCAGCAGCGTTTTGGCCATCTCGACGATGCGCTGGAGCAGGTCGTCGAGTGGGACCTCGCCGGCCAGGGCGATGTCGCCCAACGTCGCCAGGTACTGACGCGGGCTCGGAATCGCGCTATCCGGTTGGGTTGCGATGGTTGCGTCGCACGGCACGCGGTCACCCCTCCGGTTGTGCCCGAATCTGGGTTGCTAACATGTCTCTGTTTCCTCTGTGCCTTCTCTGCGCCTCCGTGGTGAAAGCGTCCCCGATCCGACCGATCATCGAAATTCGGCGCGGGTCATGTTAGCCCTGTCAGTATACCAGGCACGGATCAGCGGACCGTCGCTTCGTCCAGGAGCGTGCGGGCGGCGACGACGATCCCGCCGACGTCGGCGGGTCGGGCGAAGCTCAGCGCGGGTGGGCGCGACAGGGCACGCGTGATCAGCGCCGGTCTCTCCGCGGCAAGGATGAACGGGACACTCTGTGCCCATGGGCGCTCGAGCAGCCGGCGAAGATGGACCGGAGAAGCACGCTCGGCGTTCTCGACCACGACGACGAGCAGGTCAGGCTGTCCGAGCGCGGGCGCCCAGCGAGCCGCCTGGGCAAGTGCGAGGTCGGTGTGCTCGACGAGGAAGCCGCGTCGACGCAAGTTGAGAGCGACGAGCCCACCGAGCTCGGCGTCGTCGCTGACCACCAGCACGGTGGCCCCGTTGCGCCCGTCACCCATCCTGGCCCCCTCCACCCGCGACCGATCAGCGTCCTCAACGGCCGCCCGGATCCTGTTTTCCAGACGGACGTGTGCGCGTGATGAGAATACTGGCTCGCTCCTGATTACTCCATGAACAGTCCGATCATTGGCCTGAATAACTCCTGAATGACTGCTGGAGGTCGAGGAAGAAGCAGAGTCCTTTCAGGATTTGTTCGGCGCATCGCGGCCACTCGCGGGGAGTGAGATGACCGAGGAGGAGCAGCGAGAGATGATCGCGGGATTTGCTGCGCAAATCCCGCGGTTTTCATCGTGGCATTACTTCAAGACGGCGTTTCTGGTTGCCGCAAATCGCTCTGAACCACTCTATATGAAAGACCCTACCCCCGGATCCCAATCGTGTCGTGACCGCCGAGCGATCCGAGCTTCCGGAAGAACATCGTCCGCTCGACGACGGACGGCAAGCTCGTGGTCACCCTGGCTGAGACCGGGCTGTCGACGACGATGTCGTTCACCGAAATCGTCAGCGTGCGCGTGGGAAGGATGGTGAAGTCGCGGCCGACCACCTGGCCGCCAGGCACATCAAAGTCGATGTGGGCGCTCATCGCCGACGCATTGGGATTGAGGATGTAGATCACTTCGTTGAACGGCGGCTGGGTCGAGCCCTCGGCCAGGAACCACGTCGTCGCCGGGTTGGTCGCGCCGGGAGTGGCGAGCGCACCGCGCGGCTCGGTTCCAACGAAGATCGATCGTTCGGCGATGATCGGATCGGCGGCGTCGACTCGAATCCCAAACGTGGTGTTGGGTAAGACCTGATTCAGAAAGACGCTCTGCCGGCTCGTCGGCGCCAGCCGCTGGGTAAAACTAATCGACGTGCCGTTTGGCTGGAAGAGCGTGATTGTCGCCGTCGTGGGAGATGAGTTCGGATTTTGAAGCAACAGAAACGTGTCAAAGGGGATTGGCGATCGGGTCGTGTTCCCCTCGGGGATAAACCAGGTGCGGCTGGGGCTGTTAACGCCGGCGTCCGCCGTCGCCGCGTTGCCCGGGAATCGGTACATCGCTCGCTCGACAATGATCGGGGTGCTGCTATCGACTCGGGTCGAGAACGCGGCGTTGGGCAACACCTGATTCACGAACACGCTCGTCCGAGAGAGCGGGGGAAGTGAAAGAACCTGTGTCCTCGGCGTGCCCCCACCCAATAGCAGGTAGGTAATCGTCGCCGTTGTTGGTGTGTTGTTGGGATTCTGAAGCAGAAGCCAGGTCTGGAATGGGTTCTGGGTTGAGCCTTCGGCAAACAGCCAGGTGCGATTCGGCGAGGGAATGCCGGTAACGACGTCGCCATCGAAGCCGACGAACATCGATCGCTCGACCAGGACTGCCTGGTTGGCGTCGATGCGCGTCGAAAAGGCGACGTTGGGGAGAATCTGGTTCGCGAACAGACTGAACCGCGAGGTCGGGCCGACGCTAAAGGAGCGGGTGATTACTTGACGGCCGTGGATCTCGAAGGTGAATTGCACGACAGCCGGCCGATCGGTCGGGTTCTGGACGAGAAACCACGTGTCGAACGGCGGCTGGGTTGAGCCTTCGGCGAAGAAGAAAGTCGCCGCTGGCGGAGGCGCGGGCGGCGGGGGTGCTGGTAGTGATATGGTGGAGACGACAGTATTGCTGCTTCCGTTAATCACCGAGATGGTGCGGCTGCTCGATCCCACGGCGTAGATGCGGTTGGTCGTCGGGTTCACCGCGCCAATCACGGGGAGGAAGGTGAGCGGAACCGTCGCTTGCACGGTGTTGGTCGCCCCATCAACTACCGCCAAACCGCTGGTGGCCCCGGCGGGCATGCCGTAGATGCGGTTGGTGGTCGTGTTCACGGCGAGAGGGTCGACGGGAATGCTCGCCACCACGGTATTGGTTGCTCCATCAATGACCTGACCGCCGGCATAGATGCGGTTGGTGGTTGGATTGACGACGACATTTGGAGGCGGCGAAAAAAAGGACGCTAAGGAAATCACGGTTATCAGTTTATTGGTCGCCCCATCAACCACTCCGACCATACTACCGGTGTGGCCGATTGAGATGTAGATGCGGTTAGTGTTTGGGTTTACCTGGACACCCGCTGAGAAGTTGGGGATGGATAGAGTGGAGATGACGGCGTTAGTGGCCCCGTCAATCGTCGAAAGCAAGGCACCACCACCGCTACTGGTGGAGTGCGCCACGTAGACGCGGTTCGTCGTCGGGTTCACCGCTAGACCGTGCGGACCACCGACTGGTCCGCCAGCAACCTGGACCGTAGTGAGGATGGTGTTGGTCGCTCCATCGATCACCGAGATCAAACTGCCCCCAGCACTGCCCTCACGCAGCACGTAGATCCGATTCGTGGCCGGGTTCACCGCTACTGCGCCTACATTGGGGGTGGAGAGGGTGGCGATGACGGAATTGCTGGTTCCGTCGATCACCACGACGCTATTGTCCAACTCAGCGTAGACGCGGTTGGTCACCGGGTTTACCGCTAAACCTCCGATGCTGGCGTTGGTCGTCTGAGCAATCGCCGGTGGGCTGGTTACCGGGAAGGCCGCGATCAGCAGAAGCAAGGCGACGACGCGACAAATCGAGCGGTTGATCATCGGATGATCCTCCCTCACCGGTAAGATAATTCGCCGCAGCGCCAAAGCCAACCGCTTCCACCCTACGGTCAATATCCCGTGAGCGGTCGTCCTACCAGCAGAGACCTGTCTCTTCCTCTGTCCAGGGTGGCAACGCGGCAGGCGAGCGTCACTGCCCATGCTGCAATGAGCGTGCCCGTGCTCGGTAGTCTGTAGGCCCGTTCATCAGAGAGTGTGGAGAAGAGTTAGGACGTCCGGCCGCCTTACGGCAGTCACCAAAGCAGCTTGGATACTGCTGATTAGCAGAGTCTCGCCCACCTGGTTATGAACGCAAGGTCACCGTGGACTGAGCCAGGAGTATGGATCCACTTCGAGGCGATCTTCTCTACCGCGCACTTTCTCCGTCGAAGCAGCACGAAGGCGCTCGGAATGTCGCGCGTTCGTCAGGAAATATTCGGTGCGGCCA
>Ga0307373_10005331_pt1 | contig 21075 bp, 15 predicted proteins | sample OX2MG_FD_202534 | JGI IMG/M metagenome (GOLD analysis project Ga0307373, IMG submission 202534) | Soil microbial communities from Risofladan, Vaasa, Finland - OX-2 | ecosystem: Environmental > Terrestrial > Soil > Coastal area > Acid sulfate soil | place: Finland: Risofladan, Vaasa | collected...
ACCATGAAGAAGAGTTCGGAGCGGACTCGGCCATAACCACCGACAGGAAGTTCGCGAAGCTCGGCATCGAGCCGGTCTTCTGATGCCGTTGCGGATATTATCCATATTCGCCTCTCTTCTTTTTTTGGCCCGTTTTTTCTGCCTCGCTACCAGCCTAGCCACCCTCTCGGTGGGTTCTGGCTGGTCTACGTCTTCTCTATCACGACGCGCCTGCCGTCTATCCTGGCGACCAGCTCCTCCAGGGGCTTGAAGGGAAAGGCGCTGTCCCTGACAAGCTCCGATGGCAGGTTGATGCTGTGCCTCCCGCCTGACACATAGATCTTGACTTTGGCCTGGGCTGTCAATGGGTGCCGCTCACGTATGTACGCGATATAATACTTGGGTGGCTTCGCCGGTATGTATGCCGTTATATCCCTACGTACGTATGTACCCTCGTGTGCATGGCTGCATGACGGAGAGGGACTTTTACGATGTTCTCGGCGTCGCGAAGTCGGCGTCAGACCATGATATCAAGGAAGCCTACAGGAAGCTAGCCTTCCATTACCATCCCGACAGAAACCGTTCTCCCGAGGCAGAGGAGACGTTCAAGGAGCTCTCGGAGGCCTATGCCGTACTGTCTAACCACGAGAAAAGGGCCCTGTATGACGCGCTTGGCCCCGAGAAGTACGACGACCCGCAGGAGGTTTTTCGGTATCAAGTGGAGCGGGAGGCTGAAAGGCGCGAAACCATCAGGGAGTACCAAGCCTCCAGGTCTGCCCAGCAGTATGACGCCGCAGAGAGCACAGGCATTCTCGTGTTTTTTCTCCTGCTATTAGATTTCGAGGTTCCTTCTTGGGTTCTTGGGCCGTGGTACTACATATTCAACGGCTTTCTGCTACTTTCAATAGCAGTTTCCGCCTACCAATGGTTCGATGTTTGATAGCAACCGGGCCCAAGAGGCATGTTTCTTTGTCGGGCTCTGAACGCCGCTGGGCTAAAGCCGCGCTTGGTCTGGGGCCTAACGACTGCAGACCTCACTTTTGCCACACGATGAACGCTTTTGCTTGACGCAATCAAAGAAAACCTTCCTCTCTCTGCCCATCATCGGAATTCTCGTCTCGATTTCTTACCCCCTCGGCAGCGGCTCGGGACTTCCTTTCTTCCAGTATTCTGTCCCACATTCCTGAGATTGCTCTTCGCTCCTCAGCCTCAGGCTCTTGCGGAAATGTCCGCTTCGTGAACTCAAGGACAATGTGGTAGAAGTCCTCGGTACTCTTCGCCTTCTCGTCATCATCTGTGGAAGGCGCCACAAGGAAGCTCTCGTCCAATGCACCTTGCCGTACCACAAGGTACAACCCGATGTCCTTCGCATGCCTGCTGATCAAGGCGGTTCGAATATCGTCGGGAGAAGCGATGGTAATCTGTTCCCCCTGAGCAATTGCAAGGGCTTCCTCGGTTCGCATGAGGTGTCCTCTCTTGCACCGGTCAGATGTTGCGGTCAGATTGCGCCCGAGAGTTGCCTTGCTGGCGTGGAAGAAAGCATGGAAAACCACGGATCTTATTTCAGAATCCTCATCATCCGCAAACCGCCTTAGTCTCATCCTGTCCCTTCGCTGATAGTACACACTGGCAACAGCCCTCCTTATCTCTGCACTGGGACTAGACTCGAATTCTTGAAGCTTGACGTAGCCCTCGTTCGAACGGGTCCAAAGTACGCAGATGGCGAAGGCGATTTCAATGGGGTTCTGCGAGACCAGGAGCGCCCTCGCTCTACCATTCGATTCTTCCGTCGAAACTCGCGAGAGGATGACGCCGGCTTGCTCGTAATTATCTGGGTCAGAGCTGAGAGAGAACAAGGAATCGATTGATCTAGCCGTGGCTATTGACCCTAGAGCGTTCAGGAAATCACGAGTGTGGTGGGGATATTCCTTTCTTTGCAACAGATCGGTGACCGTCTCCTCAAACCGGCCTCTATTGTTCAGCTCCAACTGATGCTCCATCCTGTAGACCTCCTCCCTTCTCTTTGGATCGACAAGGGAGCCGAGATAGTAGTCCATCATTGCATGATACGCTTCATCAGTGCCGATGATTGAAAGCGCTCGGAAAGCGGTCTCTCTCCTGCCATGAATGTCGCTTGAAAGGAAGACCTTGATATCATTCACGGCATCACCGTCACGTAGGACTCCAAGCGCATCAAGGGTCGCAGCCTGCCAATCTTCAGGGGCATCGTGAAGGCATTCTATGAGAGGCTTGGTTGCATCGTGGCTGCCAATCTCGCCTAACGTCGACACCACCTTGCTGAATATCACGCAATAGTCGAATGCCGGATGGGTCTGCTCCCAGGTCGGTTGGTTCCATATCACTCCAGCCAGTCCCAATCTTTGTGGCGACCGCATCGTTTCTATAAGATCAGGAACGACGCGAGTACACCGCAGTTTTCCGAGCGCCTCGCAGAGCGAATTGAAGAATTTGAGATAGGAGTCGAGCTGTCCGTGGAGTCTCTTGTACTCGTTCACCAACTCCCGGGCGGATTCGTCGTGGTCGAAGTAGGCCGCTCCCTCGAATTTGTGGATGTTACTTTCCAGTTCCCTGAGTCTCGTGAAGTTCGCAAATGGAGACCCCCAAATCTTCTCCAAGGCCAAATTGGATATGAAATCACGCTCTTTCCCCGTTCCTGAGATTTCAATAGCCTTCAGCGCGGCTTCAAATTCCGGAGATGGACCCCTTCTCACAATCTCGCACAACGCGTCGAAGGCCTCGGGATAACTTGCGTCCTTCAGCCACGAAAGAGAAAGAGACCTCACTGAATCATCATCATCGCCGAGGGCTTCGTTCAGGAGGTTCCCGAGGCCTTCCACGCCCCATTCGATTAAAATGACGAGAGCGAGCTTTCTGATTGCGGGACTTGGGAACCGAAGGCAAGTGCCCACCTCATCCAAATATGAATAGAGCTTTAGTTCCCTGACATATCGAAGCGCGCCCATGGCTTCTTCACCTCGTCCCAACTCGAAAAGACTGTCAACAACGTTGAGCCTCGGAGATGTCCTCTTCTGGGTGCCTTCCCGCTGGGGCGCCCTCATCAGCCAATCTGATAGTGTGCGAGGTCTGGCTTTGAGACTAGCCGTCAACAACTCCAACTGGTATTGAGTTAGAAGACCGACCTTCTCCTCCTCGTACATGAGTGCGTCTGCAACCTGATTCACTGGAATAGCGTTGAACCAGCTGTTGCCCTCCGGAGGCAAATTGACGATATGTATGGTCGATGGAAAATTTGTCACGACCCACGCTGATATCTTTCTGCCCACGCCGGCCCTTACTCCTTCTTGCGCTTCGAAACCCGGTTGGCCCTTCTCCTTGAAACTTTGGAGAACGTAACGTGAAAGGTACGCATTCAAGGCGCCTCTTTCCCTCCGGACCTGAACGAATGGGTTGATTGAATTCTCCCGTGGTGGAAGGGGTTCTCCGTCGACCACCCATAGCGAGTCAGAGCAGTCGGCTAGAACATCGCCTTTGATGTTCTTGAGCTCAAGGAGAACGACCCTGTTGTCCTTTATGACAATCGCGTCTATTTCCTGATCAATGCGGGTTCCATCACCTAGTTGAAAGGGAATCGTCCCAGCAATGAAAACGATGCACTCATTGTGAGATGTCCCGTACTTGTCGCTCAGACTTTTCAGCATGAGATCCATGTGACGCTTCTCCCGAGGATGTTGGAGCTCTCCGCAGACATACATTCTGAATGTCATTTGCTAACCACTCTCAGCTAGAACTCGTCTCGTCCTGATTGAGAACGACCCGCTATTATGAACCTCTTCTTCAAGTAGGCTACCATTCGTATTTCGCACCACGTGCGTGATAAGCACTCGGGCTAACGATTCCGGAAAGTCCGGAGCTGAGGACTGTTTCAAGCGGGACGAACTCGTATCGATGGTGGCTGTTCTTGATTACACTGCCATCTGGTGCCAGTATGAGATACGAATCGACCATGTCATCGCTTGCCTCAAAGGTCGGGAGTTGACCTGATTCCAGCGTGACTTCACGGTTAATTTGCTTGAATGCTTCAAATTCTTCCTTCGACGGTGCTAGTCTGCTCAGGTGTTCTTCATTTTGCCCCGCTATCACCAGCATTTGGAACACCTTCCACCTGAGCGGGCGTAGTTCGGCAATCAGGGGGCGCATGTCCTCATCGAAATTCAGCTTTGTTACTACCGTATTGATCTTTAGCTTGACTCCCTCCTGCTTGATTGAGTTGCAAGCCCGTCTTGCATTCCAAACGTGCCTTCCATGACCCCTGTTGAGAGCAGCTTCGATTTCCTCTCGACTGGAGTCGATTGACACCCCAATCCAGTCCACCGAAGGCTTCAGGTCCAGAAGCTTGTCCCTTGAAAGCAGAGACGCGTTAGTGACGATGCTCACGGTCATGCCACCGTCTCTTGCTAATGCCGCGAAGTCTTTCAGATTAGGGTGCAGCAAGGGTTCACCTCCCACAAAGTTCAGCTTCGTAATTCCCATCTTGCCGAGTGTTGCGATAACTTCCTTTCCTCTGGACAAGTCGGCCTCTATCCCGGGAAGATTCTTCATGAAGCAGAACGTACAGGAGTAGTTGCAACGATCTGTAAGGTGCCAATTGGCAGATTCAACTGAAGAGAAGGAACTCATGCGGAGCACCCTCCGTCCAAGCCGTCCGAAACCTTGTCCTTCGACGACGTCACGTTTCTGTAGTATAGCATCCGACTGCTCCGAAGGCGAGCAGTTGGCTTCATTTGTCGTAGTTAATCCCGTATAAAATCCTTCTCTCGCCGTGCTATCACTGTCGGGTCTACGGCTGGGCTGAACTAATTCAGCCCCGTCCACCACCTACAGCTCAACGTGTGAATGAAATGCACCGACAGAGGCGCAATGAACCCCTGTCCAATTCGAGGGGATGCGTGACGACACTGTCTTGAACTGCCTGAAGGGGGTGCGGCTGCCGCCCCTCGCGGGAGAGATGAAGACGATCTCGGACTCGCTGGATCTTCGATATCTGCCCCGAGTGCTATAATGGACTGATTTTCTCTCTGATGAAGTAACCCTGTCCGAGACGGAATCCGTATATTTCGTACTTGGTCTGCTAGGTTGTGGCTAGTAAAGCTGTAATCGATAAGGGGATTGAGGATTGGGCAATCGCGAGAAAGGATGTCCTCAACGGCAGCTACAATCAGATATTCCAAGTCGGAGCTGAAGGGTTCGACCTGGACGAGCGAACGGCGGATGATGAAATAGCCGCTTACTGCAGGGACAACGACTGTGACTTGTTCACCCCTGACCGGACGTTCTACGAGGGATTCTTCAAAGCCAAGATCAAAACGGTCAGATTGACGAATTATGACTGGTGGAAGAAGAAGTACATCTTCAAAGTTGAAATCGAGCGGTAGGTAGGGAAAGAATGGGTACGATGAAGACCGATTTTTATTCGCCCCTGTAGACAGCGTACCAGCTGAAGCTATGACTCGGAGTGACAAGCCCATTACAGCGTGTTGAATTTCTCGAAAACGTTGACGTACGAACCCAAACGCAACTTACGTTGGGCTTCCTCGAATGCCTCGTTGAGGACCGGCGATTTGTTGATAAGTTTCATCATCCGAGCAAGCTCCGGTCTAATTCCGGAACCCCTCTTTAGGATTGAAGCAACTCTTGCCCTAAAATCACGATTCCACCAGCACAGGTCTTGGCCGTATTGTTCCACTAGATCTGTCATGTTCTCTTTGGCCAAATGGCGCATCAAGAGGCAAATTGAGTAGTATAGCAACCGCGTCGGAGTGGGCCCGTCTTTCTCTTGTTCGAGTTCACACTCGTTCTTCAATATCGGACTCATTACCTGATGAACATTCTCGAGGAAGGTAAGCAGCGTTATGGACTTGGTCCTTTTGGAGTTGAAACACTTGTCATATGCTTTCTTGACTTCGAAAATGTCGCTGGCGCTCCTGGCGTAAGCGACCTCTCCCTCAGCTGCCATAATGACTTGTGCCAGACTCACCATGCCGATGTACGTGTCGTGGGAGTTGGGGAATTTCTCTTCGACGACGTCAGGCCTTGTTCTTTGAAGATTCTCAAATGCCCAGTCTTGTCTTTGATAGAAGATTCCACGCTCCTCAAATCTTCTCTGGAGCAGTATCTGTTCGTCGTTATTCGCGTAGAGGGCCCAATACTTGATTTCGTTTTGAAAATTATTGCTAACAGTGACCTCTCGCACAAGGTTAAGATCGTCCGTTTCAATGATGCGTACCGGCACGCGCACTTCTTCCCATAACACTTTGTCCACCCTATCCTCTTTCTGACCCAACCAATAGTACGCCCCTTTGATTGTCTGGCAGCCATTCAGTACGTAGGGCTCAGTCAGCGAGAGCTCTTCGTGGTCCGACTCCGATTGTTCCACCCTGGGCGAATACAATGAGATTCCATTATGATACGCAACAAATGCTGCTGGCGGCAAAGTCTTGTCGATGCAGATTTGCCCAAGCGTACTCTTCATGCGGCCAGAGGGCCCCCGCTCTGTGTTCCTCGTGGACTGTATGTAGTATCTAACGTTCTTAGAGAAAAGATCGTCCCGTCTGGCTTGATACATGCGCACAAAATCGGCGAGCTTGGCGATGCCCAAGAACATCCTAGCACCATTTCCTGCCGGAACAGGTTCCGTACTCTTCAATTTCAGCGAATAACGGAGGGGTGGTGCTATCACCTCGCGAGGTGGTCCCATGTCCTTTGGGCCGACGAGCATCACCTCACAAGCGTGATTCTGCAGGTCCTTGTGTATGGAATCACTTAGACGAGAGTAGGAGCCTTTGGTTCTCTCCGTAAGGATATCGTTATCGAGTTCGCTTAAGTGAATGACAATGAAGCTGAGCTGCAGGCGAGCCCTTACCTCGGGAAGGAGCCGAAGCAGACGAGCCTTCAGATTGATAAGTACACTATTTTCAATCGGTACATCCACCTCTTGGCCCAGAAGCGCCTGCTTTAGAAAAAAGGTGCACTTCTCAAAGTCCGTATAGCCTTTGGCAATGTAGTTTACCGATGGCGAGAATTTTGCCTGAATTATGGCCAGTACAGTTGGCTCAGGCTGTCCATCGAGTTGGAAGCCATCAATTCCGAAGTCAAAATTCTTTCTCGTTGTGCGGGCAAAAGCTGTACTCGACTGTTCGAAGGATGCCGAATCTGATAACTTGTACTTTTGCTGCAGATACCATGGAGCAAAACAGTCATCGTCTAGCTCCCCATGCGATGTGTGGGTGCGAAATTCTGAAACAGATTTTCGCACTTGTGATTCGTTCAACGTCCAGTTGCCGGTCAAACCTCAAAGCTAGTTCATTTATTGCTTTTCATCAACCAACTGTTCGGAGTTCGCGACTTAGTAGCTACTAGCCTGCGAGGACTCACTGATAAGGGTCATTTTGTGGCAAAATGAGTGGAATGCGGTGATTGGATTTGTGGGTCTCTGGAAGACACGACAGAACTTCTTGCAGGGCTTCGAATTCTATTGTATACTATCGGGGTCGAGCCACCACCGGAATAGTCGAATCTTTCCTTCCTTTATCCAAGTCCTTTGAGCGGTGGCGAGTGCAAGATCAACGCCAATCTTCTAGTATGGCTCGCCCGGATTCCTATTATGAATCCGGTCAAAATTGTCTCTCTTGATTGGAGGCGGGTGGCAAAGGAATTCAGTTGGATGCCTGTGACGCAAGGGGAGGGCTACGCGGTGACGTATCTCGTAAAACATCCAGACGAGATTGACACGGACCTCCAACTAATGGGAGTTGAAGTCAGGATACCGGACGGAGAAGAACTCTTGCCAAACAATACTCCAAAACGGCTCTTGCTGGCAGACTTGGTCTTTGCGAAGGGCAACCAATTCTTCGTGGTGGAGGCTGAGGAGTCAATGAAAAAGAAAATCATCGGCGTTCGCGAAGCAGAGCAGAGGGCGGCAGCGCTTGAAACTCTCTTGATGCGCTATGGAAGGACCGACATAGAGGTGACGCCAGTATTCGCAGGTATACAGTTTCCCCGTGGAGACGACTATGGTTACCTATCTGGCGTGACCGTTTCATCGTAATGTCATAATCGACGGACCTTAGAGATGGGTTCTAAGGCTAGTCTACCCACCCAAATTTTCTTCTCGGGTACCTATTTCTTCTCGAGCCTCAGCAGGTCTTTGGTAAGATTAAATCACCATCCTTCACTGCAAAGAGCATGGCCGCGGGCGACTCTTCTATAATCTCGGACTTGTTCGAAATCAGAGGAAGACGCACTTTCTCGGCCAATGACATAACGCTCTGGGTCGTTGATACATTCCGAAACCTCTTTGGAATAACGGCTACCCAGATTCGAACAGAAGTGATTATTAGAGGCAAGTCGAGAGGAAGAGCAGACCTAGTAGTTCAGGATTCAATTGGGATTGAGACGAAGCATAATCTGATTGATGAGTTAGACGATGCAAAGATTCAAGTTGAAAGAATCCTCAGGAAGCTAGAGACCGAGGGCGACATCTCGCCAGTTGGTATTGCTACTGATGGTCAGTCCTGGCAATTCTATGTGCTTACTGAGGGCCAACCCTTCGAGTTTCATTCTTTCAAACTCAAGGAAAGTTCCAGTGTTGACGATCTACGGAACAGTCTGTTCGTGGGACTTACTGCACTGAGATATCAGAAAGACAGGCCCCACCCTACCGCGATTGCAATCGCTGAGGCGTTTCGCACATCCGGGCCTACATTCAAAGAGGCGAGAACCAGACTCATTGCCCAACTAACTTACCTCATCAACAAACAACCTGTTGAATTTACTTCCAAATTCATTCCTTGGTTTGAACTTTTTTCCTTTGTGTATAACAATTTTCAGGGAAGGTGTGCTGCTTGGGCGGAATATAGTACCGATCTCGACGCCATCGCTTCAAAACTGAAGAAAATTGACACGCTCAATTCACTTTCCAAACCAGTTCTGGAAGGCGGCGTCGAGTTGTTTATTCGCCATACCTACCTAGCTCTTTTGGCAAAGACGCTATCGGCCCTAGTAACATTGGGTGAAGATGGCGTAGCGAAGGCTCTTCTTTCCGATCCATCAAGCATCATCACTGGAGAAGCCATCTCCAAGATTGGAGTCTCCATTTCTGATGAGAATGACTTCTTCGTGTGGCCAGCCAGAGGTCCCAGCCCTCAGAGAATAGCTGGCGCACTAACCAGGCCGCTTCAAAGGTTCTCCGACGATTATACGGACGACGTTTTCCGCCACTTGTACGAAGATGTCGTCGACTCAGCAACACGTCACGAACTCGGGGAATTCTTCACTCCCAAGTGGATTGCTCAACTAATTGTAAGACAAACGATAAGCAAACATTCCGATACCGTCATAGATCCAGCTTGCGGCAGTGGAACTTTCCTGGTCTTCGCTCTTAGAAGAAAGGCAGAGCTCCTTGCTAGAACCAAGCACATTGAAGGGTCTGACCTCGAAGAACTCTTGAGCCAAGTTTCCGGAATAGATGTGAATCCGCTTAGCGTCACACTCGCACGCACAAATCTCTATCTTGCTACAAGCGCCCTACTGAAGGGACGGGAGCAAATCGCGGAGATTAGACCGAGAATCTACGTCGCCGACACTTTTGTTCTCCCTAGGTTTACTGACGAGCAACAAAAGCAACTCGAAGAAGCAACCTCCAGATCCACAATCATCCATGTCCCGGTTACCCCCAACATTTCTGCTCCAGTCTTACCGCGTCTCACACCTGACGAGGTGAACAAATGGGTGGAACTAATGGGCAGGCATTTGGAGGAGCATTCGGGTAATCTTCACCTTGAAGCCCTCGACGACGACCTTATCGAATTCTTACACTCTCTTGAGAAGACCATGTCCGAACTTCGAAAGAAGTACGGAGATAATCTTTGGAAATTCGTCTTGAGAAATTACGGCATCCCGCCCCTTCTCAGACGCAAGTTTGACGTTGTTGTCGGCAACCCTCCTTGGCTCAGCTTCAGAGAGGCGAAGGAAGGCATCAAAGAGATAATGGAGCATATCGCAAATCAGTATGCAGTCAAGCCCTCGGTTCAAACAAAGACCAGCTTCAACCTTGCCGTGGCATTCTTCCTGGCATCTTCACAGTTTGCAAAAGTTGGCGGCAAGATAGGGTTCGTCTTTCCTTTATCCGTCATCGATAGTCCTGCGCACTCTCCTTTTGTAGGCCTATTGCTAGGCAAGAAATTGTTCGCCCTGGAAGGAGCGTACGACTTGCAAGACGTAACTCCACATCCCTTTCCTCACGATCTTCCGTGTGCAGTAATAATTGCGGAGGTTAGAGGATGAAGGTAATCGTAGCCAGCGGAAGACTGCCGGATCGAGACGCGAGCCTCTCAGAAATTCCTCGCGGATTCTTCAAGGAAGTCGATCTCTCTGTCTACCAGAAAAGCACTGAGATGAAGATAGCTAAACAAGAGGGAATCTACAAGTCTCGCCAAGGCCCAACAATCACGCCAATCCCATTTTGGGCGGTAGAGTTCCAGACCATCCGCAGAAAGACCGGAGACACTTATCAGATTCTGCCGGTTCAGAAGGACGGGCAATATTTGGTCGCTACTGCCCGGTGGGCATCGGAAGTTACAGGAACTGGGGTGGAAAAAAAGAAGTGGCGCCACATGACGTTTGCGGGTCCTTGCTCCCCAAACTACCTCTTTGCAGTAGCTACCTCAGCGTGGCTAGTCCCGTTCGCCCTCGCACATCGGTATTTGGTCTACCTTCCAGCCGAAGTTTCTGGAACGGGCAAATCCGCAGACATTCGAGTAAGACACGATTTCACAACCAAGTCTGATGGATTGGATGCGTGGACGATGACAAGAAAAGGCTCAGATACGTCGATCCAAGAATGGACCTCCAAAGCTCAGGATGCTTGGACCAAGACTAGAACGGACAGATCTACTCCACTGGTTACGAATTGGTTGGATTATATCGGCAAGTTATCCTCGCAGCGACCAAATGCTTTCCGTGTGGTCCATACTCGCTCCCGCTCCTTCTATGCCGCAGTTTTGGACCCAGCAAGTTCAACCGCCCTCGGACTTCCCTATAATTCCGCTAGAATTCGAGTGGTTGAAGGAGGAAAGACAATAAAGACAATAGATATTCCGATTGCTGGAGTTATCTGCGACAATCTTCTGCACTCCATAGTCGTAGATTCCCAGATTGAAGCTTATTGGATGATGGGACTCTTCAACAGTGAGACGTTCAATCGCTTAGTTATGAAGGAAGCAAAAGGAGAGCCTCCAGGCATATACACGATTCCTGTAAAAGTCATGCAAGAATTGGAGCTCGTCTTCAACAGCAAGAATCCTAATTTCATCGAGCTTGCCAAGACCGCAAAGATGCTTGAAGAGCGGATGCGGAAAGCGCTCAGAACGTATCTCTCCGAGCAAAAAGGCGTCGACATTCAATCTGTTGATGACTCGGATCAGAGTCAGGAGATTCCTTCAACAATCTCTTCAGCTCTGATGAGAAGACTCGACGCTGAGGACGAACTCGAGAGGCTCAACCTGCTTGCTGATAAAATAATCCGCCAATAAGATGTGCCGCAATACATGGACTCTCAACAGGCAGCAATTGAAAAGACTGAGGGTCCGTGCGCGATACTAGCGGGACCGGGCACGGGAAAGACCACAACGCTCGTTCGAAAGGTAAAATTCCTAGTTGACGGAAGCTACTACAAATCCTCAGACATCCTTTGCCTAACCTTCTCAAACGAAGCGACAGATAACATCCGGACAAAAATAATAGAACAAGTGAAAGGCGGAAGCGAAGTCGCCGTCCGCACCTTTCACGCCTTCTGCGCAGACGTTCTGAGGGAGGAAGGAAGGTTCATCGGCGTGAATCCTGACTTCGAGATACTAGAGCCAAACGACGCTAAAATCATGTTCTACAAGAACTTCGGCGTCGAGGCGTTTGTTGCCGATAGATACGTGTCAACCATCTCCACGGCCAAAGATTTGGGCATCTCTTTGGGGCAGATACAAGATTACGCTCGGGGTTTAGAGTCGAGTACCCTCGCACAATGTCCAAAGGGGAAGACGGTTGAGCAATATGCGGGAGAACTGGAAATTGAGCTGCGTACACAGCATCTAGAGCCAGCAGTCACGCAGGCACAGCGGGAAAAACTGCGAAAGAGAAAATCGGAGATAACAGCTTTCATGGAAGAGTACGACAATTTCGTCCAATACCGTGATTTTGTCAGTGTATGGGAAAGGTACAATTCGATGAAGCAAGAGAGGAACTATCAAGATTTCTCTGATCTCACAGTCAACGCTCTGAAACTGTTCGCCAAACACGGTTCCTCAACCTTCTCTAATCGCTACAAGTACATCATTGTGGACGAGTTTCAGGACACGAACAAATTGCAGTTCGAGCTAATCGAGCAGTTAGCTAGGGATCACAGGAACCTTACGGTCGTCGGGGATCAGAATCAATCCATCTATGGGTTTCGTGGCGCATATCGGGAGGTCTTTGATCATTTCAAGGATGCTTTCAAGGTCAACGAAGCGAGCGATGTCTTCCACCTCGACAAGAGTTTCAGGTCTCCTAACGCCGTTCTCAGGACGGTACACAAACTCATCCAAAACAATTACGAAGATCCGAAAGAGGCTTTCCTGGTAGAGAACGCCGACGGGGTAACTGGAGACAACGTCCAGATAGTCCAGCTCAAAAACGCAGCTGAGGAGGCAAGAAAAATTGCCGAACTGGTTGAAGGGGCGATAGCTGCTGGGACTCCGCTAAACGAGATATGCGTCCTCTTCCGAACGCACCGGCAGGCCAAACTCCTCAGAGAAGCGCTAGAGTCCAAGGATATTCCGCTGGCCACCGCTGGAGAGACAAATCTGATGCAGCGCTCGGAGATAAGGACGGTGATTGCCTATCTTTCGATTGTAAATAATCTGAGAATGAGAACGGGAACTGGGGAACAGGCCTGGTGGAACCTCTTCCATTATCACAACGCGCTCGCCCCTGAAGATTCTGTCCGTATCGGACGTTTCCTGCACAGCAAAGGAGAAGATATGTCGATTGACGAGGCTCTCCTAACCTGTCTAAGAGAGGTCCGCATCTCCAGGGACGGAGAGAGGGTGGTCGGGAGGGTAGTCGCGAAGCTCAGGGAGCTGGTGACTCAGTCCAGCAAGGCATTGCCTGAACTCGTCCTCGATGTGTACGAGATAACCGGTCTCAACAGAAGGTTCACACACAAGCGGACACCTAGGAACGTCGAAGCACTGATGAACTTGAGGCTATTCTACGAGATAGCCGAGGATTACTGGAAGCTCCACGAGCGTGATTTGAGCGGCTTCATAAGATATCTCGAGATTCTAGAGGACGTAGGGGTAGACATCCCTGCCTCACAGCTAACAGATGTAAACGCGGTGAGGTTCATGACCGTCCATGCGGTAAAAGGCCTCGAGTTTGACGCCGTCATTTTCAGCAATCTGGCCGAAGGTCGGTTCCCGATTACCAGAACCCAGAGGGAGCCGCTGATACCAAAACATCTTCTGCCAGGTCTGAAAGAACATCTCGCCTCGCTAGGTTCTCTGACGGAGGAAAAGGAGCGCGAAGCAATCAAGGAGTATGAGAGAGCCGTCCTCCTGAAAGAAGAGAGGCGTCTCTGCTATGTTGGTATGACAAGGACGAAGAAAAAACTCATTCTTACCTACGCTCGTTCATACAACAAGGAAGAGAACTCGACAACAGCATCAGTCTTCCTAAGAGAGATAGGCTATCAGAATCAAACAAAACCCGCGTCATGGGATGACGTGGATTTCGAAGTCGACAGCGAGGAGAAGTGTTCAATCAATTCGCCGAACAGCGAATTCGAGCAGCTGAAGTCTAGACTGAAGGACCAGCTAATCGAGTCGCTAGACGCGGCTGATTTCCCGGAAATCCTTTCGAGGGCAATTACTTATCATGCTGTCCGAGACAGGAACATTCCAGACTATCACAAGTTGGTCGAGGAGGATTGGGACCAGATTCTTGACAAGGAGGCACTTGAGAAGCGCGTCGCAATCGGCAAGACAAGAACTTCAGGCGTCAAGTTCGACCCGAAGATGCTAAGGTTCAGCCCCACTGCTTTGCAGACATATGAAACCTGCCCCAAGAAATACGAACTAAGGCAGATATTCCGAATGCCCGAAAGAGGTGACTTTGATGGCGATGATTCCACGTCGATGGGCTCGTTCATCCATGAGGTCCTCCAGCAGGGAGTGGGTCAGGGCTTTTCTTCTGAGAAGGAGTTCGTTGACCTCGCGAGGGAGATGTCCAAAGAGAAAGCATGGACGGGAGTGGATCTTGAGGATGCCAACAAACTCCTTACGGTCTTTTGGCGGCGGAACTCTGGAACTTATGATTCGCGATCGATGTGCGAAAAGGAGCTCTCGGTCAGCCTTGATGGGTTCCACTTCTACGGAATCGCCGACAGAATCGACTATCTGACAAATGGTGGCGTCCGTATAGTTGATTACAAGACCGGTCGCAGCAATATTTCTCCGAAAGATAGGGCGACGCAACTAGGATTCTACGCGATAGGCGTTAGGGAGGCCCTCGGTTTGACTCCGAAAAAACTCGTACTCGACTTCCTTCGCAAGGACAAGCCTTTCGAGGTGGAGCTGGACGGAGACAAGGCCGATGCAGGAAGAAGTAAGGGCTTCAACCTTGATGTCGTAAGGAAGGAGTTAGTCGAAACGGCCCAGAAGATAGCAAGCGATTTTGAGAGTGAGTTTCTCCCAATAGTCGACGATTCTCCCTGCTTTATGTGTGGATACAAGTTTTATTGTCCGAAGTGGGAGGAGAGATAGGGGGTGCAATTTCGAAATGCATGCGCCGGTTCAAACATGATTACATGATAATGTTATATAATTGAAACGCGTTTTGCGCGTTCGGCAAATGAGGCAAAACTATGGGATTTAACCAAGCCTCTAAGACAGTGCGACTCTCCGGAAGCCAGAAATCCGAAACTATCATTGAAATGGATGGTGCCAAATGTCCTCTCTGTCAGAAACCTCTCGCGACAGATGAATATCATCGTGCGGTGCAAAATCTAGAAAAACAGATCGCACAATCCCACGACCAAGAGACAAAGAGAATCAAACGGGAATTTGAGAGCAAGATACAGGAAATTGAGAAGTCACATCAAGCCGCGATTGACGAGGTAAAGGAGCTCAACGAGAATCAGCGCAAAGAGCTTGCCAATGCAATTGAGAGCTCTTACAACAAACAGGTGGCCGACCTTCAGAAGAAATACGACGCGATTAGCAGGGATAACGAGAAGCAATTCTCAAGGCTGGAGAAAGATCGACGTAGGTCTCACGAGCAAGAAATCAAAGCTAAAGACAAGGAACTGAGAGAACTTCGTACCAAGCAGGAAGCAGCAAAAAGGGCAGCTGTAGCCGCGGCTAAGGATGCAGTCGAGGCCGAAATCAAGGCAAAGGACGTTGAAATTAAGGAGCTTCGAAAGAGGCAAGAAGAAGAAAAGAAATCAGCGGTAGATGCAGCCAAGAGTGTCTCCATCGCCAAGATTAACGATTTGAACAGTCAGCTGAGCCAAAGGGAAATCCAAATCGAACGGCTGGACTTACAGCTCAAGGAAGCTCAAAAGCAACTCGTTCAAAGTCAATCAGAATTAAAAGGAGAAGCGGGCGAGAGAGACCTCATTGCAATCTTGTCGCAAGCTTTTCCGCAAGACCTCTTCAGAAGACAAACTAGAGGTATCTCGAGTGCAGACATTATCCAGCAAATTAGGCTGGAAAACGGAAGCATTCTGGACACGCCAATAGTCTATGACAACAAAGCCGCCAATTCGGTCACCAAACACGACATCGAAAAGGCGAAAGGGTACCAAGAAGTCCACGGAACAGATTACGTCCTCATTGTTTCAAGTAACCTTCCCAAGGAAATCAAGAATGAATGTTTCGGAGAAAAGGAAGGCGTCATTTTGGTTCATCCGATGATTGTAGTGGAGGTAACTAGAACGATTAGAAAGGCCATCGTGGAAATATCCAAGCAGTCGGCAAGTAAGAAGGATAGAGACGCAAAAGAAGCGAAATTGTATAATTATGTCAAGAGTCCTGAATTTGGTCGACGTGTTGAAGGCCTTTTGGAAATCTATCAGAAGATGATAGTCCTTCAAGACAAGGAGGAGAAGGCACATGGAAGACTGTGGAGGGACAGAAAGGCCCTTAACTCGGAAGTCAACGAAGCGTACATTGCAATATCAAGTGGAATAGGAAGCATCATCCAGGAAACGTCACCGATGGAAGAATTTGCGGAGCAAGAGACCAAAGCAGTCGAAGAAGAGTCAGAAGAGGCCCTAGTTCAGGAATTGAAGCAAGTAGTAGATGTGAAGTCACTCCTAGCAAGGGCCAAAGAGCTCGTCGCTGCCGGCAAGTTCCCGACTCTTGCTGAAGCAATTATGGCGATCAGGAAAGAAGCCGTCTGACAAGAATCCGAATTACACCGATAGAAATCCTGGTCATTTCGATTCAGCCGCGTATCGCTGTCGCCATAGACACGACAAGCTGTTCAGCGGTTGACCGATTATCTAAGGGCTCTCAACTGTATTGATTATGCCTTATACTCGTTGCCCAAATCCGAAAATGTCAACCGCCGCCCAAACGGGGCCGGACTAGGTTCCACATAGTCGTAAAAGGGAAGAAGGTCACGATTATGTGCTAGGCCACTCGGTCGTGCGGATGGAGCACGACTGCAACTCTAGACGGAAGTTGGTCGTGAGTCTGCCGCAGTCCTCAAATCGCGGCGACGTGTGGTAATGATGCTTATGTAGCTCCATAGGTTAGATTCTCGTGCTCTTGTTTCGCGACCCTGAGCCAGCTGGAATACCAATGATATTCTCGGCTGAGGGGCGACATGGTCCCCAGGTTAGGGAGATAATCGGCCCGCGAGGCATCTCCAAAGATGACAAGGGACGACTCGAGGACACGCTTAGGACAGGGTCGGCGAGCGCGGTCGCGGGGGCGGCCATCGCCGCTGTCGCAACTGCCCATCCAGTCACCGCCGCTCTTTACGCGGCCTACGTCGTAGCAAGATATGCCTATCCCATAGTGAAAGCAGGCATCGAAGAAAAGGCCAAGACCGGTGACAGCGACAAGGCAGTCGAGGCCATGGCTAAGGAGACTGTCAATCAGGCAGGAAAGGCTGCAGTCGACGCGACGGTATCGGCAGTTTCAGGCGCCGTCATAGACGGGGCGGCCAAGTCGACTGGCATACAGATGTCGGAACCGGCCAAGACGTTCGTTTCAACGGCAGTCTCTGAGGCCATAGGAGACCTGATTCAATGACAGCCGAGGAGGAATGGGTTCAGCGGGTGCTGCGGAGCATCGTGAGAGACTCGGTTCAGACAGCGCTTAGGAGCCAGGAGTACTCGTCCAAGTTCCTAACCAGGATCGACTCGAAGTCAATAGATCTGGAGATAGACCGCATCACGGACGAGATTACGGCGAGATTTGTGCAGAAGTTGAAGGCTAGAGGGTACTTGGGGGCGAATTCCAACGTTCCCGAACAGGAGTTCACCGACTTGTTCCGCTCAACGATGGACGAGTACTTTGCCAATATCGAGGCTAGTCCAAGCTGAAGGCCACGAGTGGAGGGTAGACTCCAGTCCGCCGGACGGAATCGGCCCCCTCGGGCCAGCGCAGGTTGATCTCTACTCGATTGCTAATGGCTTGTTTGGATGCGAGACGCTCGTCCGTGAAGGAAAGGCTGTAGACCGAATAGAGATTCCTTGCCTTCTTGAGTACGACACGTCAGTTCCGCGCTCGATGGAAGACGCTCTAGAGTTCATCGTTGGTCAGTCCATACAAGTCAAATTGGTAAAGGGAGAGAAGGACTTGCAGACTTCCCTGCTGGCCGAAGGCGAGACGGCTCCATTCTCGAAGGGTTGCACGTGTCTATTCTCCACGGGTCTCGACAGCTATTCGGCATTGCTCAACAGCGCAAGGAAGTATCCGGGGGTGACTCCTTGTTTCATCGATCATGAGGACTTCCACAAGCTGCGAGGCCTCCACAATCGGTTTAGCCGTCACATTCACGACCGTTACGGCCTGGCCGCAGAGAAGATTCGCGCACCAGCTCACGGGAGCCACATGATGCGGTCGAGAGGCATGCTTTACGTCCTATGCGGACTGTTGTTAGGCAACAAGCGCCTAATCGTGGGAGAAGCGGGCGCTACCATGTACCAGCCCAAACTTACGCTTCTCGACCTCGTCACAGTAACGACGCACCCGACACTGATGAAGATAGCCGGCGAGATCGCGAAGGGGACTCTGGGAGTAATGCCGACCATCATCAGACCTTGTGAAGACATGACAAAGGCGGAGGTGGTAGCAAGCTGCCCTGACAAGGAGTGGATTAGGAAGACCTTTTCCTGTAGCGCGACAACGAGGTTCGCAACTGAGGAAGGAGTTGCCAACTGCGGGACATGCTTTGCGTGCATCGTTAGGAGGCTGGCCGTCCTTGTTGCCGGAGACGTCGACTGCCATTACGCGTTCGATATCGGAGCTCAGTGGGTCAGCATGCGGGCACGCGACAACCTCATCCAACTCCTCCGTTTCTCGATTGACTTCCTGTCAGACAAGGAAGCCATTCCATGGTATTCGCGAGAAATCGTAACCCAATATCGGAAGGCGAACTTGTTCGAGAGATTCGCCCTCGACAACTTGGCCGGGCTCAAGCTCCTGTGCGAGAAAGGAGAGACGAGTCAGGCCGTCGCAAAGATTAGAGAACTTGGTCAGAAGCGCGTCGACGATAGCATACTTCAGGAGAGGATTCAAACCGTCAGGAGCAACAGGATGAAGATGAATTTTGACAACAGGCTATAGGCAGCTCGGCGCCGCAGCCGACCTCCCCCCGCAAGTCGAACGGGGGAAGAATCATGGTGCCCTGGCCGGGATTTGAATCCACTTGGAGGTGCCAGCATTCTGCTTTCGGTAGGCCAAGCCCAGTATTCTTTGGCATCAATACGTCTTTTTTGCATGATAGGTAGAAGTTATCTTCTACCTCTACTTCGACAGCAAAGAAGAGGCCAGCAACCGAACTTGTACTTCAAGAGAGCACATTTGGAAGATACCAAAACAAATGGATGGTTTCTTTTGTTCCGCCTACGGATTCATCGGTTCCAGGAGACTTCGAATTCATCCAAATTCTCTCTTAGCATCTGGTAAACAGGCAGGTTCAACATTGTGTCGTCTAGGTATTGTTGAATTAATGAGTTGATTGATTTAGTGAGGGTTTTTTCTCTTTTGAAACTACCGTAAGCGTCTTGCCGATCTCCAAACCACCAACCCTCCGCTTTCTTGGCCAGGAATACTGTGATTAGGTGGAAGTTCGTCGCGAGGACAAGGAATAGGAGGTCCAGTGAGTATTCAGTGTTCTCAAAATATTGGGAAGTATCCAAAAGCTTTGTGACGTCTTCAGGTTTAGCCGGATCTGGGAGCCGGAGAACTTGTTGGGAAACCCTTGTTGCATGAGTCATTGCGCATAGAACTCTCCACGTCTCGCGGAGTCGGGTATTCTTCTTGCCAATTTTGTTCAATGGTCTGAGCACGTCAGAAAGATTCACCTGAGATTCTGGTTTAGATTCGTCTTGGTCGTGCCATCTTGTGGCTACTGCAGGATCATATTCTGCGTACTTCGCAATCATCAAGGATTCGAAGAATTGGCGAATGATCGGCCGTGCTGAGCCGTAGAACGTGTTTCGAATTAGCATTAGTGCCGAAAGACTGCGGTATGGTTGATTCCCGATTGTATTCCTCAGGACGTAATTCTCATTGGAGCCTAGGCCGATTTCTTCCTTGGTCATGCACTGTTGGGTGTAGATACCGCTCAGCCTAGTTTGAAGTCTTATGATTTGCGAAATGAGGTCAATCTTCGCCCCGAACTTGTCCCGCGTCTTGGCTTTGGTTTTCTTAAGCTCATAACCCAACGTCTTGATATCAAAAAGCCTCTCAAAGTCGAGGAGGCTATCTCGTCGAGTCCACCGACCTCTATAGCCATCGTTTGGTTCAAGCATTTCCTTATCGAGATCCATCCTGCGAAAGACATACTCATGTCTTGGCTCGCAGAATCTGCCACTTGGGATCTTGTTGCCACAAAACCAGCAGCGATCGATTTCGCCGGGGTACTCTATCTCCTGAATGTCTAGTACGTCCCATTTGTACACTATCACTTCGCCGAAGAATTCGTGTGGAGGCTTGAGCTCAGGAAGTGGTCCAATCCTTTCTCTCCATGTCCACGAATCAATCCACTTTCCTTGCGGCGTTAGTATGGTAGGTCGGAGAAGATAGACATGGGGTCCTTCGTCCTCATCGACAAAGCCGACATATTCGGGTCTGCTCTTGGTTCTAGTATGGAGATGAACCCACGTCGCAGAATCCCAGTCGTAGTTCCACGCGGGACTCTTTGGGTTCCTTCGCTCAGAGCTCTTCGAAGTCAATCACTAATTTCGACCGGGAGAGGGGATTAAGAGTTGTGGGGAGGTTACGGATGCCCAGTTGGAGCGGTCGCTAGTTCAAATCCTGCCTTCGACATCTGGCGGGTTGGCGCTTATATTGGAGGCAAGTAATCTATTCCGCATGCCCAAACCTACCGAACCGCAGTCGAAGAGCAACGAAGGGATTCGGACTCGAGCGGAGGCGGGCCCGACGGGATTCGAACCCCGCTTTGAAGCCGATGATGTCTAGAACGCGAAGAAATAATTGAGGTCGCAGGGATTTGAACCCCTACCGTCGTAGGGAATTGGTACCGCCGGGGATTTGCACCCGAAGATTTATCATCCCGCCCGGGGCATCACCTAATTAGCCTAGAATGTGCTCCGTTTTGCCTAATAGACCAGAAATGGGTCATTGTGGACAGCTCCCTGGATGATTCCAGTCGCCCGGGGCACCTGTTTAGTGTGCCCAGAGTGGAAGCTCTGCAGAAGGCATGGATTGTGGTTCCTCTTTGACTGCATGCGATGCAGCGGAGGTCTGATGCAATACGGCAGCATGTGAAGCGACTGAGTTGCGTGGTGCCGCCGCGCGCTTCTCGCGACGCAGACCGAGAAAC
>Ga0307373_10005332_pt1 | contig 21071 bp, 24 predicted proteins | sample OX2MG_FD_202534 | JGI IMG/M metagenome (GOLD analysis project Ga0307373, IMG submission 202534) | Soil microbial communities from Risofladan, Vaasa, Finland - OX-2 | ecosystem: Environmental > Terrestrial > Soil > Coastal area > Acid sulfate soil | place: Finland: Risofladan, Vaasa | collected...
AGCCGGGCCGGGCGCAGCGGAGCGACCACAGCGCTGATAGCCATCGACATCGACGGGTTCCGCCAGCTCAACGACACCTTCGGCCACGACGTAGGTGACGCCGTGCTGGTCGAGGTCGGCCACCGCCTCGAGTCGGTGCTGCGCGACTACGACACCATCGCCCGGTCCCACACGGTGGCCCGCCTGGGTGGAGACGAGTTCTTTGTGCTGTGCGAGGACGTCACGGGCGGGCGGGCCGCCCTGGCGATCGTCGCCCGCCTCACTGACTCTATCGCCACCTCCATGGAGCTCGACGGCCAAGCCCTGGCCGTGACTGCCTGCGCCGGCATCGTTTTGCACCAGGGCCACGCCGATGATCCCGAAGAGCTGATCCTCGATGCCGAGATGGCTATGCGCCAGGCCAAGACCCAGGGCCAGGGCGGGCGGGTCTCCTTCTCCGAGGAGATGGGCGCGGCGGCTCGACGCCTCGGCGAGACCGAAGCCAGCCTCGAGCGGGCGCTCACCAATGGCGAGTTCCGCCTCGTCTACCAACCCAAGATCCTCCTGGCCACCGGCCAGATCACCGGGGTGGAAGCGCTATTGCGCTGGGAGCACCCCGAGCGGGGCACCGTCTCGCCCCTGGAGTTCATCCCCCTGGCCGAGCGCAGCGGGCAGATCGTGCCCATCGGCGCCTGGGTGCTGGAGCAGGCCTGCGCCCAGGCCGCCGCCTGGGCGCAGGCGTTCCCCAGCCGGCCGCCGGTACAGGTCAGCGTCAACGTCTCGGCCCGACAGTTCGACACCGACATCGTGGGGGCGGTGGTGGCCGCCCTCGACGCCGCCCGGCTCGGCCACGGGTTGCTCTGCGTGGAGCTCACCGAGTCCATCGTCATGCGCGACGCGGATGCGGCCGTGGCCGTCCTGGAGGACCTAAAGGCGGTGGGTGTATCCATATCCATCGACGACTTCGGAACCGGCTACTCCTCGCTGTCCTACCTGCGCCGCCTGCCCCTGGATGAGATCAAGGTGGACAAGTCCTTCGTCGACGGGCTTGGTGCCGACCCCGAGTCCACGGCCATCGTCGCCGCCGTAATCGCCATGGCCCATGCCCTGGACCGGGTGGTGGTGGCCGAGGGCGTGGAGACCGCTGCTCAGCTCCAAGAGCTGACGACTCTCGGCTGTGACTACGCCCAGGGCTACTACTTCGCCCGGCCCCAGACAGCGGAAGATCTCGAGGTGCTTCTGGTGGCCGAGGCCGAGCGGACCTGGGACGGCCACCAGGCGGGGCGGGGCGAGGCCGACACTCGTTCCTCCTACCGCAGCCGGAAGGTGGTGGTGGCCGACGACACGCCCACCGTCCTGCAGCTGGCCCGTCTCAGCCTGACCACCGCCGGGTTCGAGGTCCATGAGGCCACCACCGGTCGGGAGGCTCTGGCTCTGGTCGCGGAGGTGTCCCCCGAGTGCGTGATCCTCGACGTCATGATGCCGGACATGGACGGCTTCGAGGTATGCCGGGCGCTACGGGCCAACCTCGCCTCGGTCGACTGCACCATTGTGATGTTGACGGCCACCTCCTCGCCCGACAGCAAGGCGGTCGCCTTCCTGGCGGGGGCGGACGACTACATCGTCAAACCCTTCGCGCCCCGTGATCTGGTCAGCCGGGTCAGAGCAGCCATGAGCCGCCGGATGCCGTCGGGGGCTTGACGCCAGCTCGGTGGCCCAGCCCCGTAGGGAAGTGCTTCGCTGGCGGCCCGGTCGATAGCGCTGGAGCAGGCAAATGGCCGTCTTGCCGCGGTCGAAGAAGGAGTCCTTCACGCATCTCAGAACAAGGCGTGATCGGGGGACCGCCCAGGCATTCCTGAAGTGCCGAGAAATCTCGTGTCTGGACCAGACTCACGTCGGGGCCGAGGTGGCCTCGCCAGTCATCTGGGAAGCTCAATCGGTGGCCAGGTTGCAATGGTGACCTTGCCAGTGGTGGCGGACCACCCCTACCAACGGCGATAACAAGCCGGAAGGGCGATTAGTGCTTGTGGCGACCGTTCCGAACCTGGAGAAGCGCCCACGTGCGTAGCGGATCCGTGTTCGGGCGGTTGACGACAGAGCGTGCCTCCAGCGTGGCCACCCAGGTGACCAGCGGCTCAAAGGACTGCCCGCCCCACGTGCCCACATGGCCCCGAGGAGTGCTATTCAGCCGCCCTTACTCGTCCCAGGACCCGACCCCACCGTCGCCGTCGCCGTCGCCGGCGCGGCTGGCCCGCCTGGCTGGCGGTGTCGGAACCGCGGGCTCCCTGGCGGGCACGGTCCAATGCCCGGGACAGCTCAGCAAAGGCGCCCGGGCGGTCTGCCTGACGACCACGTCGCATCGCCCCATTCTCGGATGCTTCGGCTCTGTGCCGGTGGATGGCGCTCCTCTCGTACCTGCTGGGAGCGAGCTCAACGAGGAAGGTCCTTCGGGGGGAGCGATCTGGAGGGGAGCGCAGCCCCAAGGCCCCTATGTCAGGCATGGGGCCAAGGACTCCAGCGGCGGCTCTGTATCGCTCGCCCCGAACTATCGGGGCCTGGTGACCGTGCCAAGACAGGCGGCGGCGGACCCAGGCTTCGACCTACTCCAGGCCCTCTCGGAGAACGCCCAGGGCCTCCAGGCGGCGTTGCAGCTTCTCGGGTTGGGCGGCATCGCGGGCCCGGATCCGGGCTTCCAGCTCGTCCAGGCGCCCCTGCTCCCGGACCGCTATGGCCTGGCGCTCGTCCTCTGGCCGGGCCCGCAGACCCCGGAGGAAGGCCTGCCGGGCGTCGGTGGCCCGCTTGAGGCCGAGGCTGCGGGCCACCGCGGAGTAGGACTTGCCCTGTTCGCGTTGGGCCAGCGCATCGGCATCTGTGCTGCGCCGGGGACCGGCCCGGAAGCCGCCCTCCCGATCCTCCCGATCCTCCCGATCCTTGGGCCGATCCGGACGGTCGGGCCTAGGCAGGACGCACCGCCGTGGCCTGGGGCCCCTTGGCGCCCTGCTCGGAGTCAAAATCGACCCGCCGGCCCTCGGAGAGCTCCTTGGAGCCCGTGGCCTCGATGGCGCTGTGGTGGACGAAGACGTCCTTGTCCTCGCCATCGGGGGTGATGAAGCCGTAGCCCTTTGACGCGTTGAACCACTTCACGGTTCCAGCGGTCATCCCCGTCTCCTCTGCCCACGCAGGTTCAAGCTCCAGAGCGGGACGCGCCGGGGGTCGCTCCGGCCTGCGTAGTGAGCCGGGACTAATGGCCCAGCCTATTGGGTGTGCGGCCCACCCCTGGTCGGGACCGGAGGGGGCCGTCCCTCTGGCGGCGGGGCGCTGATGAAACCCGGGGGCCGCCTCGTTCCCGCCTCGGTGGGTATCCATCCCCAGCGCTCCGACCGGGCGAACACGCTGGCTCCTCCGGAGACGACCACGCGCATGTGGGGTCGGATCCGGGCCTTGCGCAGCAGGGAGGTCACATCACCGGTCTGGTAGGGAGTGGCGATGGTGGTGACCACGTCGCGGGCCCGGCCGGTCCACCCGGATCGGCGCAGGTAGGTGTGACGGCCTTGTGCTCGGAGGGGGGGGTCGACGTGCACGACCAGTACACCCCGGGCGGAGGCGGCGCCCGCCCTGACGTTGCCTTTGGCCGCCTGGTCCGGTTGCGACGGGGCGCTTAGCGCGAACCCCGGCGCCCGTCCGCCACCGGTCGCCCAGGGTGTGCGACCGGGGCGCCACTTTCCAACCTCAGCTTGCAATAGCCCATGGCTTGACCCCTTCCAGTGTGTCGGGCCCCCGTTTTGGCAGGCCTCAGCGGACCCGGACCGCCCACGGACCCCCCGGCGGCAGAAAGGAGGACGATGAGCCTTGAGAATCGAACCCCGCTTGTGACTCCGGGATGTCGCGTCGGGTGCGGGGCGAACCGCATCACCCAGCTGCGGCCCCGACCCGGGCCCGGCGTGGACGGACCGTGCTATGAGCCGGTAGGGCAGCGGGCAGCGGGCCGGGCCGGCCCAGCAGGTAGCCCTGGCCATAGGAGACCCCCAAGCGACCAAGGGCGTCGAACTCGGCGGGCGTCTCGATTCCTTCGGCCAGGATGGCTGCCTGGGTAGCGCGCCCGAAGCTCACTAGCGCGGTGGCCAGAGCGGCCCGGGCGGGGCTGGTGTCGATTCCCCGGGTCAGGCTGATGTCCATCTTGATGAGCTCGGGGGCCAGTTCGAGGATGTGGTGCAGGCTGGCCACCCCGGCCCCGGCATCATCCACGGCCAGGCGTAGGCCGGCGGCCCGCAGTGGGCGCAGGGCAGCGCTGAGCGCCTCGTAGTTGGCCACGGCCGCGTGCTCGGTGATCTCCAACACGACCCGGGAGAGGTCCACCTGGGCCAGCCGGGCGGCCAGGGCCGCCGAACAGGCCGTCTCGGCTGAGGCGTTGATGCTGAGATAGGCGGCCCCCGGCACCCGCCCCAGCGCCCCCAGCGCGGCGGTGATGGCGGTCAACTCCAGCTCGACACCCAGGCCGGCCTCGGCGGCATCCGCGAACCACAGATCCGGTGTCCGAACTGGCTCGGGGGAGAACCGGGCCAGGGCCTCGAAGCCCGCCACCGCGGCGCCGGAGAGATCCACGATGGGTTGGAAGACCATGGTGAGCCCGGTGCCGTCCAGTAGCGGGCTGACCCGGTCCACCAGGCGGCGGTGACGCCTTGAGGCCTCCTCCTCACGGCCAAGCTCGTCCTCCACCAGCTCGGCCAAGAACTCCAACAGGCGGGCGTCTCTGGGTCCCAGGCTAGGATCCGGGCTGTGACCCAGCCCGCAGAGGGCACCGTAGAGGTGGCCGTCGGGCAGGTGTATGGGGACTCCGACGTAGCGCCCGATCTGGGCGGTGGCGGTGATCTCGAGACCGGCCACGGCCGGGGCGGTGGCGCTGTCGGGGACGACTTGGTCGATGCGACCCTCGATCATGGCCTGGCAGTAGGTGCCAGCACGCGGAAGCCCCGTGCCCTCTCCCAGTCCGAAGGAGGTTCCGTCCCCGGCCACCATCCGGAAGACCTCGGCGTCCCCGACGAACTCGCCGAGGAAGGCCAAGTCCATGCCCAGGTACCGCCGGGCTGACTCCAGGAGGGCGCGGATGCGCTCGGAGGATTCGCCCTGGTCCTCGCCGGGTCGGCTCTGGGGGGTCTGGCTCGACGACATGTTCCGCTCCTTGGTGTGTAGGCCTGCGCTCGCACCCACCGGCGTATGCAGGTAAGTGCCTTATAGGCCGATATCGGCACCGCTGGAGCACGACTGAAGCAACTGCTGGTGCCGGCCGGCTGGTTCCAGGGCGACCAGGTGGTGGCCCTCGAGGTTCTCACGAGCCAGGTTGCACGAGAGCACGAGGGCCCTACGGACCAACCTCAGTGTTGCTTAACCCCAGCCTCGTCCTGGTGCCGTGCCAAACCTGGCCAATGTACATTCGCCCAGGTCAAAGGCAGATCCGGCCCTGACGAGGGCCATGGTCTCCATCCCGTCTCGGGCTTCGCCCGCCAACCCTGGGAAGCGCGGGCGGCAACTCCGGGCCCGGGGTTCCGATGCAATACTGGCGGTGAGCCAGACGGGGGGATTGACCTTGGGCGGGACGCGTCTTGGGAGGGGGGCGACCGTCGAGGAGATTGACACGGCTCTGGACGAGAGTGGCTACGCCGTCATCGAGGGTTACCTCGACGCCGAGGACGTGGCCGCCAAGAAGGCCGACCTGGAGCGGGTGCTGGCCACTCTTCCGACCGGTCGGAACACTTTCGAGGGGTTCTCGACCAGGCGGATATATGCCCTCTTCGCCAAGACCCGGACCTTCGACCACCAGGCCACGGATCCCCTGATCCTCGGTGCCGTCGGGTCCCGCCTCGGCCCGGGCTTCCAGCTCAGCGCCCCCGTGGGGATCTGCATAGGAGCCGGTGAGGTCCAGCAGCCGGTCCATCGGGACGACGGCGTGTACCCGATCGGCCGGCCCCATGGGGACCTGGTGGTGAACACCATGTGGGCTCTAGACGACTTGACCGAGGAGAACGGCGCCACCGTGGTCTATCCGGGCAGTCACCGCTGGATCGACCGCGGTCCGGAAGAGGATCACGACTCGATCCAGGCCGTGATGCCGGCCGGGTCGGTGCTGGTCTATCTCGGCGGGCTGTTCCACGCCGGCGGGGCCAATCGCACCGGGAGGAGCCGTCTGGGCGTGATCCTGGAGTTCTGCGCCGGCTGGCTGCGGCCCCAGGAAAATCACGTCCTCGGGGTGCCCAAGGAGATCGTAAGAAGCATCCCGCCCCGACTTCAGGAGCTGCTGGGCTACAACGTCGTGGGCTTGCTTGGCAACGTCGATGGCCGGAGCCCCCTCAAGTACCTGGACGACGAGCGCGGGGTGAGGGACGGCGTGCTCGACCTCTCTAGCCAAGCGTGACCCAGGGCGCCACTCTCCAACCTCAAAGTCCGCTATCCCCATGGTTGGAGGCCGTCCAGTCGCCCACGTCGCTGACGAGCGCAAAGTCGTCGACGCAGTGCGCAAGGCCGAGAACCGACACCTGAGGGCCGGGGGTAACGATGCCCTGGTGGGGACCAAGAACCTCTCTTGTACTCGGCCGAGAACCTCCCGAGCGGTGAACGATCCGGGGGCCCGGGGGCTCGGACCTCGAGACGGCCCGGGCCCGGGCCATCGAAGAGGACCTGTGCTGGTTGTGGAACTACCGCCATCGGGCCTGGGCCGGCGTGTCCCCACCTCGGGGCCTACCGCAGCCGGTAGACCAACAGGCTGATAGCCGCGTACTGCGTCGCCCAGCCGGCGATGGTAAGGGCATGGAATACCTCGTGGAACCCGAACCACTCGGGCCACGGATTGGGTCGCTTCAGGGCGTAGACCAGGCCGCCCGCCGAGTAGCACAGCCCCCCGACCACGATCAGCACCAAAACCGACCACCCGGCGTAGTGCAGGAGTTGTAGGAGCACGGGCAGCAGCGACCAACCCAGGCCGACGTAGAGCAGGGTGTAGAAGGCCCGGGGAGCGCCGGGCCACGTGCAGCGGAAGACCACGCCCGCCGCGGTGGCTGCCCATATGCCCAGTAACAGCCGGCCCCGGGTGGGGTCGGGGAGGCCCAAGGCGGCGACCGGGGTGTAACTGCCGGCTATCAGCAGATAGACGTTGGAGTGGTCGGCCCGGCGTAAGGCGTCCAGGACCGGCGGAGACCACGTGCCCCGGTGGTAGACGGCGCTGGTGGTGAAGAGCACCAGACCGGCCACGGCGTAGACGATGACGCTGTCCCGGGCTCGACCGGGTGGGGCCAGGCCCACCAGCAGGGCACCACCGGCCGTGACCAGCGGCGCAACCCCGGCATGGAGCCAGCCCCGCAGCTTTGGCTTCACCGAGGCGACCGGGCCGGGAACTCCGGGCCCGGTCCTCACCATCGAAGCCCTGTTCCGGCCCGGTCTGCGCCCCGCCTCGTTCGGCCCGTTCTGCTCACCGGGGGACACAGCGCGACGTCCCGCGTCGTTGGGAAGGCCCTCGGCGCTCGGTCCCGGCCACACCAACGAGGCCAATCGCGACGATAGTCACGGGCTCAGTTTGGCTCGCGGCTGGACACTGCGGTAGGGCCGAACGGCGGCAAATCAACGATTCCCCGGAGGCCCACGTAGCGCTCTTGCCCGACGCGGCCCAGGAGGCTGCGCGCCGGCGATCCAATAACCGCTCGCCAGCCCCAGTCGAACGGCATGGGACACGGTCCTTCTCGACCTGTCAGAGGAGCACGAAGGCGAGGAAGAGGACACCGGCCAGCGCGAGGACCATCCCGACGAAGGCGGCAAGTAGTCGCCTCCCAATCAGATGGCCGCGCCGTAACTCCAGCCACCCAACTCCGCCTACGAGCAGCGACAGGATCACCCCTGGTCCGGGAAACAGGTCGAACAGAACGAGGGACACGACCAAGGCCGCGCCCACCACAGCCAGGTCGACCCTTGGCGAGCAAGCCACTCCATGAGTATGGCGCTCAGCAAGAGCTTCCACAGTTCATGAGGCGCTGTCCGTCCCTGCCCATGTGCCGGGCCCGCCATCCGGGCATCAGGTGTGATGGGGGCCAGCGTGGGTCGCCCGGCGGATGGCGACACCCCCTCGAGCCAGGCGTCCCAATCTTCGGGGACGGTCAGCCGAGTGGGCTGTCGCCGGGCAGGGAGTCGTCGACGGGAATTCGGTGGCCTCGCTATTCCGCTGCCCAGAATTCATTCGGTCCAACACACCCCGCCTCGATAGGGTAGGACCATGATTTGTGTCTTCCGCCAGCTCCGCTCGTGCCTCGTGCCGAGCAGTGAGCGCGCCACGTACGCGGTGGAGTTGGTGCACGTCTGCGGCGAAACTGTGCTCGATGGGGGTGGCGAACCCATACGCTTTGAGTCCGAGCACGACGCCGTCACCTTCGCCGAACGCTTCTTGTGCGAACCGCACCGCGTCGTACCCGTCGAACAGCAGCTGAGCGCCGCCGCCTGAGCACAGCCGACGGCGGCCCCCTGGCCACGCGACTGACTGCCGTCCCCCGCCCACCAGACCGCGGCCGATCGCGACCCCGAAACCCTCCGTCGCGATATGACCCGTGATCACCGTGGGCGGCCAACCCGTACCCCTGGCTGCCCTCCGTCCGCTTCGACGCTTCGACAACGGCCCCGCTGGGTCTCGGGACGGGATCTGGCTCGACGCCTGGCCGGCCGGCAGGCCGATCCGGACCTGCGCTCAGAGCTGGCCGGCTTGGCGCCGGGCACGGATCCGGCCGAGTTCGATGCGCGGTACACGGTTCAGGGTGGCCCCGGCTCTGGTGGGCGTCATCGCAGGAGTGGGCGGAGTTGCTCCGGCACTTCACGGGCAGGGGTATCGACCCCTTCGAACTCCGACGCCGCGCCGGCGCCGCCCGTGTCGAGGACTTGATGCTGCTCGATTTGACCGACCCGAAAGTGCTCGAGGCCGTCGGCCTGACTGATTCCGATCTGATCGGCGATGATTACTCGCGGACCCAGCAAATGGCAGTGGCCGCGGTCGAGGCTGGGTTCGACGGCGCCCTGGCCCCATCCGCGGCCTTACCGGATCGACTGACCTTGGCCGTCTTCCCGAAGGGGATAGCCAAGTTGTCCGTCCTGCGAGAGGCCGTAAGGACTGCGCCGCCAAGGCTGCGCATCCTGTCTCCACGTGTTCGACGTCGGCCGCCCGGCTGAACGCCGGCGCGGATCGACCTCACGAAAATTGGAGCAACCACTGGAGCAACCCAGCCGAACGGCGGCGAACCCCTTCGAACGGCTTACCCCCTCTGACCAGGGAGTTCGCGCTTGGCACGGACCCATACGAACCCCTCTGAACGCCAAAAAAATGCATGACGCGCAAGGGGTCAGAGGTTCGAGTCCTCTACGGCCCACCAAGGAAAGCCCAGGTCAGAGCCACTTTCTGATCTCAGCCAGATGTCTGGCGGAGCCGGAAATGGGCCGAGGGCTCACACTGGGCTCACACGATGTCACCGACCCGGCGTACGGTGGGCTCACAGAGTGGGTGGGCTCACAGGATTTCGGGGGTAGGCCATGGCCCGAGGGCGCGTGTTCCAGAAGGTCCCAGGACGGGGAAAGCCGTGGCGCTTCGTGGCCGACGGCGTACGCCGAGGCGATGGGAGCCGACGCCAGGTCACTCGGGCCGGGTTCGCCACCCGGGCAGCTGCCGAAGCGGCCCTGGCCGAGTTCGGCTCCAATCGCAACGCAGGCGGCGTCACCGTCGACCGGTCCGTGAAGCGGGTAACCGACTGGCTGGAGGAGTGGCTGCTCATCGTCGGTCCGTCGCTGCGTCCTAGCACCGTCAGCCTGTACACCCACGCCGTGCGGGGTTGGATCGTTCCCCGAATCGGCGGCCGGCGTCTGCAGGACCTCAAGCCCATCGACCTGCAGCGGCTGTACGCCGAGTTGGAGTCCTCCGGTCGCTCCGACGGCTCGGGCGGCCTCGGGGCGCGATCCGTCCGGATGGCCCACCAGGTGATGCACCTGTCACTGGAGACGGCAGCCGAGCTCGGCCTCATCGTGCGCAGCCCGGCCGAGGCCAAGCTGTCCCTGCCGCGGATGAGCGCTCCCAAGGTCGACACCTGGACCGACGTGCAGGCCCGGGCATTCCTCGATGCGACGGCTGAGGACCGGCTCGGTCCCCTGTGGCGGCTGATGCTGAGCACGGGATTGCGCAGGGGAGAGGCCCTCGGGCTGCGCTGGCAGGACGTCGATCTCGACGCGGGCTGGCTCTCGGTGACCCGAAGCCTCGTGGTCACCGGCAGCCAGGTGAGCTTGTCGGAACCGAAGACCGACGCCGGCCGGCGCAAGGTGCTGCTGGTGCCCGACGCAGTGGAGGCCCTCAAGGTCCTTCAACTGCGCCAGGAACTGGAGGAGCGAGAGTTGGGCGAGGCCTGGGCGGGGAGCGGTCTGGTGTTCACCACGGCGTTCGGGACGTGGATCCATCCCCGTAACGCGCTGCGCGACTTCGGCGCCGCGTGCGGCAAGGCCGGTGTGCCGGTGATCCGGCTCCATGACCTCCGCCACACGGCCGCGACGCTGGCCCTGCAGGGTGGAGCACATCCCAAACTGGTGCAGGAGATGCTTGGCCACGCCCGAGTCGCGATCACCCTGGACCTCTACTCGCATACGACACCCGAGATGCACCGCGACGCGATCGACCGCCTCGGCGCCATGCTGGCGGCTCGCCCGGTGCGGGACGGTCCGGACTGATCCAGCCGGCGTCGCTCATGGCCGGGGACGTGGCGAGAGTTCCAGGCAGCGCGCGACGCGGATCTTGACGCCGACCCGCTACTGGGCGGGGAACCGTCCTTGTAACATGGAGTCGTGAGTGCCAGACCTGTACTGACCTTCGAGGAGTGGGCGGCTGCCATGCGCGAGGCCGGTCCGGCCACGGCCGATGACGTGTCGATCACCTCGGATGGCCGGCGGCTGGACTCCAAGGAGAAGGTGCTTGCCTTCCTCGTCGAGATAGAGGCCGACCGGGCCAGGGAGGCCAAGACCACCGTCGATGGCTGACTCGGAGGAGCCCGACGTCGCGAGGCTGGTTGAGACCCTCGATCGTCACGGCGTCGAGTATCTGGTAGTCGGCGGATCTGCGGCTCGGGCCTATGGTGCTCGTCGCCCCACAGAAGACCTTGACTGTCTGGTGCGACAACAGTTGGTCAACCTGGAACGTCTTGGTGCTGCCATGAGGGAGCTAAACGCCCGACTCGTGGTGGAGGGCATGACCGACCAGGAGGCAAGGCAGCTACCAGTCCAATTGGATGGAGCGACCCTGGCGCGGATGAATATTTCGACCTGGCGGACCGACGCCGGCCGCCTCGATGTGCTCACTGCCATCCCGGCCGCTGATGGGCGCCGGGTCGGCTATGACGAGTTGGTCCAGCGAGCAAATCTCATCTCGGGAGGCAACTACGCGATACGGGCCGCTGCCCTCAGCGACATCATTGCCTCGAAGGAGTCGGCGAACCGTCCGAAGGACCACGAGGCGCTTCCTGAGCTCTATGAAATGCGCGCCGCCCTGGAATAGGCGGCCCAAGGCATCAACCGTCATACACACCGAGCTCCTCCAGGCTGACCACCCCGGCCTTGAGGGCCAACTCCTCTAGCTGGTTGGCCAGTGCGCGCAGGTTGGTGGCTCCGTAGTGCAGACCCCGGAACGACTCGGCCACCACTGCCGCCTTGCGGGCATTGGCCAACTCGGTGATGCGACGCTGGGCTTCGGTCATGCCCCCGGCCCCGTAGCCCTCCATGAACCGGCCCAGCATCAGGATCATCAGATTGGCCATCTCGTCATCCCCATAGACCAGATCCACCAACTCGCCCATCGGCGTTCCGGCCATGGCGGTGGCGTCCGGGGTGGACAGGCGGATCAAGACACCATCGGCGGCACCGGGATCAGGCGGTAGGAAGAACCAGGCGAGGGGGACCCGAAAGGCCCGGGCGAAGGCCACGATCTCATCGGCGTCGAACTGGCGCACCCGCACCCCATCCATGGAGCGCTCGGCGGCGGAGTAGTTGGCCTTGGACCACTCCACCCCCAGATAGGGGGCCAACGCCTCCCGGGCCTGGTCCTGGGTCCATTCCCGATAGGCCCGGGCCCGGGCCAGGTTGTAGGCCACCACCTGGTTGGGACTGGCCCCGGCGTAGGCGGAGAAGCCCTCAGCTGGGTTGACGGCGGCACGGGAGAGTCTGGGCATCAGTATAGAACCATACTCGTCGGTACTGACTTGACAAGGATCTGATCCGGGCGTAACTTGGCATCACCGGGGTCGCTACCTCCTCGCCCAGCGGATCAACACCGCGTTAGGTGGCCTTCATCTCGCTTCACTATCGAGAAGGGGCTCACCGTGTCTTTGGACGAGTTGCCGGTCGTATTGACTATCGAAGAAGCCGCCGCCGTGTTGCGCATCGGGCGCACGGCCGCCTATGAGCTGACGCGCCGGTACCGCGCCAGTGGGGGAAAAGCCGGCTTGCCGGTGCTGACCGTCGGGCGCCAACTGCGGGTGCCCCGGGCCGCACTGGCCCGGATGCTGGGCCTGGAGGACTCCGATCCCAAGTGGGCGGCATGAGGGGGCCCGAAGCGCTCTGGAGCATCGCCCGCTCCGATCTGCTGGACCGGGTTATGTCCGTCGAGATGGCCCGACTGCTGGGCAGCACCTTTGCCAAGGCCGACGTGCTCGGCGCTTTGGCCGCCCGGGTCGAACTGGCCGAGCGCATGGCGGCCCACAGTTGGCTGGTCATAGAAGACGCCCGGCGCGCCGGTGCCAGCTGGGACGAGATCGATGCCGCCACCGGGGCCCGGGCACCGGGAGACTCCCAGGCCGAATACAACGCCACCCTGGCCCTACAGAGAGACCTCGGACTGGTGGAGGCCGATCGGTGTGACCCCGGCGGCCCGGACTCCGAAACGACCCGATAGGCACCAAGCCGGTGCTCGTCATCGAATCGTCGAGCCGGGAGCAGCGTCGCCGCCTGGGCCCGATGGCCTGGGCCGTGCTGGAAGAGATCGCCCTGGCCTCGGAGGCTGACGACGAGGGTTGGGTGGCAGTACTCGGCGTGCGTCACCTGGCCGCTGGGGTCGGCATCACCAAGGACACCGCGGCGCGCGCCATGGCCGCTCTCGCCAGTGCCGGCATCGTTCAGCGCGTTCGCGTCCTGGATCAAGCGGATCGATCGCGCTCGGGCTACCGGCTGAACCTGCCCGACGGGCTCCGGATCCTGTCCTGTCCAACGGATCAGGACAGCGCCGCCTGTCCGGGACATCGAGACCGCCAATCCTGTCCTCAAGGCCAGGACAACCTCGTCTGTCCCGCAAAGGACGACGGCGTCTGTCCCCAGATTCAGGACAACCGCGTGTGTCCGAGAATCCAGGACGACCAGGTATGTCCGAACGACCAGGACGCCTCCTCGACCGGGTGGCGTCCTGATGGCTCGGACAGTCTCATCGCTGAGTCAGACGGCCGGTTAGGGTCCTCAGGGCAGAGCAATGCCGGGCGTGGCGCCAACGCGGAGTCCCTCTGCGCGCCGGACGCCGCGCCCGGCGCGCGTGCTTACCACGTTGGCGTGCGGCGGTCTTCGGTCATTGGCACAGCGCTTCCCGGAACCGGCGCCCCCGGCCGTCCGGGGCGACGTCGTGGGCCAGTGGATGTCTCACAGGGCAATCTGTTCGCCGTCGCCGACAGCTCCATCGAGATGGACGGGTGATGGGGATCCGAGCCCTTTGCCGGCCGCGTCACAGTCACAGCAGAAGATCAACGGCGATGACGACGCGCTGGTTGGCCAACCCTCGAAGAAGAACACGCATCTCCTGCGTCGCCTCGATTGTCACCACTTCCGCCTTCACCACCACAGCCGCCCGACGGTCCCCGGCGTAGTCGACCCCAAGGAGCTTCCCGTGACTTGGACAGCGCTTCCCAGCCAACCACCTCTAAGCCGGGACACCTCTGCACCCGAGGTGCCCCCGTGCTCCGGAGCGTCGTGGCGATTATGAGTCTTACCAAGATGCGCCCGCGACAGCGGCTCTACTTCAAGGCCGAGGTGGAACTGGCCACCCAGGGACCGAGCTACTGGGCCGCTCATCCTGAGCTGGAAGGTCGATGGCTGGGACGCGGCTCGGCCGGACTGGGTCTGGGCGGCAGCGTGGTGGGCGAGGTCGGTTTCGACCGGCTCTTCGGTTCCGGGGCCCATCCGGCCACCGGCAGATCCATGGGCCGGGGGTGGTCGCCCGACTCGGACACGGCGGTGGCCGGCTATTCGTTGACCTTCAGCCCACCCAAGAGCGTCTCGGTGCTCTGGGCCTGTGGGGACGACCGGGTGGCCACCGAGATGCTCGAGGCGCAGGGCGAAGCGGTTCGGGCTGGGCTCGCCTACCTGGAGGACCACGCCGCCTTCACCCGGCGGGGGAGGGGCGGTGTCCTACAGACCGATACAGACGGACTCATCGCCGCCGCCTTCGAGGCGTGGTTCCTGGCTCGGGCCGAGGGCCACTCGGTGATTGTCATGGCCTCTGACCATGAGACCGTCGACGCCCTGGCGCTTCGAGCCCGGGCCGCACGGGTGGCCGCCGGGGAGGTCAGCCCCGACGCGATCGCCGCCGGGCGCCACGCGGTGGGGGTGGGCGATGAGGTCTTGAGCCTGCGCAATGATCGCCGGCTCAGAAGCTCGACCGGGGCCTGGCTCCGCAACGGCCAGCGCTGGCGGATCGATGACTTCGGTCCTGACGGTTCGGCTCTCCTGTCTTCCCTGGAGGGACACGGGGTCCTCCGGGTACCTGGAACCTATGTCTCCGAGCACTTGGCCCTCGGATATGCCACCACCATCCACAAAGGACAGGGCCTCACGGTGGATGAGGGGATCGTGGCGGTCGAGGCCCCCATGTCAGCCGAGGCCCTGTATGTGGGCATGACCCGCGGGCGGGCCGCCAATCGGGCCCTGGTCATCTGCGAGGGCCAAGACGAGGCCAGGGGCCGGTTGGTCTCTACCGCCCCGGTGGAGGTCCTGGGTCGGGTCATGCGCCGGGTGGGAGCCGAGGCGTCGGCTCATCGGGTCATGAGGGCCGGACTGTCCCGCTACGACGACGTCGTGTTGGTCCTCCAGCTGGTCGAGGAGCACAGCCTCCACGTGGATAGAGAGGCCGGACCGGACCGGACCAAGGAGATCGAGGCCCTCGTACCCCGGGCCGACCTGGCAAACGCCTGGACCCGGCTGGCCACCGCCGAACAGAGGCCACCCGGGCTATCCGGGACCGGGAGCTGGCCGAGGCCGCCGCCCTCCGGACCGAGGAGCTGGCCCTGGCCAGGCGCCAGCAACAGCGGCGCCTGGACTGGCTGGGGGCCCAGCCCCTCGAAGCTGGCTGGGGCGAAGCCCTGGCCGAGCGACTGGCCCAAGCCGAACTCCTCCGCCGCTTCAGGCGGCGCCAGGTCCTGCCACGGGCGCGCGAACTGGAACCCGAGCTGAACCTGTCCCGTTTCCCTGTTCCCAACCCGGCCAACGACACGGCGATGGGAGCGGAGCTGAGACGCTCGGCCCAGCGGCAGACGCCGGCAGTCGCGAGACCGCCGGACCCACCTCAGCCCCGCCGGGGCCGGCACCGCTGACGCCCCAACTCAGCACGCGACCAATGTCCGCTCGGATCGGTCGATGGGGAGGGATTACTACCGGCCGTCAGTGGCGGGCTTGGCGACGATGCGTCCCATTTGCCCGCGGATAGGAGTGGTCCTCGGCGCACCCATACCTGATGTCATGAAGGAGCGCATCGCCGCTCCCGCGTGATCGGCCCGGCTGGTGCGGGCCAGGCGCCGAGGCAGAGGGAGGAACCCTCGATGCCTACAGCTGGAGCCGGGAGAGGGGACCGCCCCCGTCGTGAGGAGCCGAGTGTTGACACACTCGGGGTTGACGAAACCAAACCCCCACGACGGAGGAGGAACCCTGTGCAACCCCAAGCATCGCGCCAGTACGTCGGCATCGACCTACACCGGCGCCGCTCGGTGATCGTTCGCATGGACGAGGCCGGCGAGGTCCTCGGCATCGATCAGATCGACAACGACCCCGTGGCCCTGTCCCTGGCCTTGGCCGAAGCCGGCCCCGATCCCGAGGTGGCCCTGGAGGCCACCTATGGGTGGTACTGGGCCCTCGACCAGCTCCAGGCCGAAGGCGCCCATGTCCATCTCGTCCACCCCCTTGGCCTGCACTGGTCGACCAGACGAGTGAAGAAGACGAGCGGGACTCCACCGAGCTGGCCAACCGGCTGCGTCGCGACGACCTGCCCGAGTCCTACATCGCCCCACCCGAGCTGCGCGAGCTCCGAGAGCTCATCAGATACCGGGCCAAGATCGTCTCGCTTCGCATCTCGGCCAAGGCCCAGTTCCACGGGGTCATGGCCAAGTGCGGCATCCTGCCCACCCGCAGCGACATCTTCGCCCCCTCCGGTCAGGCCGACCTCGACGCCATGGCCTTCACCGGCGCCTATGCGGTCCGCGCCGAGTCCCTCCGGGACCTGCTCGGCGTCTACGACAAAGAGCTGCTCATGCTCGAGCGGCTGATCCACCAACGCCTCAAGGGCCATGTGGGCTATCACGCCATCCAGGCCATCTCCGGGGTGGGCCCGACCTTCGCTGCCATCTTCGTGGCCGAGGTGGGAGACGTCCACCGCTTCCCCTCGGCCCGACATCTCTGCTCCTGGGCCGGGCTCACGCCGTCCCACAAGGAGTCGGACAAGACCGTGCACCGGGGACATATCACCAAGCAGGGCTCCAACATCCTGCGCTGGGCGGCGGTGGAGGCCGTCGGTCGCTACCACGGCGGAGACGCCGTCCGGCCCACCTGGGAACGGGTGGCCAAGCGCCGAGGCAAGATGATCGGCCGCGTCGCCGCGGCCAGAAAGATCCTCACGCTCGTCTACTACGGCCTGCGTGACGGGCACATCCGTGCCCTGGACCGTCAGGAGGCGGCGTGAGGAAAGGTTCGGACACAGCCAGGGCGCGCGCTCGACGAACGACGTGGCCCTCCATTGGACGAGGCCGTTTGACTGACTGAGCCCGCCTGGCTGTGGCCGGAACACACCATGACCCCCTGGCGGGTCGAAGGAATGTCTGCGCATCCGAACCCCACGGATGCCTCTCCAGTTAGTAGCTCAACTGGTAATGGTGCGGTCCGCTGTGTCCGTCAGCATCTCGACTATGACCGCCTGGCGGCGGTCGGCGTCCATGGTGGCTGACGACAACTGAACCACCGGAGCCGTCAAGGCTTCCCCTCCGGGCGGACCTTACGGTCCGGCCTTGACTGCTCCTTGATCTCGGCCACGGTCGAGGTCTGCTTCGGCGCGCCCTGGCGCGGGTTCGATCGCGGCACCCCAGCCACTTTCATCGCCTTCGGCTACGCCGAAGACCCCCTTGACTCGAGGCGCTCCTTCAGGTGCGTCGGTCGGATCGGCTCGCGGAACCATGTACGACGGGCGCGCCTATTACCCGGTGAGGTGCCCGGGCGGGCCGGGGTCCACCTGCAGCACCCCAGCCGGAACGATGGGGGCCAAGCCGGTGGCCATGGCCAGCGCTCCGACCGGGAGCGGCTACCGGATCCTCAGGGCCGACGGCGAGGTCATCGGGCTCAACGCCACCGTCTGTCCCTATGCCTCAGGCACCACCCGTCCGGCGGCCCCGATGGTGGCCATGGCCGACGCCAACGGCAACGGCTACTGGATGGCCGGGGCGGACGGTGGCGTGTTCAGTGCCTGTGGTGCCGGCTTCTACGGATCCGCCGAGCCGGGTCACCCCTCCGCACCCATCGTGGCAGCGGCCACGCCCGACGGTGGGGGCTACTGGTTGCTCGGTAAGGACGGCGGGATCTTCTCGTTTGGTGATGCCGGTTATTACGGGCGGGCTTACGTGCTCTCTTGCCCGGGCGGGGGTGGGAGCAACACCTCAGCCTCTTGTCCGGCGCAAGTCCGTCCCAGGCCGGACCGCGAGGTCAGCGGCACACCGGTAGGCATCGCATCCGCGCCCGACGGTCGGGGCTATTGGATCACCACGTCCATGGGCGATGTGGCTGCCTTCGGGGATGCTCAGGCAGAAGGCGCGGCGGGCCCCGACAATCTCCGCCTGGCCGCACCGATCGTCGGCATAACCGCCGTTCCCACGCCACCACTATGCGGACCGCCCTCCAGCCCTGCGGGCACCCAGCCCACGTCACCTGCCCCGCCGCCCCAGGGATACTGGGTCATCGGTTCCGACGGTGGCGTCTTCAGGTACGGCGACGCTCAGTTCCACGGCTCAGCGGCTGGCGAGCACCTGGCGGCTCCGATCGTGGGTAGCGCCACCATGCCCCCAACCTCGGCATGCCCGGTCTGATGCCTCCGCGAGCACCGGCGATGCCGGGGCCAGCAGGCGCCCTCATTGACGGGGCCCTGCTTCGTTCGGCACTGTCCCGATGGGCCGAGGACATCCGCCCTGGACTCTGGGCGGAACGCAACCGGGGGCTTTGACTATGGACCCGTCCGACTACGGCTACTGCCTGATGATCGCCTAGCCGAGATGGCGGCCGGATCGGCCGTATAGCCGGCGCGTGGGAACAGTCTGTAGCTGGGATGCGGGGACGGTGTCTGCTGACATGAGGGGATGGACCTTGTCGACGTTACGAAACCATCGAGGGCACCAGGAACCGGCAGGGCGATGTCGAACGTCTGAGACAGCATGAGCGAAAGGTCAAAGCCCCTCCGCCAGCGCCTTGGATTGCCGGCCGTGATAGCCATGTTCGCCCTGTCGGTCGCCGGTTGTGGCACAAGCGCCACCCGCCGGCAGCAGCACCAACCACCTCGACCACACCAAGACCCGCGACCAAGAAAGCCTCTGGCCTGTCCGACCGATTGATCTTGTCAAGCTATCAAGTGCGCTCCGGAATCCCGATCCCTGGAACCTTGGTGGTTGTGAACTCGACCGGCAAGACGATGGAGAAGAAGCAGGGCTGCGTAGTTCGCTACCAGGTCGTCCTGGAGACCAATCGGTACATGCCGACGGTCGCTTGGCCGCTCAATTGTGAGGTCAGCCTCACCCACGGCGCCGAATCGTTCCCTGTAGGAGTGACGAGGATCCCCATTACGGTGACCACCGTCTACGAGGTGTGCGACAAGCAGTCCCACTCTGGTCCTAACGGGTGCGACCTGCCGCCGGGTGTCTATCGGACTGAACTCGTCACCACCGGTAGCTTGCTGCCCCCACCGCCGCCAGTCCAAGTGACCCTGCTCACTCCTCGGTGACGGATGCTGTAGGTGGCATGCTTCGATCTGTGGGCAGGGCGTGCTTCGCGATCGTGACTGCGTGTTCGGTGCTCGCAGGTTGCGCTGCTACCGCACCCAGATGCACGGGTCCCCCAATCCCTGCGGTCGGTGCGACCGGCGCTGTTATCCTCGAGGTGATTCCCGCTGGGGACGGCGTGGAGGGCGTGGAGACTGACTTTCATCGGCGGCAATGGCTCGCTCTCAACACGCATCTCAACCAGCGCGCTACAGCGGCGGGTGGCACCGCCACCGTCGAGCCGGGTAAGCCATTCCCCATCCTCCGGGTGAGCACCGTTACCGGCCAAACGTTAATTATGGCGTTGGAGGTCCTTGGGTGCGCCTGACATGTGTCTGGACGGTGCAGCACCGGTCGAGCGGCCGCGACCGGCTACTCAGGGGGTCCATGGTCTCGGCATTCGGACCGATGGCCGTCATGAGCCCGCCCGCGAGCCGGATCGGAGGGCCGCTCGCCATGTGCCCGGCCGAACGGTACGGGATAGGGCCTTCTCGACCTGTCAGTGAACCACGAAGGCGACGAAGAGGGCAGCGGCCAGCGGGAGGACCATCCCGACGAAGGTGGCAAGTAGTCGCCTCCCCATCAGATGGCCGCGCCGTAACTCCAGCCACCCAGCTCCGCCTATGACCAGGGACAGGATCGTCACTGGTCCGGGAAACAGGTCGAACAGGACGAGCGACACGACCAACGCCGCGACCACGACAGCCAGGTCGACCTTGGCGAGCAAACGCACTCCATGAGTATGGCGTTCAGCCAGAGCTTCAGCAGTTCATGAGGTGCTGTTCGTCGCTGCCCCTGCCGGGGCTCCCCATCCCGGCATCAAGACTGGGGCCGGTCGTCAACCTCTGACCCTCGGGATTATGGGGCTCCCCTCCCTCGGATGGGGGAGTGCCCAATGGTGAACGGCGACATGCGTATGCTCCCCACGATGACGGTTGCACCCCCGCCGTTGCCGCCTCGGGATATCCACCCGGGAGTCTCTCCCTGGCGGGCGCTGGGTCCCCGTTTCGCATTTCCCATCGTGGTCGCGATTGCACTCGTTCTCGCTCTGAATCACCGCTCCAGCGGCATCATCGGAGCTGTAGGGGCTCTGGCGATGTTCGCCCTGATCATTCCAATCGAGGTTCCGTTGCTTCTGAGGAACCAACGCAGACGCCAAGCCGAGAGAATGCAGAATCTTCCGGATGGTGCCTTCTATGCCTGTCGTGGGTCGACGGTGCTACGGGGGCATCGGACGCTGACCACTGGGAACATGATCTTTGACGAGGAGGGCATCACCTTCATACCGCCGCGAGACAAGTGAGGTTGCCCAGTCAACGACAGCCTGTACCAAGGCGTCGCCGACGCCTCAACCACGAGCCTCTGGCGCCACCCACATCGAGATGAGCTCCGCCTCGCCCTGCCCTGTTGCGGTGGCGCTGACCATGCCGACCGGTCCTCCGCCCAGGTCGGCCAACACATTGAACTCGACATCCGCCAGGCGCTGTCGCCAGCGCGCCTCCCTATCGCTGAGTCCGCTTCAGCCGGCCAGGGTCGAGCCAAAGGCGTAGGGCTCCTCGGCCAGGGCACGAAGTCTCATCTCGCGCCACTCCGCCCAGCCCTCAACCCCCAAGGTCCGGATTTCAACCGCGGCCCCAGGATCAGAAGCTCTTCCGATCGCCACGCCGCCAGCGTCGCACGCTGTGTCAACACCGGCCCAAAATTGACCCCCTTCCACCGGTTGAAAACTGACCCCCCCGACAGGGTCCACCGGTCACTGCTGGTGGTCGATGGGCGCCTCCT
>Ga0307373_10005333_pt1 | contig 21071 bp, 28 predicted proteins | sample OX2MG_FD_202534 | JGI IMG/M metagenome (GOLD analysis project Ga0307373, IMG submission 202534) | Soil microbial communities from Risofladan, Vaasa, Finland - OX-2 | ecosystem: Environmental > Terrestrial > Soil > Coastal area > Acid sulfate soil | place: Finland: Risofladan, Vaasa | collected...
CGCCGACCGCGGTTGGCACCGTAGGGCGACGATCGGATTTGCCGCTGTCACGCTCGCCGCCTGGCTGCCGCTCTGGCTCGGCGGTCGTCACCTCGCCGGCCTCGTGGCCGGCATCGTCATCCTGGACGTCGGGGTGCAGGGCACGCACGTGATCAACCAGAGCGTCATGTTCTCCTCCGGCGGCCGCGATCGCAGCCGTGCGAATGCCGTCTACATGGTGATCTACTTCGCGGGAGGAGCCGCTGGCAGCGCCGTGGCGGCGGCGCTGTACTCCACCGGGCGGTGGGCAGCGGTGTCAGCGCTGGGAGCGTCCGTCGCCTTCGTCGGGCTGGCCGCCGCCGCAGTCGACCGTGCCCGCCCCGTCCTCCAGAACGGCTGAGCAGGCGGACTCCGAACGCAGGTGCTCGAGCACCCTGCGCGAGATCCCGGCCAGGGCCTCGAGGTCGCCGGGGTCGAGCAGGTCGATGAAGTGGCGTCTCACGCTCTGAACGTGCCCGGGAGCGGCCGAACGGATCTGTTCCATCCCGGCGTCGGTCAGCACCGCGAACGCCCCGCGGGCGTCAGAGCTGCATTCCTGCCTTCGTACCAGGCCCCTGGCCTCCATGCGCGCCACCTGGTGCGAAGCCCGGCTCTTCGACCAGTCGAGCCGCGTCGCTAGATCGGACATGCGGATGCTGTGGTCGGCGGCCTCCGACAGGTGCACGAGGATCTGGTAATCGGCGTAGGAGAGCCCCGAGTCGGCGAGCAGGTCGCTTGCCAGCTGGCTGTGTAGCCGGTCGGTCATGGCGAGCCACCCGCGCCACGCACGGTCCTCGTCAGCGTCGAGCCATCGGGCGGCGGCCATGCCTACAGTCTAGGTAGTTGACAGATCAAATAGCTGTGATAGAGTGGTTGTTGACATATCAACTCAAGCACCGGAGGTATCCGACATGAGCGCAACCCTCGAGACCACCGGCCTGGCCGCCGGCACCTGGAACATCGATCCGGTCCACTCCGAGGTCGGTTTCGTTGTCCGCCACGTCATGGTGAGCAAGGTCAAGGGCGTCTTCTCCAAGTTCGAAGGCGCCATCACCGTCGACGAGGATCCGTTGAAGTCAAAGGTCGAGGCCACGATCGACGCCTCGTCGATCGACACGCGCGAGGCTCAGCGCGACGCCCACCTGCGTTCGTCCGACTTCTTCGACGTCGAGACCCATCCCGAGATCCGCTTCGTCTCGACCTCAGTGGCTCGCGCCGGCGACGACTTCAAGGTCACCGGTGACCTGACCATCCACGGCGTCACCCGCCCGGTCGATTTGGCTCTCGAGCTCAACGGCGTCGGCCCCGACCCGTGGGGTGGCCTGCGCGCCGGCTTCTCGGCCACGACCGAGATCAGCCGGGCCGACTTCGGCATCGTCTTCAACATCCCCCTTGACGGCGGCGGGGTAGTCGTCGGTGACAAGATCAAGATCTACCTGGAGATAGAGGCCGTCCTCGCCAGCTGACCCTTAAAAGAGGTTCGCGCCATTCGCCGGCAACTCTGCGAACCTTCTTTAGTTGCCGTCGTCGCCCGCCCACGGTTGCAACCACCTCGGGTCCACGGTGTCGCCTTCACGGATGAACCGGATGTCGGCCGAGAGCCGCATCGCGTCGGTTCCCGTGTCGAGCGACGCGTGCACCATGTGGGGTGAGTGCGCCGCGACGTCCCCGGCTTTGTAGTCGGCCCACAACCAACGCCGGCCGGTGGTTTCCGCCACCCAGGCGAGGTCGTGGCTCAAAGGTCGGGCGTCGCCGGGGCGGTCGGTGACGGCGCGCAGGGGTGCGAGCTCCGCCGGATCCATACGGTGGCTGCCTTCGAGGTAGACGAGACCGCCCGTGGCCAAGGGGCAGTCGCCCAGGGGGATCCACACCGTGACGAGCTGGTCGCTCCCCTCGTCGAGGTAGGTGTAGTCGGTGTGCGCCCGAGAGGCGCGCCTCGAGGCTCGGTCGAAGTGCCGCACGATCGAGCGGGGGAGGCGCCATGCCGGCCCGTCCAGGGTCGACTCTGCGAGACGCAGCAACTCCGGCTGGGAAGCGAACCGGTCGAATTCCTCGCCCCGTACGAACCCGTGCGCCGGGTGACCTTCGACCCCGTGTGGCGGCAGGCCCGAGGGGGCGCGCCCAGAGAAGACGCCGTCGGCGGCCGTAGACCCCTCGCGCAGGTAGCCGGGGTCGAAGAGCGAGAAGTAGGCCGACCGCATCGCGATAGATCTGGCCGGGTCCAAGAAGCCTGGGAGGTAGAGGTAGCCGTCCTCGAGGTACCGGGCCCTCAACTCGCCGGGGTCGTGCAGCAGGTCGGAGCTGTCGCGCAACGGCGCGAAATGATCGGTGTCGAAGGGAACCGGTGTCCCGTTGGAAGTGAGCGTCGTCGGCATGGCCTTGCCTTGATCGGGAGGTCGGCGGGCCAGACTACGCGCTTGGCCCGGTGCACTCCCGGATCCTGTCGGGGCGGCCCCCCCGTCAGCGGTCGTCGAAGGGCGAGCAGATCTGGCAGGGCCGGAAACCGGGCTCGTGGGGCCCCACCGCGCGAAGGTTGTCCTTGTTGGCCACGACCGGGCAGTCCGGACGGTGGATCAGGTTGCCCCGCTCGGTGGCCACCAGCGGAATCGTGGTGGTAGCCGCAGCGGCCGCCGGCTCGGCTCCGCGGCCTGCCGGGCGCGGGGCGGCGTCTTTCTCCGTGGTCTCGTCCGCGACCTTTGAACGTGCGCGGGCACTGCGGCCCCGGGGCGGGGCTATGGCGGCCGCCGAAACCCCGAGCGGCGCCACAGTGTGCTTCCCGTTGGCTCCCGCCCCGAGCTGCGCTTCTATGCGCCCCAAGGCCTGGAGCATCTGCTGGTTCGCGGTCGTCGACGTGCGGATCTGGCGGGTCATCCAGTAACCGAAGTACAAGAAGCCCCCGATGAACACGAGTCCGAGGCCGAGTAGGCCGCCGGAGATGAGGTAGTCGTTCTGCTCGTAGGTGTGGAACGTGTGGGCCGAGCCGTACCAGCCGACGATGATGACGATGATCCCTATCGGCAGCAGGAGGCCTCCCGCCACCAACAAGACCGTCTCTATAGGGAAGGGCCGTCTCCGTCTCGACCGCAGCTTCGCCGCCGCGCCGATCAGCGAGAGGTGACGCGCAGGGACGGACTCTTGACCTGCTCCTTCTTCACGCCCGGGATCGACGGTCGCGGTCATGTCCCCTCCTCTAGCGGGCAGTTGCTGGCAGGCGGCAGATCAGGTATGTGGCGCGTCATCCGCACCAATCCTGCGCCGGCGATCGCCGCCAGGATGAGTAGTGACACCAGCAGCCCGGCCTTGACCGGTTTGGACAAGGCCGCCGGCGTGATGGCCCCCAGCGTGCCTCCCGGACCGTTGGAGCGCGACGTGCCCCCCGCCGGGGTGGTCGGCGTGCCTGCGAGCGACGGAGACGACGACCCTGTGGGCAGGGTTGACATGCTCGCGGCGACCCCGGCTGCGGTGGTCGAGCCTCCGAGGCTGCCGAGCACGCCGGTGTCGGTCGGCAAGGATCCAGAGCCGAGGTCCAGCGGGAACGGTGGTGTGGCGATGGCTGTGGCCGTCGCGCGCCCGAGGGTGATCGTGAGGCTGGAGCCGGTGAGGAAACCGGGGAGCGTGCAGAGCACCCCGAGCTGCGAAAGTTGAGACGGCAGGGCGCTGCAGTCGAGGTTCACCGACGCGTCGGAGGGAAGCGCGAGGCTGATCTTCAGTCCGCCGGCCGTTATCTCCTCGGCGGGTGACTGGTTGGTCTCGACAACTGGCAGGGGCGTCATCGTGACGTTGAACGCGGAGATGAACTGGTTGACCTGGGCGGCGGTCGGAGCGGCCAGAGCGTTGGGAAGGTTGGTGCTGACGGGGCCGACGCTGATGCCGTCGGTGCCGACGCTCACCTGGTGACCTTCGATCGTGATCTCTCCGATGTGCGTATAGGCACGCCCGATCGGCGAGGTCCCGTCACTAGAGGCAGTTGCGCTCGACGTGGTCGCTCCCACCGTGATCAGGCCACCGAGGATCGACAAGCTCGAGAACGCACCCGTCGCGGTCGACTGAGCTTCTGTGTCCGTCGTCGTCGCTTGCGAGTTGCCTTGCACTCCCTTCACGTCGAACAGTCCACTCACGCTGAAATCGGATAGCGCCGACTTCGTGCTCGTGCCGTTGCCGTCGGCATGAGAGACCATCTCGGCCGCGCCGCTGGTGTTGCCCTGCGGGTAGGTCGAGTCGGTCGGGCCTGCGGGGTAGAAGGTCTCGGCGCGCATGGGGTCATTGGCCTGCGCCGCCAACGGGGCCAGCTGGTCCGGGAGTCCCAGCTCGCCCGAGAGGGAGCCGAGGTTGCCGGCCGTGCCGCCGGGCCACACGACCGAAGCCAAGCCGTGGCCGAACGGGCCAGTCTCGAAGTCCGAGCTGTCCTCGGGTACGTCGCCCTCGGCGAGTGGATGCGCCCCGGCGAGGCCGGCGGTGTTGTCGATCACGAAGTCGAGGCTGTTGGCGTCCGCCTGGGACGTCCACCCGATCAGCGAGGTGTCGGCATGCGCGGAACCGCTGGGCGCGACAGCCCATACGAGGAACGACGCTGCGGCCAGGCAGACCAGTCGCCCTCCGAGCCGCCTCGAAGCCCGTCCCGGACCCGGGCCCTGCGGCACCGGTTCGTGTCTCCCTCTCATCGGTTCACCTCGCGGGTAGTGCGGAAGTCGGTCACGACGCGGCCCCCAGGTAGGCGCCGGCGACGTCCTGCATGTCGGCCGGTTGCCCGACGTCCTGGACCCTCCCGTGCACGAGCACGGCTGCGTAGTCGGCTATCGCGAGCGCGGTCCGGGCGAACTGCTCCACCAGCAGCACCGTCATCCCGTCGGCCGCTAACTGCCCGAGGACGTCGTAGAGCTCCTTGACGACGAGGGGGGCGAGTCCCATCGAGAGCTCGTCCACCAACAGCAGGGAAGGGTCGGTCACCACAGCCCGGGAGATCGCGAGCATCTGCTGCTGGCCGCCCGACAGCGTCCCCGAGAGCTGCTTGCGCCTCTCTCCCAGAATCGGAAATCTTGTGTACGTCTTGTCCTGCACGTCCGACGCAGAGAGACCCGAGCGGCCGTAGGTCATGATCTTGAGGTTCTCCTCGACCGTCAGGTTCGGGAAGATCCCACGGCCTTCGGGGATGCTGCACACGCCAGCGCGCGCGAGGCTGTCAGCTCCGACTCCGTTGACGTGCTGGCCGGCTATGTGCACACATCCGGCGGACGCCTCGTGGCGCCCGTCTATGACCTTCAACGTGGTCGTCTTGCCGGCGCCGTTGGGGCCGAGCAGGGCGAAGAGAGTGCCGGCAGGCACGAGCAGGTCGACGCCGCGAAGGACTTCGATGCGCCCGTAGGCTGCGCGCATCCCGATGAGCTGGATCGCCGGGGGTATCAACGCAGCGCCTCGAACTCGATGGTCGGGTCGGCGGGATGGCCCTGATCGGGCTCGATGATCTCGTCTCCGGCGCCGAGGTAGGCCTCTTGCACCTTGGGGTTGTTACGGACCTCGTCGGCCGTGCCCTGCGCGATGTGGATGCCGAAGTCGAGCACATGGATCCAGTCGCACACTTCCATGATCAGGTCCATGTCATGCTCGACCAGGAGCACCGCTATACCGTCGCCGGCGAGCTCGCCGAGCCGGCGGCCGAACTCCTCCGATTCGTGGGTGTCGAGACCCGACCCGGGCTCGTCGAGCAGCAAGAGCCGCGGCTGGGCGGCCAGGGCCCGGCCGAGCTCGGTTAGGCGGGCGAGCCCGGTCGGTAGGGTGTTGGCCGGGGCGTCGGCAACCCGGTCCAGCCCGATCCTGTCCACGATCTCGTCGGTCTGCGCGTCGACGTCGAAGCGGGTACGGCTCCAACGCCGGCGGATCTCGGCCGCGACCTGGATGTTCTCGCGGACTGTCAACGAGCCGAAGATCTCCAGCCGCTGGAACGTACGGGCGATGCCCATGCGGGCGCGCCGGTGCACCGGCAGGGACGTGACGTCGCTGCCGTCGATCATGACCCGGCCCTGCGTCGGGGACTGCAGGCCCGTGATGACGTTGAAGATGGTGGTCTTGCCGGCGCCGTTCGGTCCGATCAAGCCGGTCACCTTGCCCGAGTCCGCGTCGATGCTCACGGTGTCGAGCGCGGTCACGCCGCCGAAGCGGACGCTCACGTCAAGCGTCTGCAACAGTGGCATGGCTGACCTCTGCAGGGATGGGTGGAATCGACGACGGACCGAACCTTGGGGACCGGGAGAAAATCTCCCGGAAGCGCTCGCCCGTGCTGGCGATGATCCCCTCGGGACGCAGCACCAGACCCAGCGCGCCGAAGCCCGTCATGAAATAGGTGACCGCAGTGAACCTGGTGGGCAGGTGGATGGCGATCTGTGGAGCGAGTGACAGCGACAGGGCGCCGGCGAGCGCGGCGCCGGGTGTGGAAACGCCCCAGATGTAGACGATGAGCACGATGAACAGGCTCTGGATGTACTGGAAGTTGTCGCTGGTGACCGTGTGCTGGGTCGATCCGTAGAGGGCGCCCCCGAACGTCGCCAAGGCGGTGGCCACCGAGAACAGTGCGATCTTGGTGATCCTGAGGTTGAGGCCAAGGGTCGCGCACGCCGCCTGGCTGTCCTTCGTGGCGTTGAGCAGCCTTCCGAACGGACCCCTACGGATGGCGAGGACACCGGCCGCGAGAATGGCGAATATCGCGGTCATCACGATGAGGTTCGTGCGGTTGTTCTCGAGACTGAGGCCGGGGAGGTGCAGGCGCGGGACGACCAGGTCGCTGCGACCCATGACCGAGTCCTGCAAGAAGAACAGGTAGTAGGCGAGCTGCCCGAACGCCAGCGTCGACAGGGCGAGCTCGAGGCCGCGAAGTCGCAGTGCCGGTAGGGCGACCACCGCGCCCAGAGCGGCGCCGGCGAGTGCCGCTACGAGGAGCCCGACGGGGTTCCCGCCGTGGCCGGTGTGGGCGAAGATCCACGCGCCGAACCCGAAGAACGTGTACTGGGATAGGGAGATCTGCCCGCCGTAGCCCGACAGCAGGACGATCGAGAGTGCGCCGATGCCGAGCGAGACGCCGGCGTTGACGTTGCCTAGAACCGTCCCGTGCAGGAGCGGGGCGATGACGGCTGCGAGGACCACGAGGAGTGCGCCGGTGGTGAGGCTGGCCCGCGCCGATGGCACCCTGGTCGCCTTCGCGACCGGCGCGACCCCGGCACGGAGGCGGACGGCTGGGAGCACGAGGAGGACGATGAAGAGGAACAGCGTCGGCAGCACGGGCCGCAGGTGGAGGAGCCAGCCGCTCAGGTTCACGTAACCGGTCACGTACGCGTCGGCCAACCCCAGGACCATCGCCCCGGCGAAGGTCAGCGGCAGGCTTCGCAGCCGTCCGAGCATCGCCGCCGCGAAGCTGTTGAGGACCAGCAGCGTGAGGTTTAGGACGTCGAGCGCCGACGTGGAAGCCTGCAGTATCCCGGCGAGTGCACCCAGCGCAGCACCGATCATCCATGACAGCGCATTGAGTGATGCCGGCCGGCCGCCGTTGAGCGCCATCAGGGACCGGTCGTCCACCACACCGCGCATCGCGATGCCCAGGCGGGTGTTGTAGAAGAACAGCCGCAGCCCTCCCGCCACCGCCGCTGCCAGGACGATGCTTATGAGCTCCTCATAGCTGACGCGGTTGCCGGCGATGCTGACGTGCCGGTTCGCCCCGAAGAACAGGCTGAGGTTCCTCCCAGTCGTCTGGGGCCAGACCGTGAAGGCAATGCCCATGAGCGCGACGAGGATCGCAAGGGTGACGACGAGCATCAGGCCCGTGTCGTTGATGTTCACGTGTCGTATCAGGACGCGCTGAAGGAGCACCCCGATCGCAGGGGCGATTATCAGCAGGCACAGGCCCAGCGCGAAGGGTGCCGCCCAGTGGTCGCTGACCCGAAGCTGCCAGTAGGTGAACGCCATCACCATGCCGATCGCCCCATGGGCGAAGTTGAACACGCCGCTCGTCGTGTAGGTGACGACGAGTCCCGACGCGGCTATCGCGTAGATGGCTCCGAGCGAGATGCCGGCGATGGTGAGGCCGATGAACTCGTTCATCTACGTCGTCATGCGCTGGTGAGGTAGTAGTTCGGGGTGTTGGCGCAGTCGAACCCGGTCGCCGGCATGCCCGGGGCACGAATGAACTTGCCGTTGGAGACGTCTATGACGATCCAGCAGTACGCAGGTGTCTTCTTCGCCGGGTTGTCGGTCGCCACCATCCCGCCGGCGGTGAACTGCTGGACGGCGCCGAGACCCGAGAGAAGGGCGGCTCGTGTCGGCAGGCCACCGGCGTTGATGCCCTCGACGAAGAGCATTCCCGACATCCAGCCGTACGCGGCGAACAGGTCAGGGGTGGTGTGGTAGAGGGCCTCGTACCACTTGTCGAACAGTGCAACCTGGGGCACTGCCCCCGCGTCCTCGCCTCCGTACAGGGCGACGCTCTGGGTGAGGACCGCGCCGTTCGCTGCCGGCCCCGCGCCGCTGATGAAGGCTGGATCGTAGGCGGGCGCCCCGTAATCGGCGAAGGGGATCTGGTAGCCGATGTTGTAGAGCGACTTCGCCATGTCGGCGTAGACCGAGGCAGTGGCCTGGAACACGATCCCCTGAACGCCGGCCTGCTGCATGGCGCGTGCTTCGGCGTCGAAGTTCGTCTGGGTGGGCTCGATCGCGTCCTCGTGGTAGACGAAGTTGTAACCGATCGACTGCAGCGCCTGGACCTCGGCGAGACCTTCCTGCTCGGCGGTGGAGTTGTTCTCCGTGAAATACGCCATCTTCGTGATCGCCTGCGGGTATCGCTGCTTGAAGTAGATGTAGGGCGCGATGTTCCAGCCCAGCGGCTCCGGTTGCGGCGAGAAGTTGTTCGGCAGGTTGAACCGTTGAGGGCTGAGGGCCTCCCCGATGTCGGGGATGTTGTCCTTCTGCAGAACGGCGGCACCCCCCTGGTCGTCGACCGAGAAGGATCCGACGAAGGCCAGCACCGAGTTCGCGAGCGACTGGGTGGCGGTCGCGTTCTGGCTGGCGTCGAGGTTGTCGTCGGCGGACTTGAGGACCAGCTTTCGGCCGCAAACACCTCCGATGCTGTTCTGGTATGCGGCGAACGCCTGCGTCCCGCGCTGAGCGCCGACGAACAAACCGGGGATCGGGCCGGTCAGGGTGCTGACGTTGCCGACGTCGATTTCACTGGCAGATACTCCCGGATCGTGGCTCGGCGCTCCCGCCGGGCACACCTTTCCGCCGGCCGCTGCCGCCGCCCCGGCACCCGAAGAAGACGAGCCCCCAGCGGCCCCCGAAGCGGCTTGACCGGTAGGGGTTGACCCTCCCGTCGTCCCGGAGCTGCCGGCGGTCGTCGCAGCCGATCCTGATGAGAGAGCCCCACCCACCGCACTCGCACCGGAGTTCCCGTTGCCCGATCCGACCCCGACGCTGCCGCCACCGGACTGGAGACGGTTCGCCGCTTGCAGCTGCGCCTGGGTGAGGCGCGCCCCGCAGGCGCCTGTCAGGAGCGACAGGCAGGCGACGACGGCGAACGTTGCGTGCTTTCTCATTCCACCTCCAGGGGCACCGGAAGGGCGCGCGAAACGTCGAAATTCACAGTGGTGAGGATTTCGGCGCCGCCGAGCATCATCCCTGCGCAACACGCTCGGCGGCAATGATTGCGGTTCCACCAGTCGGGACATCCCCAGCAGGCGACTACGCTCCGCGGTCGACCACGGAAAACGAGGGGGAATTCGGACATGGCACAGGTCAACACGATCAAGGGACCGGTGGACACCTCGCAGCTCGGCCCCACGTTGATGCACGAGCACGTCTTCGTGCTCCAGCCAGACCTACTGCAGAACTACCCGGACCCTTGGGACGAGAAGGAGCGGGTCGGCGACGCCATCGAGAAACTCCGGCGCCTTGCTGCGCTCGGGATCAAGACGATCGTCGATCCCACCGTGGTCGGCCTCGGGCGCTACATCCCCCGACTCCAGCGGATCAATGACGAAGTCGACATCAACATCGTCGCCGCGACCGGGCTGTACACCTACAACGACATCCCCCACACCTTCCACTACGTCGGTCCCGGCACGATGGTCGGTGGTGACGACCCGATGGTCGACATGTTCGTCCGCGACATCCAGGAGGGGATAGCGGGGACAGGGGTGAAGGCGGCGTTCCTCAAGTGCGCCATCGATGAGCCGGGCCTCACACCAGGAGTTGAGAGGGTGATGCGCGCCGTCGCGAAAGCCCATCGCGCGACGGGTGCTCCAATCACGGTCCACACCTTCGTCGGGAATCAGAGCGGCCTCATCGCACAGAAGGTGTTCTCCGAGGAAGGAGTGGATCTTTCGCGGGTCGTGATCGGCCATAGCGGCGACTCGACCGATCTCGACTACCTGCGCGCCCTCGCCGACGCCGGGTCCTTTCTCGGCATGGATCGCTTTGGTATCGACGTGATTCTCCCCACGTCGGACCGCGTGGCGACGGTGGCGGCTCTGTGCAAGGACGGCTACGCCGACAGGATCGTCCTGGCCCACGACGCGTCGTGCTTCATCGACTGGTTCAACCCGGACATGATCAAGGCGATTGCGCCCAACTGGAACTACGAGCACATCTCCAACGACGTGATCCCGGCGCTGCGCGAGGCAGGGGTCACCGAAGATCAGATCACGACGATGATGGAGGCGAATCCGCGCAACTACTTCGAGAAGGTGAGCGCCTACTGAACCTCGCCGGCAGCGTCTCGTGCCGGGCCGTGGCTGCAGAAGGGTTCAGTCGCTCTGCCTCGGGTTGGCGGCGACCCAGTCCGGCCATGGCGTGGGGGGCGCCCCGCTGATCTGGCCGACGAACTCGCCGAAGTACCAGCGCCGCAGATCGAGTGCATCCGGCGGAGTGGCCAGCGTGAGCAGGTGCTCGCCCGCGAGGCAGTAGCTGTCCGCCGCGTCGAGGGCTTCACCCAGCCGGATGGCCGCCTTCGCCACCGAAGAGGGCATCCGGTACACGAGATCGACGCTCGTGGCTCCGTTTTCGCGCGCCTCCAGCACCTTTGCGTCCTGCTCGAGGGTGGTGCCCGCGAAGTCGCGCTGTATCTCCTCGACCAGGTCCAGAAGTTGGCGTGGCACGTGGGTCCGGGGTCCCTGTTCGCTCGCAGCCGCGATGAGCATGAACTCTCTCAGGAGGTCGTCGAGGTGTTCCTGGGCGCGCTGATGGATCTGAACGGGGAACCCGATGATCGAGACTTCGCAGAGGTCCTCCTCCGAGACGCCCCTCACGCCGTGCTCTGGAAAACTGAGAGGTTCGACAGGCCGGTGCGCGAGGCCGGGCTCGCCGAGGTCTCCTCCATGGCGTCGTCGACGTCGTCATCGATGCTGACCAGATGTCGCATACCGCGTCGTGCCGGACCAGACCGCAACGTGCACCAGACCGTCTTGCCGCCCGGCCACGTCTCCGCGCCCCACTCGTCGGCCAGGGTGGCTACCAGCCGGAGCCCGCGGCCGGTCGTTGCCTGTGCGCTGTGCGACTTGGTCATCGGGCTTCTCGGTGAGCTGTCCGAAACGCGGATCTGAAACACGTCCGACTCGTATATGAGCTCGACCACGAATGGGGTCACCGCGTGTATGACGCAATTCGTCGCAAGCTCACTCACCACCTGGCATGCCTCGAACTCCAGATCCTCCGCTTGCATGTCTATCAGGGCACGGCGAACGAAGCGGCGGGCTTCACCAACGCTGGCGAGGTCAGCTCCGAAACCGGCGCTGGCATGACTCATCACAGGGCAGCGTAGGTCGTGTCACGAAACCTCGCACGGTGCCATTGTCGGGTGGCTGGCGGGGGAGGACTCGAACCTCCAACATCCGGATCCAAAGTCCCGCCCGAGTCGTGAGGTTTAGAACGGTCTGAAGCGTTCTGGCAGGTCAGCGGGGGTGCCGGGAACTACATCGTTGTGGCTAGTTGGGTCCCGAGAGGGTGGCGCGGTGAAGTTCCGTTGACAAATCCGTTGACAAGACGCAAGCGGGGGGCAAGGTTGCACTAGGAACGTGATGGCGCATTCTTTCCAAACCCCCTGAGAGAGGTAGCCCCTCCAAAAAAGCGCGGAACCCCAGGGAGGGGGTGCCTCGTGTGCACGGGCCACGCGGCACTCCCCCTCCCCCTGCCCTCAGGCCGGGGTTTTACTGCCCGTCGCGCATCTGAGGCAAAGCTTCAGCGACCGCAGGAGCAGACCCGAGTTTCTGGTTCATTGCGATCAGCTCCTTCCAGATCAACTGGAGCAAGTATCCATTCGCCAGGTCGGCAGCCGCAGTCGCCATCGTCGCATGGCGCGTCTCGGCATCCAATCGGCCGCCCTTCCCCGCTCGCTGAAGTTGGTCAATAGCTTGCGCTCGGTACTCGTCGATAAGTTGGGCGGTCGTCTTTGGCGGTGCCGGCGCCGGCACCGCCTTCTTCCCGAATGGCATGGCTTACCTCCGTTGCGGATGCTTCCCGCCGAGTCTCGCGCGCTCACTACGCTGCGCGTCTCCCGGCCCGGATCGCTCGACGCTCCCGTTGGGTGAGCCCGGCCCATATCCCGTCCAAGTCCGCTCCTTGCTCAAGGGGACCAGCTACAGGGTGACCCGAATAGGACCCAAAGGCAATCTCCTCTAACCCGGCGCGTCCTCGTCTGATTCGGCGAGAAGTTCGGCCGAGTAGAGGAGGTACTTCCCATCCTCCGGATCGGTCGTCGCGGGAATGCCTAGCGTCTTGTTGACGCTCTGCATCTTGCCGTTCTTGCGGTGGACGCTTGATCTAACCCTTGTGGCCCCTGCGGCCGAGCAGTTGTCAAGCACCTGGCGCTTCAGGTCCGTCGCTATCCCGTTGTTTTGCTTAGGGACGGCTACACCGATCGAGTAGATGACACCGAACCCCTGGTCGTCGCGGTACGTATAGACAACGACGCCAATGATGCTTCCATCCTCTACGGCGACAAGACAGTCAAGGGTTTCGTCCGCGCCGAGATCGTCGACCGCCTCATGCAGAACGGTCTGCGCATGCATCGCGTACGACCCCGAGCGCGACTTGGCGCAGCGAAAGGCCTTGATCTCCTCGACGTCCGCAGGACTCCACCTGCGGATCTCCCAAACGGGCCGCGCCAGGCGTTCAGATGGCCCGGGACGGGTGCGTATACACCGGGCTGGTGGCGGCGAGCAGGGCCTCGATCGCGGCAAGCTGAGCGGCGCTCAGCGGCGCGCCCTTGCCCAACTTTCCGTCCTTCGACCTGCCCAAGGCCCTCACCTCCGCACTATCGGTTGTCTGCCTGTTGTCACTTTAAATGATGTGTTCCCAATACAGAAGGCCCGGAAGTCCATTTCTTTCATCGTTTCTTCTGTTCGTTTCTATCTCTATCATAGATGGCGTACCGGGGGGATTGACCTTAGCCCGGATGGCACCGATCGGCCTCGGGCGACTTCTCGCTCTTCTCTTAGGCGGCGCGCCGGTCGGCCCTGATCTGCCGCCGCTCCCGTTCGTCCAGACCGCCCCAGACACCCGCAAGCTCCGCTCCCTGTTCCGGGCTCCACGCGCGGCACTGCGAGTACGAGACGCGGATGATCGCTCAAGGCGAACCGAAACCTAAGAGCTAGGAGGCGCGTCCCCCGGCTTGTACTGCGTGTACTCAGACGATCCGCAACCAGGACAGCGGGCGTTGCTCAGAACACGCTCCTGCTGGCCCTGAAGGGCCATTGACTGCATCGAATAGCGCTCCCGCTGCTTGCCGATGGCGAAGAGCGAGGCCCGGCCCATCGCCTTCACCTGGGAGCCCCTTGGCGCCTTCTCGGTCGCCCATTCCTTTGGCAGTAGCCACCGGTTGCCGCAGTTGTTGCAGATCCTCGTGTAGTCCTTGGCTGCCATACCGGCCCTCCCCCGTCGCCCCGCTGGCCCCGTCCGGGAGCCTACGCCGCGCGCGAGCGTCGTTTTAGGGCCGAAGGACCCTACCGGCGTAACGGCGCGAAGCCGACAATAAGGAAGTGGAACAACTATCGCTTAACGATGTTCGCTTCTTGCTCGACGAGATGGCGGAGTGGCGGGTGCTCATCCCCTTCGACGCGGCGGAGCTAGTCCGATATCAACGCCTCTGCGAACTTGAGCAGGAGATGATCCACGCTCAGTCAAGGTGACCCAGGGTGAGCCGTACACGTCGACCGACTGTCGTATCGGGGACCACACGAGCTGCCAGGAGAGGCGGATCGCCCCGCACTGCGCCTGCCCTTGCCACCCCGAGGAACCAACGAAGTCTCGCTAGGCCGGTCGGTCGGTCGAGCCGATTCGGTTAGCAGCGCTAACTGGCGGCGGTCCGGGCCCACCCGTAACGTCCACTCCGCGGGGACGCGCCCGGCTACCAAATCTCACCACCTGGAAGGAACGTGATGGCGCATTCTTTCCAAACCCCCTGAGAGAGGTAGCCCCTCCAAAAGCGCGAACTCCACGGAGGGGCGTGCCTTGTGCTTCGTCCACTCGGCACGCCCCTCCCTCCACTGAGATGTCTCCCGGCCGGCGTTGGCAGACGGTCGACTAGTCGGGCGGTAGCCGGCCGGTCTCGCGCGCCCATGCCTCCACGTCCCGCCAGTCCCACACGAGCCCGGCTCTCAGCCGCGCGACCGGCTGGGGGAAGTCGTCATAGCGAGCGATCCAGTCGTGCACGAGAGAGGCGTGACGGGCCCCCAGGCGCTCCGCTATCTCGGATGCCCCTACAAGTTGGTCGGCAGGCACTTCCTTAGCCCCCACGAGTCGGGGAACGTAGCCGAGCGGTTCCCGAAGATTGGTTATTGCGGGCGACCACCCGCAGGGCTTATGGTACGTCTTGCGAGGGACCACTCGCAACGGGTCCGGGGGATTCTGGGGGCCCTTCCCGTACAACCAGAGGGAAAGGGGAAACATGACCATTCAGGAAGCACGGGTTCCGCTTAGGACCCCGGCGAACGAAACGATCACAGTCGGAGAGTTGCTCGACACCATCGCCCGGGCGACAGGACTCCACGCCCAAATCCTCGACCCGGCACTCGCAGACGTAAGGCTCTACGCCCGGACGCAGACCGGGGACTACGTGGACCACGCGTACCTCGATGTCGCCGGGGTCGACGACTCGGGCTATCTGGTGTTCGGCCTTCAGGGCGAGTGCGGCCTGGCTGTGGTCAGTGTCCCGTCTGGCTCAGAGGGCATCGTTGCGATCCTGGAGGACGCGAGGAACGCCTACGGGACGGACGAGGCGTCGTGAGCGCCGCGACAGCCGATATCGACGTCGCGGCAAAGGAGTCGATCCGCGTCGGGGAGTTGCTCGACACGATCGCTGAGGCGACCGGACTGCGGGCCGATGACCCAGGGCTGCTCAAGGTCCGCTTGCATGTAGTCGACCAGTTCGGCCGCTTCGCCGACCTTGAGTTCGACAGGATGCTGCTGTCCGAATGGGATCAGGACCGCGACCCGGACATCGTGTTCCTCGCGACCCGCGAAAGCGATTACGGGCCGATGGTCGCCATCCCGGCCGGCACCGAGGGCATCGCCGACATCCTGTGGGATGCGCACGAGGCCGCGTGGAGCGACGGCCGCGAGTGGGGCAAGCGATGAGCGCCGCCGACCGCATCACGGCCCTAGAGGCTGAGGTAGCCGAACTGAGGGCGTTCGTGCCAATGCTGGCCCGGATGGCCTTCTACGAGGCGCTGAACGGGGTGTCGATCCCGGACGCTGTCCGTGCGGTCAACGACTGCTGCGAGCAGGGTGTCATCCCGGAGAGCCGCCGGTCCGCGGACGAACCGCTCCCCGCTGCCGCTCAGGTTCTCCATGACGCCTACGACAGACGCGAACGGACCCAGCGCGCGAGGAGGGCGTCATGAGCACCACCAGCGCCGCCTTCGACGTGGACCTCGCGGACATCAAGAGGCAGGCCCTACCAGCCGTCGAGGAGCTACTCCGGTTCTCGGCGTGCCTGCCTGGGATCCTCCGCCTGCACGACTACCTGGACGCCGAGGTGATGGCCCTCTCCGGCGACCCCGAAGCAGGTGAGGCCTACGAGAGTGTCCGGGACCGGTCCGGGGTCACCGCCGTTCGGCACATGCTGATGCACATTGCCGGCTCAATCGAGGAGATGTTCGACGGGACCGGCTTCTGCACTATCGACAACGCGGGTGATCGTGCCGCTTTGATCGCCGGGCTCAACCTGCCGGCCCCGGTGCGGGCGGAACTGACCGAGGATTCGAGGGCCTTCCCGTTGCGCGCAGCAGACGACAGCGACGAGGATCCCGCCCTTGGGCCGGTTCGCAAGGCGTTCGACCTCCTGCGTGAGGCAGAGGCACAGCTCCTCCTCGCCTCCGTCCGTCTGGAGGTGCCACCCGATGACGCCTCGTAACCCGCAACCGTCGCGGCCGCTCACGGTCACTGTGCTCGACCCGAAAGCCATCGCCCGCATCGAGCGGCTGACGAAGCTCCTGCTCCCCCGGGGGTGGCCCGCGCTAACCCAACCGAACCTAACACCAAACGAGGCGCCCCGCTCTTACCGGCGGGGCGTTTCCGCGTTCAGAGCGGCTGAACGATTAGCAAAGGGTCGTTGAAGTCAACGGTCCCGCTCGCCGTCTTGTACCCCATCGTGAACGTGTGAGAACCGGCCGGGATTCCCGTCCAAAAGTTGGAGTTCCCGGCGAACACTTGAGCCCCGGACGTGGCCGAGCACGACATCAGGTAAAAGTCATACCAAGTGCCTCCGTCGAGTTGCACCCCCACGACCCCTTCGACGTTCGCCCCTCCGGTCGCGATATCTGCGTGCACCTGGACGAGCGCGGTGGTCGACGGGCCGATCACCGCTGTGATCGTGTTCGTCCCACCGAAGGCAGTGTAGGCGGTGTTCGTCGCACCGGTCACGCCGGTCGGCGCGATGCCGATGAAGCCGCCGACCTGCTGAAGAGTACCCGGAGTGCTGCCGGTCGACGGAGCGACACCTAACCCGTAGATCGCCGGTGATGTGTTCAGTTCTCCGAGGCGAGCCTCCTCGTTTCCCGCGGTGTCGTAAACATGGAGACCCTGGTAGTCGATCTCCAAGCGCAGCACGCCCGAAGCCGGATCGAAGAACTTGAGTGCCACGTTCCCCGCGGCGTCCTCGCCGAAGAACGCCAACTGGCCTCCGGGGTTCGGCGCCACCAACTGCATGCCATATTCGGCAGGGTTCGACCCTGGGATCAAACCGAAGTTCATGATCGGGAGACCGTTGCCGTTCGACAACGTCATCTGCTGCTGCGTTTCGAGTGCACGAATGCGTTGAGCGAGCCCGCGGATGATCGCGCCGAGGCTGCCGTCGCCATAAACACCTGGCATTTGTCAGAACTCCTTTTCAGTGGCGAAGCTGGCCGCTTCGCCTGCTAGACGGTCGATGACGTTGGCGACCGGTTCCATTTTCAGGTCGCTCAGCGCGAACGCGTACGAGGCGGCGACAGTGGCCAGGGCCGTGATCGTCTCGCGGGCGTCGTCGCCTCTCAGGATCTCGTCGGCAAGTGCCATGACACCGTTCATGTCGTCCGCGACAACGAGGGCGACCATCGCGGCGGCCGCCGCGTAGCCGGCGCCCTCGTGGTGGTTCGTGCTCACAATGCAACTCCTTCGCTTTCTGTTCGGCGGCCTATGTCGGCGCGCATCATGTCCACGAACGCGGCGGCCGGGCCGGCGCCGCGCTCCGCTCCCCACACGCCCAACGCCAACGCCGTAACAAGGTCGTCGTGCGCGCCGCGCCCCTCGTACTTCGGGCGGCCAGTGGCCGACATCTCGTAACTGAACGCGCGCATCTCCTTGCCCAACTCTTTCGCCAACGTCAGGTCTGGCGCGGCGTGAAGCCGGCGGGTCGACAGGGCGACTTCCAAGCATCCGACAAGGTCGGTTTTCGGCACGGCGAAGTCCTGACCGTTCCTCGTCACCGTGGCGCCGGGAGTGATCGTGACACCGTTGACCGGGAACGGGCAGCCCTGGCGGAGCAGGTCGAGGACAGGGCGGCCCACGCCGGTAGCGTCGACGAACAACACTGGCCTTTCGTCGCAGTCCAAGGTCTCGGCGAACGCCGTGATCATCTCCGCCTGCTGCGGGTATGGGATCCCGGGCCGCAACCGGTCCAAGGCGATCAGATCGTGCTCTAGGGGCCGACGTTTGCGGCCCTTGGCGTTCTCGACCGGTTCCCCACGCCACGACGCCACAGCGGCGAGAGCGGTACGGTCCCGGGCCTGGGCGAGGTCGATTCCGATCGACAAGCTCATGGTCTTGTCGCCCCGCAACCGAACGCACAGAAGTGCGGTGGTTCTGGGCGCCAACGGTGCTGACAGAGCTTCTGCTCACGTTCACGCATCCGCTCACCACGGCCCTGAGCCGCCTGCAGGCTCCGCACATGGCGCCGGAAGGCACGCATGCCGGGATCGACTGGCTGGGCCGGCCGGGGGGCAGCAGGGGCCGCTGGGTGCGCTCTGGCCGCGAACAGGGCGGCCACGTCGGCGTCTCGGAACGCTGCGCCGGCCGAATCAATGAACGAGCACATGTACTCCGCGGAGAACGCGGCCTCACCTAGCCGTTCCCGTTCCTCGTCCAGGAACTCGGGGGCGATGCGCGGGCATTCCGTCGCCGGGATGGTGACGTGCTCCCAACGGTCGGAAAGGGTCGCCTCGTACCACCAGCCGCGCCTGCCCGCGGGGGTCGACATGGCGACAAGGCGGCCACCCGAAACGGCGAGCATCGGGGAGACGGACTGATACAGGGCGTCAGGGACGTAGGCGGCCTCGTCCACGAGCAGAAGGTCGACGGTGTAACCGCGGATGCCGCCCTCGGATGCTGGGAGCGAAATGACCCGGCTGCCGTTCTCCAAGCGCAACATGTGAACGTTCTCCTGGAGCGCGTCGACCGGCTTGCCGAGCAACCGGTAGAAAGCCGTGATCTTCAGGAAAAGCTCGTTCGACTGGCGCTCCGAGGGACTGACGATCAGCACCGTGGCATTCGGCTTGAACAACGCCGCGTGCAGTGCAGCAATAGACGTGACAGTCGACTTTCCTACCTGGCGCGAACAGTTGAGATGCATCCGGGGCGCGGTCGAGCGCAGCACCCGGGCTTGCCAAGGGTCGGGGGAGAACTTGAGTTGTTTCGCGAGCCGTACCGGGTCGGCTGCGCCGGCGAGCCACGCCGTCAACTTGCTCATGATGAGGGGTCTCCTTCGGGTAGTGCGTCGATGGCGTCGAGCGCGTCAGCGATCGCGATCCGCGCGTCCGGGTAGCGTTCCGTGGCCCCAAGGATCGCGGCCACCGCCTGCGCGAACTCCGGCGTGGTAAGGACATTCACCGTTGTGAACGTCGGGCGCTCGTCCAGTTCACCGCGTAGTCGGGCGATCAGCTCCAAGCTCTGCCTGATCTCGCGCGCGACGTTGCTGCCACCGGTCAGCGCGCCCTTCTCCTCAGCGAGTGTCAGCAGACTTTCGAGACGGCCAACGAGCGATTCGACGCGGTCCACGACCGAATCGAACGCCTGACGCGCAGAGTCGGTCCCGAACCGTTCGACAGCGACCTTCGCCAACGCCGGCGAAAGATGGTTCGACTTGTGACGGCGGAGGGCGTCCTCGCTAAGCCGGTGCCTGCGTGCGATCGCGGCAGGGCTCTCACCGCCGGCCAGTTCGCTGTCGACGCGGTCACGGGCGGGCAACGTACACACGGTGCAGGTGCGGGCCACCTAGAACGGCTCCTCTTCGACCGGCGTCGGGGCGCGGCGTTCGACCCGCTGCACTTCGACAGCGGCGAACCTCAGGTCCGGTCCGATCCCGTCGGCGACGATCTTCTTGGTGCTTCGTTCGACGCCGTCCCGGTCTTTCCAGTGTTCGACCTCGCCCTTGCCGACGACCACGACCCGGTCACCCTTCTGCAACGACCGGGCGACGTGCTCCGCGAGGGTGCCGAACGCGACGACCTCGTAGAAGACCGTCTCGGCCTCGGGCTCGCCCTTCGGGACGTGCGGTCGGTGGGCAAGACCGACGCGTGCAAACGCGGTACCGGTCTTGCCGAACCGCAGTTCAGGGTGGCTACTGAGGTTGCCGATCCTCGCCACCGGTGTCGCGGTATCCGGGGCCGTCACGAGACGATCCGCCTCTTCCACATCGCGAAGGACGTGGTGCCGCCCTGGTTGCGGTAGTGACGGAACCCGACCTGTAGCGCCGTGGTGACGTCGTCAGCGACCGCTAGGGCGTCGCGGGTCCGCTTCAGGGACTTTCGAACCGCTCGGCCCTCAATCGCGGCCGGCGAAGTTAGCGCGGCGGCCTTCTTTGCCCGGCGAAGCTGCTTAACGGCCTTCTTGGCCTGCTTGTCGCGTGCCCGGGCGCGGTCAGTGGCGGTGACCTTGACAAGTCGGTCCTGCGCTGATTGCAGGTCGGCTCGAAGCGTCTTGAGAACGTCGGGGTCGGCCTCCTGCGCGTCCCTCCATCGCCGATAGGCGTCGAGCAACGGGCTGGAAGTGTCCATGCCGCTCTTTACGGCGTTGATCCTCGACGTGTCGCCGATGGTCATGCGGTCGCGGCCGATCGTGGACGCTCCGCCGGAGATGTCGACACCGCGAAGGGTGCCGGCGATGCGCTCCGCTCGCTGATCGGGATGCGAAGGATCCGGGCGGGCCATCAGATACCCCCAACCGCGGGGTCGCTGCCGAGCGGGCCGGCGGGCGACGTGGACCCGTCGAACAGTTTCGTCACACCCGGCGGGAGATCCCGGCCCGACTTTCCGGCCCGACCGTTCTCCGCGAGGACCATTCGCATCGAGCCGAGTTCGCGGCGAGCTTCGCGAAGCTCCCACCCGCCGGCGTCACCGGCCTTGACGGCCTTCTCGAGCCGGGCGACCTTGCGCTCCAAGGGCTCGATTGCGGCACGGATCGCGGCGCGAGGGCCGGTTTCGGCGAAGGCGGACTTGATAACGGAGTCTTGAGACATGGGTTCTTCCTTTGGCGTGAGGGCCGCGGTGATCCACGGCCTCGGGGTGGGTTGGCTCCGGACCTCGTCGACGGTCGGGTCGGCGAGAGTC
>Ga0307373_10005334_pt1 | contig 21070 bp, 18 predicted proteins | sample OX2MG_FD_202534 | JGI IMG/M metagenome (GOLD analysis project Ga0307373, IMG submission 202534) | Soil microbial communities from Risofladan, Vaasa, Finland - OX-2 | ecosystem: Environmental > Terrestrial > Soil > Coastal area > Acid sulfate soil | place: Finland: Risofladan, Vaasa | collected...
GTGCGCACGATGAGCCCATCGCCGGCGGCGATGTCGTGGAGCCCACCGATCTGTCTGCACACGCAGACGCTGAGGTCCCCGACCTGTCCGGGGAGTTGGACTGGCGGGTGAAATACGGCCAGACCCGAGCCGATGCCTTCATGGATGGGTTGGCGGTGGCCATGGCCCATCTGGGTGAGGGCCATGCAATGGGTGCTGACCGTTACATGGTGCATCTGGTGGCGGAGGTGGCGGACCGGTCCGGACTTCCCGGAGGCCCGGCCGAGCTGGTGGATGGATCACCCCTGGATAAAGAGGTGGCCGCCCGCATCGCCTGTGATGCCACCTTCATCACTCACCTCATCCGCGACGGCGGTGAGCCGTTGTATCTGGGCCGCAAGGTGCGGGACTGGACCACGGCCCAGCGCCGGGCCATCACCGTGCGGGATAGGGGCCGGTGTCGCTTCCCCGGTTGTGCCCGGGGCATCACTGACATCCACCATGTGCAGCCCTGGGAAGAGGGCGGGAGCACCGATGTGAGTAATGGGGCCTTGCTATGCGGTCGGCACCATTCTCTGGTGCACCAGGGCTACCGGGCCTCGGGCGATGCCAATCATGAGCTGGCCTTCCACCGCCCCAACGGCTCGGTGCTGGCCACGACCGCTCCGCCGGCGTCCCGGCCGTCTTTGTTCCGGGCGGCGGCGTGAGGATGGCGGTGCTGCTCAGCCGCCGGCCATGGCACCGAGGATCACGAAAGGTTCCCTTCCGCTCAACACGTCGGCCGGTAGCGGCGCACTCAACGACTCGTGGGAAAGGTCCTCTTCACAGGCGAAGAAGCGCACGAAGGGCCGGCGCCGGCGGGTCAGGTGGTCCCGGATGGTGCCCTCGAGCATCGGGAGGCGGGACTCGAGGGCGTCGAGCAGGTCGGCGGTGGTTGCCTCCGGGGGGAGGTCGAGTTGGACCTCCTTTCCCACCGCGGCCAGGGTGCGCAGGTGTCCAGGCAGGACGACCCGGATCACGACAGGGTCTGAACCTCGACCGACAGGACGGCGGGGAGGTTTGATACCGCCGCCTGCCAGTGGTCTCCGCCGTCGGGTGAGACGTAGACGTCCCCGCCGGTGGTGCCGAAGTAGATGCCACAGTCGTCCAATTCGTCCACCGCCATGGCGTCGCGCAGGACGTTGACGTAGCAGTGCTCCTGGGGCAGGCCGTTGGTCAACGCCTCCCAGTCGTTACCCCCGACCCGGCTGCGATAGACGCGCAGCCGGCCATCAGGCGGATAGTGCTCCGAGTCGCTGGTGATGGGGACGACGTAGACGGTCTCGGGCTCGTGGCTGTGCACGGAGATGGGAAAACCGAAGTCCGAAGGCAGGTTGCCGCTGATCTCCCGCCAGGTGTCCCCGGCGTCGTCGCTGCGCATCACGTCCCAGTGCTTCTGCATGAACAGGACTTTCGGCCAGCTCGGATGCATGGTTATCCGGTGCACGCAATGGCCAACCTCGGCTTCGGGATCAGGGATCTGCTCCGATCGAAGTCCCCGGTTGATGGGCTTCCAGGTGGCGCCGTTGTCATCGGTGCGGAAGGCGCCGGCCGCGGAGATAGCGGCGAACATGCGGTTGGGGTCGGAGGGGTCGAGCACGATGGTGTGCAGGCACATGCCGCCGGCGCCGGGCTGCCAGGAGGGCCCGGTTCCGTGCTCTCGCAACCCGGGGACCTCGTTCCACTCCGCTCCGCCGTCGATGGACTTGAACATGGCGGCGTCCTCCACGCCCGCGTAGACCGTGTCGGGATCGGACAGGGAGGGCTCCAGGTGCCAGACCCGGGCGAACTCCCAGGGGTGCGGCGTGCCGTCGTACCACTGGTGGGTGCCGGTCTCGGTTGCGTACGCGAACCGGTTCCCGACCGGGGCCCAGGTGCGTCCTCCGTCATCCGACCGCTGAATGAGCTGTCCGAACCAGCTGGTCGACTGGGAGGCGTAGATGCGGTCGGGGTCGGCCGGCGATCCCTTCAGGTGGTACAGCTCCCACCCGCCGAAGAGGGGCCCTTCGACCTTCCAGTCGGAGCGCCGGCCGTCGGCCCTGAGTATGAAGGCTCCCTTGCGGGTTCCCACCAGCACTCGAACAGAGCTCACGAGGGCCCTCCCTTCCTGCGGTCCCCGCACGGTACCCGAGGGCCCGGGTGCGTCGCAGGTCTGAGTGTTACAGGTGCTGCCTAGCGTTCATCCCACATTCGGCAGGCCGCATGGTCGGCGCCCTACCTACTTGAACGAGGTCCGCCTGGAGGCGACAATGGTTATCAATGAGAGGTCCCGACTCCAGCTTCATCGCAGGCTGGAAGCGATCATGGGACCTGATGGCGCCGAGGCACTGATGGAGTACCTGCCGCCGGTCGGATGGGGCGATGTCGCCACCCGGCACGACCTCGATCATCTGACGGTCGCCACCCATCGGGACCTTGAAGGCGCCGAGTTGCGGCTGAAGTCCCAGATCGTTGCGGTGCGCACTGAGCTCAAGGCCGACATCGTTGCGGTGCGTACTGAGCTCAAGACCGAGATCGGGGACCTGCGCACTGAGCTCAAGACTGAGATCGGGGACCTGCGCACTGAGCTCAAGACCGAGATCGGGGACCTGCGCACCGAACTGGTCGATTTCCGCACCGAGATGAAGGTCGACATGACCCTTCTGCGGGCCGGGCTGAGCGAAGAGCTCCGGTCTCAGACCTGGCGCATGACCGCCATGCTCACTGGGGCGATCGTCGCCATGGCCGGGCTGGTGGTGGCCGCACCGCACTTCTGACCGGCGGCGGCGCCGAGGCGCTGGGTCAGGTCGGGTCGAAGACCAGCGGGAGTCGGGCCGGCCCCCATATGCCGACGGTGGAGGGTTTCCAGTCGATCTGGCCGTCTACTGCCAGGTTGGGCATGCGCCGGGCCAGGATGGGCAGCGCCTCCTGGAGCTCGGCCCGGGCCAGGGACGCGCCCAGGCAGAAGTGCACCCCCGAGCCGAAGGTCATCTGCTGGGTCTTGGTCTGGCGGGTGATGTCCAGGCTCTCGGGGTCCGCCCACACCTCGGGATCGAAGTTGGCCGAGACCATGGACAGGGCCACCATGGTGCCGGCGGGGAACAGGACGTCCCGGTACTCGACGTCGACGGAGGCGAAGCGGGATGTGCCGCGTACCGCCCCCAGCACTCTCATCGTCTCCTCGACCGCCCCGGGCGCCAGCTCGGGATGCTCGGCCAGGGCCCGCCACTGGTCGGGGTGGTCGGACAGGAGGGCCACGCTGCAGGCCAGCTGGTTGCGAGTGGTGTCCGTGCCGGCCATCAGCACGGCCTCGGCCAGGCCCACCAGTTCCTGGGAGGACAGCCGGTCCCCGCCTTCCTCGATGGCGATCAGGTCGCTCAGCAGGTCGTTGGCCGGACGGGAGCGGCGCGCCTCGATCAGGGCGCCGACGTATTCGTCCAACTCGGCCGAGGCCTTCTTGATGAGGGGCAGGTCGTCCAGCAGGTTGGCGTTGAAGATACGGAAGATGTCGGTGGCCCAGGCGGAGAAGAGCTTCCAGTCCTCCCGGGGTGCGCCCAGCAGCTCGCAGATGATGGGGATGGGATAGGGGTCGCACAGGTCGGCCACCAGGTCGCAGCGGCCGCCGGCCGAGAAGCTGTCGACCAGGGAGGTGACCACCTCCCGCATGAAGGGCCGTAGCCGCTCCGCCGAGCGGGGGGTGAAGGCGGGGGCCACCAGGCGCCGCAGCCTGGAGTGCTCCTCGCCCTCCAGGGCCAGGATCGAGCTGCGCCGGCTCTGGAGGTACTCGTCGTCCTCCAGGCCCGGCATCTGGGAGAGCATGGCCAAGCCGGAGTGGAATCGCTTGTCTCGCAGGATGCCGGCGACGTCTTCGTGCCGGGTCACCACGTAGCCGAAGGGGGTCCGGGCCAGCCAGTGCTGCCGGCGGGCCTGGTCCAGCTCCCGCCTGGCCTCCTCCCGGCCCTCGGACTCCATCAGGTCGACTTGAGGCAGGTCTAGATCGACCACCGATGTCGCCAATTTCCCTCCCCGTCCGTCCGGAGGCCCAAGGCTAGCGGTGCCTATTGGCCTGGCCCTTGCTGGATCGGTCGCTAGGGAGCAGCATGGCTCGGATGACGAGGGGAACAATCCCGGCCAGAACTTGTTGGTCCTATTATCAATCTTTCTAGTTACCAAGGACTCATTATATGCCCGTGGACCCCAACCGGTGGACCCAGAAGACGAGTGAGGCGGTCAGTGCCGCCGCCAGCCTGGCGCGGACGGCCAACAACCCCGAGGTCACCCCGGACCACCTCCTCTCGGCCATGCTCGGCCAGGAGGAGACTGTCGTGCTGCCGGTGGTGGACAAGCTGGGCCAGGCGCCCCTGTCCCTGCGCAACCAGGTGGCCGAGCGGCTCTCCCGGCTGCCCCATTCCTACGGTGCGGAGGCCCAGATGGGCCGGGAGTTGCACAAGGTTCTGGAGGATGCCGACCGGGCCCGGGCCGACCTGGGGGACGAGTACATCTCCGTCGAGCACCTACTGCTGGTCACGGCCGACCGGCTGGGCCTGGACCGGGCCAAGGTCCTGGAGGCGCTCAAGGAGATCCGGGGCAGTCACCGGGTTACCTCCCAGAACCCCGAGGAGCAGTACCGGTCCCTCGAGAAATACGGGATGGATCTGACCGAGGCGGCCAGGAAGGGTCGTTTGGATCCGGTGATCGGGAGGGACGAGGAGATTCGCCGGGTCATCCAGGTGCTGTCCCGGCGGACCAAGAACAACCCGGTTCTCATCGGTGAGCCGGGGGTGGGCAAGACCGCCATCGTGGAGGGACTGGCCCGGCGCATCGTGGAGGGCGACGTTCCCGAGTCGCTGCGCAACAAGCGCCTCATCGCCCTCGACATGGCGTCGATGGTGGCCGGGGCCAAGTACCGGGGCGAGTTCGAGGAGCGGCTCAAGGCCGTCCTCAAGGAGATATCCGATTCCGAGGGCGAGGTCGTCACCTTCATCGATGAGCTGCACACCATCGTGGGCGCCGGCGCGGCCGAGGGGGCCATGGACGCCGGCAACATGATCAAGCCCATGCTGGCCCGGGGCGAGCTGCGCCTGATCGGGGCCACCACCCTGGACGAGTACCGCAAGCACATCGAGAAGGATGCCGCCCTCGAGCGCCGCTTCCAGCAGGTCTTCGTGGGCCAGCCCAGCGTGGAGGACAGCATCGCCATCCTGCGGGGCTTGAAGGAGCGTTACGAGGTCCACCACGGCGTGCGCATCCAGGACTCGGCACTGGTGGCGGCGGCTGTGCTTTCCGACCGCTACGTGGCCGGTCGCTTCCTGCCCGACAAGGCCATCGACCTGGTCGATGAGGCCGCCTCCCGCCTGCGTATAGAGATCGACTCCATGCCCACCGAGATCGATGTGGTCGAGCGCCGGCGCCGCCAGCTCGAAATCGAAAAGGTGGCCCTCTCCAAGGAGACCGACGCCGCCTCCATCGAGCGCCTCGAGGCGCTCGAGCGCGAGTTGGCCGAGCTGACTGAGCGGGCGGATGCCATGAAGGGTCACTGGCAGGCGGAGAAGGACGCCATCGACGGCATCCGGGTCATCAAGGAGGAGTTGGAGACCGCTCGCTCCGATGCCGAGCGTTTCGAGCGGGAGGGCGACCTCACCCGGGCCTCGGAGATCCGTTATGGCCGTCTGCCCGAGCTGCAGGCCGAGGTGGATGCGGCCACGGCCAAGCTGGCCATGCTGCAGGCCGACCAGAAGATGCTCAAGGAGGAGGTGGACGAGGAAGACGTGGCCGAGGTGGTGGCCCGCTGGACCGGTGTGCCGGTCAGCCGCCTCATGGAAGGCGAGATCTCCAAGCTGGTGCGCATGGAGGATGTGCTTCACGAGCGGGTCATCGGTCAGGACGAAGCGGTGACCGCGGTCGCCAACGCCATCCGGCGCTCTCGCTCCGGCTTGTCCGATCCCCATCGCCCCATCGGCTCGTTCCTCTTCCTGGGGCCCACCGGCGTGGGCAAGACGGAGTTGGCCCGCTCGCTGGCCAACTTCCTCTTCGACGATGACCGGGCCATGATCCGCATCGACATGGGCGAGTACCAGGAGAAGCACACCGTGGCCCGCCTGCTCGGGGCGCCTCCGGGCTATGTCGGCTACGAGGAGGGCGGCCAGCTGACCGAGGCGGTGCGCCGCCGGCCCTACTCGGTGGTGCTTTTGGACGAGATCGAAAAGGCCCACCCCGACGTGTTCAACGTGCTGTTGCAGGTGCTCGATGACGGGCGGCTGACCGACGGCCAGGGTCGCACGGTGGACTTCACCAACACCGTTCTCATCATGACGTCCAACCTGGCCGGTGAGCCTTCCGACTTCTTCAAGCCCGAGTTCGTCAACCGCATCGATGAGATCATCCGCTTCCGGTCCCTGGACGAAAGCGACATCGTCAAGATCGCCGATGTGCAGCTGGAGATCCTGCGCCGGCGCCTGGCCGATCGGAGGCTGGTGTTGGAGGTGACGCCGCCCGCGGTCGCCCGGCTGGCCGAGTTGGGCTACGACCCGGTCTACGGGGCCCGACCGCTCAAGCGCGTCATCCAGCGCCAGATCGGTGACCCCCTGGCCCTGGCCCTGTTGGAGGGCAAGTTCCCCGAGGGGGCGACGGTTACGGTCGACCTCGACCGCGAGGGCGACCTCACCATCGGCTGAGCCCGATTTCTTCGGGCATAGGGCGCATCTCGCCCATCAGGTACTTGTAACCAGGTGTCAACAGGTATTGCATCTCCTCAGAGGGGACCATTCCGGGACCCTCGGGAGGTAAAAGCATGAACGAGACGACCTGGGAGCGCTACGGCGCGGCCTCCGGCCTCGCTTTTGTGGTGCTCTTCATCCTGAGCGTGTTCATCGTTCCGATGCCGCCCCACCTCGATGCCAGCACCGGATCGGTGGCGGCTTACTTCATGTCACACGCCAAGGCCCTCCTGCTCACGGAGGTCCTTACCGCCTTCGCGGCGATGGCGTTCCTCTGGTTCCTCGGTCACCTGCGCCATGTGATGCAGCGGGCCGAGGCCGGCCACGAGGAACTCTCGCCGATCGTCATGGTCGCCGGCGTGGCCCTGGCCGGCCTCGACATCATGTCGATGATGCCGACCGCCATCATGGCCTTCATGGCCCACCGGGGTGACGCCCTGGCGGGCACCACGGTGCGGATGATGTGGGACTGGAACCAGGTGGGCATCGCTTTCGTGACCCTGTCCCTGGGCCTGTTCCTGATCGTGGCGTCCATGGCCATGGTCCGTAAGGAGATGGTTGCCGCCTGGCTCGGATGGGCCGGCATGGTGCTGGCCGCTCTGTGCTGGATCGACGGGATCGTGATGTTCTTCCAGCTGAGCTACAGCTCGTTCGACAACGCCCTCGGGCTGGTCACCATCCTGGGTTTTGCCCTCTGGATGGCGGTAGCGAGCATCACGATGTTGCAGCGGCCGGAAGTCGTACGGCACGCGGCGTTGGCCAAAGCCTCGCCGGTCGTCGGCTGAGGGCTTGATTCGGCGGCCGGGGGCCACGAGGTCACCGGCCACCGAATCTCCATAGGCGGGTCTTGATTTGCGATCGACGGTGCGTCACCCTGTGACTACCGTGCAGGAGCACGGAGACCCAGGGGGACATATGCGTCGTTTGGACCGGTCGCGCGGAGGGGGGCGGGCGGCCACATCCGTCCTCAGCGCGTTGGCAGTCGTCACGTTGGTGGCATCGGCTTGCGGCAGCAGCCACAAGAACGGAAGCTCCACCACTACCACCGGCAACGGATCCGGCTCGTCCCACATCGGCGGCGGGTTCACGCTGGCCACGCAGGGCGGAGCGGGCGAGGGGCCCTACCCCTGGAAGTACCCCGGCTCCGGCAACGTCACGGTCGGCAGCGGGACCACCACCAGCGGTACCCAGTGCACCAGTGGGGCGCCCCAGGTTCCCAACGCCACCTACTCCGTGCCCTGCATCGCCAAGTTCACCGGCGACAACGGGGGAGCCACCTATAACGGCCTAACCGCTACCCAGATCACCATCGCCAACCGCGTCTTTCCCGGCTCGGCCAACACGGCCGAGGCCGCCGCCGTGGCCAAGCAGGAGGGCATCGCCCTGGCCCCGGTCACCGATCAGGTCCAGGCCGTGTTCCTCAAGTACTTCAACCAGGTCTTCGACCTCTACGGCCGCAAGGTCGTGATCGTCCCGGAGGCGTCGGACTCAAACAGCACCCTGGAGGCCCTCAACGAGAACCAGGCCCAGGCGTGCGCCGACGCCGACAAGATCACCAACTCGATGCACGCCTTCGGTGAGTGGGGGGTGGGCGACAACAACACCGGCGGCGGCGGTAGCGGTCCGTTCAGCGTCTGCGCATCTCAGCAGAAGCTGGTGGAGTTCGCCGGCGGGGCCTACTTCAACGAGGCCTTCTACCAGCAGAACAACCCCTACGTATGGGACCTGCCCATGGACTGCGAGCGGGTGGCCGACAGCGGGGCTCAGGCCGTCTCCAACCTGCTGCTGGGCAAGAAGGCCGTCTACGCCGGGGACGCCAACCTGCGTACCGCGACGCGCAAGCTCGGCATCTACGTGCCCAGCCTACCAGCCTACACTGACTGCACCAACCAGTTCATCTCCCAGATGGAGTCGCAGTACCACCAGCCGGCGAGCTCGGTGAACCAGGTCTTCACCTACGGGCTGGACATCTCCACCTTCCAGCAGAACGCCCAGCAGGCCATTGTCCAGTTCAAGGCCGAGGGCGTGACCACCGTCGTGACCGCCTGTGACCCATTCTCCCTCGCCCTGCTGACCAAGGCGGCGAAGGCCCAGAACTACCACCCCGAGTGGGTCATGAACGGCGTGGCCCTCGACGATACCGACTCGGTGGCCCAGACCTACGACCAGTCCGAGGTCACCGGCCACCTATTCGGCCAGTCCGAGGCCCCGCCCGAGACCGACTTCTTCGGGCCGACCTCGCCGGCGGGCAAGCTGTTCCAGCAGCTGACCGGCCACGAGATCCCGGCCGGCACCGACGGCAACTACGGGTCCCTGATCCGGATGTTCGACTTCCTCCAGGCCGCCGGCCCGGACCTCACCCCGCAGAACATGGCCAAGGGCATCCACGCCATGCCGCCCATGGGCGCCCCCGACTACAACTACGGCGGGTGGAACTTCAACACCGGCCCCAGCGGGAAGGCGGGCACTGGTGACCACACCGCCATCGCCGACGCCGGCTGGGTCTACTGGAACGGCGGCGCCACGTCGCCGGTCAATCAGAAGCAGGGCACCTTCGTACGGATGTTCAACGGAAAGCGGTACACCGACGGCACCTGGCCGAGCTCCCTGCCGGCCATGTTCACCGCCACCGGCAGCCAGGATCCGTCGTGTAGTTGCTGAGCCCGCTGGGCCAGAGATGATCCTCGACCGGTCGGGGTCCCTGCCCTGGGGGCCCCGACCGGGCGCGTGCCCCTGGGCAGCAGTCCGGCCGGCCCGCGGGCCGGTTCGACTAACCTCGGGCCACCGCAAAGGACTTTCTCCTGGAGGACGCGCGTGCCCGCGACAGTGGTCGTCGGAGCCCAATGGGGCGATGAGGGTAAGGGCAAGCTGACCGACCTCCTGGCCAAGGAGATGTCGCTGGTGGTCCGCTACCAGGGCGGCCACAACGCCGGCCACCGCATCGTGGTGGACGGGGAGGCCTTCGCCCTCCAGCTGGTGCCCTCCGGGGTCCTCTACGACTTCATCACCCCGGTCATCGGCAACGGGGTGGTGGTCGATCCCAAGGTTCTCCTGGAAGAGATGGACACACTGACCCGGCGGGGGGTGGACTGTTCCCGGCTGGTGGTGAGCGGCAACGCCCATCTGGTCATGCCCTACCACCAGGAGCTGGACCGGGTGACCGAGCGCTTCCTGGGCAAGAACGCCCTGGGCACCACCCGCCGGGGGATCGGCCCGGCCTACGCCGATAAGGCGTCCCGGGTCGGCCTGCGGGTCCAGGACCTCCTCGACCCCAAGATCTTCCGGGAGAAGCTGGACGTCGTCCTGCGGGAGAAGAACCTCATCCTGACCAAGGTGTACAACCGCCTACCGGTGTCGGCCGATGAGATCTGTGAGGCCTACCTGGGCGAGTACGCCGGGCGGCTGGAGCCGATGATCGCCGACACGGTGGGGATGATCCACGACGCCCTGGCCGCCGGCCAGCATGTTCTCCTGGAGGGGGCCCAGGCCACCTTCCTGGACCTGGACCACGGCACCTATCCCTACGTCACCTCCTCCAATCCGGTGGCCGGCGGCGCCTGCACCGGCTCGGGCATCGGACCCCGGGACATCGACCGCATCATCGGTATCGCCAAGGCCTACGTCACCCGGGTCGGCGCCGGCCCATTCCCCACCGAGCTGCATGAGGAGCTGGGCGACTACCTGGTGGAGCGGGGCCACGAGTTCGGCACCAATACCGGCCGACGCCGGCGCACCGGTTGGTTCGACGCCGTCATGCTGCGCCAGGCCGTCCGGCTCAATTCCCTAACCGAGGTGGCCCTGACCAAGCTCGACGTCCTGGACGAGCTCGAGACCCTCAGGGTCTGCGTGGCCTATGAGGCCGAGGGTGTCCGCTACGACCACCTTCCTTACCACCAGTCGGTGCTGCACAAGGTCACGCCCATCTACGAGGATCTGCCCGGCTGGAAGACGGACCTGACCGCCGTGACCCGGGGCGACCAGCTCCCGCCCGCCGCCCGGGCCTACGTCGAGTTCCTGGCCCACCAGATCGGGGTGCCGGTCAAGTTGGTGGGGGTGGGCCCGGGGCGGGACCAGGTCGTTCAGTTCGCCGCATGAGCGGCATCGATCGGATCTGCGTGGTCGGGGCCGGCGGGCGAGAGCACGCCCTGGCCCAAACCCTGTCCCGTCACGCCGAGGTGGTGGTCACCCCCGGCAACCCCGGCATGGCCACCCACGCCGGAGGCGTGAATGAGCACGGGGCCGGAGGCGTCTCTGTCACCTCCGAGCCGGCCGAGGGGATCGACGCTGACCTCTTCGTCATAGGTCCCGAGGCGCCCCTGGTCGAGGGCCTGGCCGACCGCCTCCGGGCCACCGGGCGGCTGGTGCTCGGGCCCGGGGCCGACGGGGCCCGGCTGGAGGGCTCCAAAGCGTGGATGAAGGAGATGTGTTCCCGGGCCCGGGTCCCCACTGCCCGGTACGGGGCCTTCACCGAGGTCGGCCCGGCCCTGGAGTTCCTCGATGAGCTGGCCTCCTCTGGCTGCTCCCTGGTGGTCAAGACCGACGGGCTGGCCGCCGGCAAGGGGGTGCTGGTCACCCCGTCCCGGGAGGAGGCGGCCGAGGACGTGCGGGCCAAGCTGTCGGGCCGCTCCTTCGGGGCGGCTGGCACCACCGTGGTGCTGGAGGAGGGCCTGGTGGGCGAGGAGGTGACCGTCCTGGCCGTTTGCGACGGGCGGGACTTCTCTGTCCTGCCGGCGTCCCAGGATCACAAGCGGGTGGGGGACGGGGACACCGGTGCCAACACCGGGGGCATGGGGGCCTATTCGCCTGTTTCCCACATTGCCCCGGCGGAGCTGGACCGGGCGGTACGGGAGTGCGTTGCCCCCATGTTGGCGGCCCTCCGGGCCGACGGGATCGACTACCGGGGCGTGCTCTACGCCGGCCTGATCCTGACGGCCTCCGGACCCCGGATCATCGAGTACAACGTGCGCCTGGGCGACCCCGAAGCCGAAGCGGTCGTGCCTCTCCTGGACGGAGATGTGGGTGCCTGGCTGGCCTCGGCCGCCGCCGGGGCCGTGGACGGGGACGCCCAGGTGTCCTCCGACACCGCGGTCACCGTGGTCATGTGCGCCGATGGATACGGCACCCCGGACGGGCCCAGGACGGGGGACGAGATCAGCGGGCTTGAGGCGGCCGGGGCCCTGGCGGGGGTCACCGTCTTCCACGCCGGCACCCTGCGGGACCCCAATGGCCGCTTCTATACCGCCGGAGGCAGAGTTCTGGCCGTGACCGCCAGGCGTCCCGACCTGGCCGCCGCCCGGGAGCGGGTCTATGAGGCGGTGTCCATGATCTCGTGGTCCGGGGCCCACTATCGCCGTGACATAGGGGCGCGGGCCCTGCGGAGAGAAGGAGCAGTTACATGAAGGTGGCCGTGCTCATGGGCTCACCCAACGACGGGCCCAAGATGGCCCCGGCGGTCGAGATGCTCGAGCGATTCGGGATCGTGGCCGACGAGCGGGTCATGTCGGCGCATCGGAATCCGGAGATGGTGGCCGACTTTGCCGGCTCTGCCCGGGAGAACGGGTACGTGGCGGTGATCTGCGGGGCCGGCCTGGCCGCCCACCTGGGCGGCGTGGTGGCCGCCCACACCACCCTCCCGGTGGTCGGTGTGCCCCTCTCCGGGGGCGGCCTCAACGGAGTCGATGCCCTGTATTCGACGGTGCAGATGCCCCCCGGCATCCCGGTGGCGTGCGTAGCGATCGACGGGGCCAAAAACGCGGCCATATTGGTGGCCGAGATGATCGCCATCACCGACGAGTCCATGGCCGCCAAGCTGGCCGAGTTTCGCGCCGGAGGCGCTCGGTGATTCCTCGCTACTCCCTCCCGGAGATGGACGCCCTCTTCACCGATGCCGCCCGCTTTGCCAAGTGGCTGGAGGTGGAGGTGCTGGCCGTGGAGGGCTGGGCCGTGGCCGGGGTCGTTCCGGCCCCCGATGCCGCCACCGTGCGGGAGGGTGCGGCCAAGCTCATCGACCCCGACAGTCCGGCCGGCCTGTCCTGGATCCGCCCCGAGTACATCCGGGCCATTGCCGAACGGGAGGCGGTGACCGACCACGACGTGGCCGCCTTCGTGGACGTGGTCCAGGCCGCCATCGGTCCCCCGGCCGGGACGTGGGTCCACTACGGGCTGACCTCCTCGGATGTGGTCGACACGGCGCTGTGCTCCACGCTGACCGCCGCCGCCGATCTGCTGGTCGGTGCCAGCACCGCCCTGGTGGCCTCGCTCAAGCGCCGAGCCCTGGAGTGGCGGGACCTGCCCATGGTGGGCCGGACCCATGGCATCCACGCCGAACCCACCACGTTCGGGGCCAAGGTGGCCCTCTGGGCTCTGCAGGCCGACCGGGACCGGGCCCGGCTGCGGGCGGCCCGCGAGGCGGTGGCGGTGGGCAAGCTCTCCGGCGCCGTCGGCACCTACTCCAACATCGATCCGGCGGTCGAGGCCCATGTCTGCGCCGCCCTCGGGCTGGTCCCCACCCCGGCCACCCAGGTGGTGGCCCGGGACCGCCATGCCCAATACCTCTACGCCTGCGCCTCGGTGGGAGCCAGCATCGAGGCCTTCGCCACCGAGATCCGCCATCTGCAGCGCACTGAGGTGGGGGAGGTCGAAGAGCCCTTTGCCGTCGGGTCGCAGAAGGGCAGCTCGGCCATGCCTCACAAGCGCAACCCCAAGACGACCGAACAGCTGTCCGGTCTGGCCCGGGTGCTGCGGGGCCACCTGGGCGCCGGCCTGGAGGACGTGGCCCTCTGGCACGAGCGGGACATCTCGCACTCCTCGGTGGAGCGCATCATCCTGCCCGACGCCAGCCTGCTGGCCTATTACGTCATGCGCCGCATGACCCGTATCATCGACGGGCTGGTCGTCTATCCCGAGCGGATGCTGGCCAACCTGGAGTCTTCCTTCGGTTTGGTCTTCAGCCAGCCCGTTCTCCTGGCCCTGGTGGCCGGGGGCATCGAGCGCGACGCCGCCTACCGGATCGTCCAGGCCAGCGCCATGCGCTCCTGGGCCGAACGGGTCCCGTTCCGTTCGCGGCTGGAGGCCGATCCCGAGGTGGCCGCTGCCCTCAGTGGTGGCGGACTGGCGGAGACACTGGACGAGGCCTTCAGCCTGCCCCGCTCCTTGCGCAACGCCGGTCTGGTTTTCCAAGCTCTGGAGGAGATAGCCGAATGAACGTGCGAATGAACGAGCCCAGCCCCGCCTACTCGGGCAAGGTCCGCGACGTCTACGAAGCCGGGGACGGGATGTTGTTGATGGTCGCCTCCGACCGGCTGTCGGCCTTCGACGTGATCATGGCCGAGCCGGTGCCCAACAAGGGCCGGGTGCTGACCGCCTTCACCGACTTCTGGCTGGACGAGTTGGCCGATATCGCACCGTCCCATCTGGTGGCGGTGGACCCGGCCAAGTTCCCTGACTCGGTGGCCGGCGTGCCCGACGTGGCCGGTCGGTCCATGCTGGTGCGCAAGGCCGACATGCTGCCGATCGAGTGCATCGTGCGGGGCTACGTGTCCGGTTCGGCCTGGAAGGAGTACAAGACCTCCGGCACCGTGCACGGCACCAAACTGCCGGCGGGGCTGGAGGAATCGGCCCGACTGCCCGAGGCCGTCTTTACCCCGTCGACCAAGGCCGAGTCCGGCCACGATGAGAACATCTCTTTCGAAGCCGCCGTGGACCTGGTCGGCCGGGAGATGGCCGAAGCGGCCCGGGACATCTCGCTGCGGGCCTACAACCGGGCCGCCGAGCGGGCCGCCGAGCGGGGCATCCTCATCGCCGACACCAAGTTCGAGCTCGGCCTCATCGACGGTCGGCTGTCCATATGCGATGAGGTGCTCACGCCGGATTCGTCCCGGTTCTGGCCGGCCGACCGCTACCGGCCCGGGAGCACCCCTCCCTCCTATGACAAGCAGCCGGTGCGGGACTGGCTGGAGGCCTCTGGCTGGGACAAGACCCCGCCCCCGCCCTCCCTGCCCGCCGACGTGGTCGAGGCCACGTCCACCCGCTACGCATCGGCCTACGAGATGATTACCGGACGCAAGCTGACTGACTGGTACGGGGTGCCCCATTGATCTTCGAGGCGATGGTCGAGGTCCGCACCCGGCCGGGCATCGCCGATCCGGAAGGGGCGACCATCGAATCGGCCCTGCCCCGGCTGGGTTTCAGGGAGGTCAGCGGCGTGCGGGTGGGCAAAGCCATCCGCCTGTCGGTGGACGCCCCCGACGAGGCGGTGGCCCGCCAGCGCCTGGCTTCGCTCTGTGACGCACTGCTGGCCAACCCGGTCATGGAGGACGTCGAGATCACCCTGACGGCGCTCTGATGGCAGCCACCGTCGGCGTGGTCGTCTTCCCCGGGTCCAACTGTGAGCACGACGTGGTGGAGGCCATCGGGGCCCTGGGCGGTACGGCCCGGATCGTCTGGCACGGGAGCGCCACGTTGGGGGATGTGGACGCAGTGATCCTCCCGGGGGGCTTCGCCCACGGGGATTATCTGCGCCCGGGGGCAATCGCCCGGTTTTCCCCGGTCATGGAGGCAGTGGGGGAATTCGCCCGCTCCGGAGGGCCGGTGGTGGGTATTTGCAACGGGTTCCAGGTCCTGACCGAGGCCCGGCTTCTTCCCGGTGCCCTCCAGAAGAACTCCGGGCTCCGATTCCTGTGCCGGGAGACCACCGTCCAGGTGGAAAGAACCGACACCGTTCTAACTTCCGGGACGAATGCAGGTGATCGGCTGGTGCTGCCTATCAATCATTTCGATGGCAACTATCTAGCTGATCCGGAAACGCGCCGGCGGCTCAACGAAGAGGGAATGGTCGCCCTCCGTTATGTTGACAATCCCAATGGGTCCGTGGACGACATAGCCGGCATTTGCAACCCTGAGGGCAACGTGGTCGGGCTCATGCCCCACCCCGAGAGGGCCTGTGACCCCCTGACGGGTGGGACGGATGGAGCCCGGTTGATCGGCGCTCTGCTGGGTACTCAGGCCCCTCGGGTGATTCCGGCCCGCTTGAGCACGGCCGAATCGACTCCGACCTCCCGCCAGACGGCATAGCTGATCTTCTTGCGTTCCCCATAACTGCGAGCCACTTTGACGAACTCCGTCTCCAGATCGGAGATGTCCACCGTCTCCCCGGTGGCGTTGAGTTCGGCCTGTAGGTCCACCCTGTCCTGGAGGAGATTCAGCCTGGTCAGGGGGTCGGCATTGGCCAGTTTGGCCTCGATCCCGTCCAGCTGCTTCTGGATGGACTCCTTGGTCTTCTTGCGGCCTCGGCGGGGCCGATTTGCCTCCATGGCCTCCAAATAGCGCTTGACCACCCGGCTCTGGTCCCGGCCGGCGGCCAGGGCCTCTTTGTGCTCCTGGGACATGGGACTACGGGATTCGGAGGATTGGTTCTCGACAGCGGTCATAGACCCATTATTACACGCGCCAAAACCTGTCAGTAACAAGTTGTCAGTAGCGCTAATCCGGGCAGGGCTGGCCCGGAAATGATGCTTTTCTGCCCGTCTTATTGGGCGCCGGACGGGGACGGGCGGGTCTGACGCCCCGGACCCGGCCCCAGGTAGCGTGGAATCCGTGGAGGAGACGGCTGGCGTGGCTGAGCCCCTCCACCGGGCTCTTGGGCTCACCGACGAGGAGAACCAGGCCATCACCGCCCTTTTGGGGAGGGAGGGGAATGAGCTGGAGACGGCCATGTTTGCCGTCATGTGGAGTGAGCACTGTTCCTACAAGTCCTCCCGGGTCCACCTGCGCCGGCTGCCCTCCGAGGGCCCTCGGGTCCTGGTCGGGCCGGGGGAGAACGCCGGGGTCATCGACGCCGGGGACGGCCTGGCCCTGGCCATCCGCATCGAGAGCCATAACCACCCCTCGGCCATCGAGCCCTACCAGGGAGCGGCCACCGGTGTCGGCGGCATCCTTCGGGACATCTTCACCATGGGCGCCCGCCCCATCGCCCTCATGGACCCGCTCCGCTTCGGCCCGCTGGAGGATCCCCGCAGCCGCTGGATATTCGAGGGCGTGGTCCGGGGCATCTCCGGCTACGGGAACTCGGTAGGAGTCCCCACCGTGGGGGGGGAATTGATCTTCGATCCCACTTACACCGGCAACCCACTGGTGAACGTGCTGTGCCTGGGAATCCTGCCCATCGACCGGCTGGTGCTCAGCGCCGCATCGGGGGTGGGCAACCTGGCCGTCCTGCTCGGATCGCGTACCGGGAGGGACGGGATCGGCGGGGCCTCGGTGCTGGCCTCGGCCGGCTTCGAGGAAGGTTCGGCGGCCAAGCGGCCCAGCGTCCAGGTGGGCGACCCCTTCGAGGAGAAGCGCCTCATCGAGGCCTGCCTCGAGCTGCTCCAGTCCGGCCTGGTGGTTGGCATCCAGGACCTGGGGGCGGCCGGCCTGACCGGGGCCACCAGCGAGACGGCCGGCAAGGGCAATGTGGGCATGGACGTGGACATCCGCTCCGTCCACCTGCGGGAGGAGGGCATGGAGCCCTTCGAGATCATGACCTCCGAGAGCCAGGAGCGGATGCTGGCCATCGTCACCCCGGCCGACCTGGACCGGGTCATGGAGGTGTGCGCCCGCTGGGAGGTGCGGGCCTCGGTCATCGGCAAGGTGACGGCCCCTCGGGAGCCGGCCGGCGGGGCTGGGGACCCCGACGGCACCGCGATGAGCGGTGAGCGAAGAGCCGTGGGAAGAGGCGGGGCTGGGGACCCCGACGGCACCGCGATGAGCGGTGAGCGAAGAGCCATGAGCGCCGGCTCCTCCAGTCTGCGCATCCTCGACGGGTGGGACGGGCCGGTGCTGGCCGACGTGCCCGCTCTCGCCCTGGGCGAGGACCGCCCTCTCTACCACCGGCCCCTGGCCCCGCCGGCCGACCTGGCCGAGCGCCGGGGGCTGCGTGCATTGGGCGCCCTCCGGGCGCCCGGTCCGGGGGAATCGGAGGATGACGTCAAGGCCATGCTGATGGACACCGGGCCGGTGTTCAGCCAGTACGACCACCAGCTGTTCCTCAATACCGTGGTCGGTCCGGGCTCGGATGCGGTAGTGCTGCGCCTCAAGGGTCCCGGAGTCAACTCGGTCGACTCCGACCCGCTGGGCCGGGCCGGCTCGGACCGGGGCCTGGCCCTTTCCACCGACGGCAACGGACGCTGGTGCTCGGTCGACCCCCGGGTCGGGACCGCCTGGCTGGTGGCCGAGTCAGCTCTGAACGTGGCCTGCGGCGGCGGCGAGGCAGTGGCGCTGGTCAACTGCCTCAACTTCGGGAATCCCGAGCACCCCGAGGTCATGTGGCAACTGTCCGAGTCCATCGATGGGATGGCTGAGGCCTGTACGGCCCTGTCCATCCCCGTCATCGGGGGGAACGTCAGCCTCTACAACGAGAGCGCCGGGGTAGACATCGACCCGACCCCCGTGGTGGCCGTGCTCGGCCTGGTCCCTACCCTCGAGCGCCGCCCTCCTGTCGTGGGCGTGGTGGAGGACCACTCCATCGTCCTGCTCGGCTCCCGGGAGGGGTCCCGGAGCGCCGGAGCCCTGGACGGCTCGGCCTGGGCGGCCCGCCGGGGCCACCGCCGCGGCACGCTGGTCCCGGTGGACTACGAAGCTCACGCCGCCCTGCTCGGCTTGGTGGCCGGCCTGGTGGTGGACGGAGCCCTCTCCGGGCTCCATGACATTTCCGACGGGGGCATCGCCCTGGCCCTGGCCGAGATGGCCGTCGCCTCCGGAGTGGGCGCCAGCATCGGCGGGGTCCGGGACCACGCCGAGCTGTGGTCCGAGGCACCCTCGCGGGTGCTGGCGTGCACCCCCGATCCCCTCGGGGTGCTGGAGCGGGCCGAGGCGGCCGGGGTCCCCGGGTTGGTGCTGGGCAGCGCCGGGGGTGCCCGAATAGCGGTGGAAGGGCTGTTGGAGCTGTCCCTGGTCGAGGCGATGGGGGCGTGGCGGTCCCGCCTGGTCGGATGAGCGACCTGCGGGAGTCGGCTCTGCGTCTGACCCAGCCGGTCCGGGGCCGGCGGGGAGCCATGGCCGGTGGCGATGTGGCCTCCGCCGCCGTCGTGCTGGGGGCCACCGTCCTCGGCCTGATCCTGGTTCTGGCCGGGGCCGGCTACCTCCTGCGCGCCTTCGGGGGCGCCCCGGCCCACAGCGTTGGCTCGGTCGAGTCGGCCCTGCGGCTGTACCTGCCCGGCGGGGCGCCGGCGCCGGATGTCCTAATCGGCCTGGTGGTGGTGGCCCTGGGTCGGTCCGTGTTCTCCCGCCGGCCCAACGGTACGTTGACGACGGCGGCGGCCCTGGGAGGCCTGGGCTTTTCCGCCCTGGTCATGCGAGTGGGCCCCTGGTCGCTCGGGCCTACCCCCTTCCTCGGTGACGGGGTGCTGGCCGTCGCCCTGGTCTTCCTCCGCTACTCGCTGCCGATGGACCCGACGCCCAACCGCCACCCATTGGTGGCCGGCCTGGTGGACCGCCCGGGGGGTGACACCCTGGATCCGTTTACCGACCGGGTCGATAAGGTCCACTACGTGCACCCCGAGACCGGGGGCGTCATCGGCTACCGGTCCCGTTTCGGGGTGGCCCTGGCCTCGGGCTGTCCGATGCTGCCGGCGGGGGCGATCGGCCCGTTCTCCGCCTCCTCGGAGGGCGACTCCGTGGAGGCCACCCTGACCGGGTTCCTGGCCCACTGCTCGGCCTATCGGCTGCGCCCGGCCATCATCGGCCTGGACACCCCAGCCATGGAGGCGGCCCGCCGTGCGGGTATGCACGCCCTCTATGTCGGGGACGAGGCCCTGGTGCGGACCGAGGGCTTCCGCCTGGATACGCCCTCCATGCGCAATGTGCGCCAGGCCACCAAGCGCAGCGCCAACTTCGGGGTCACGACCGAGGTTCGCCTGGAGGCCGAGGTGGACGCCGGCCTCCGGGCCGAGTTGGCCGAGGTGGCCGAGGAAGCTCTGGGCCTGGCGCCCGAACGGGGTTTCTCCATGACTTACAGCGACACCGCCCTGGGTCGCCCCGAGTGTGTGATCGTCATGTGCCGGGACGCCGAGGGTCGCCTCATCGCCTTCCAGCGCTATGCCCCCTGCATGGGGGGCCGGGCCCTCTCCCTTGACCTGATGCGGCGCCGGCCCCGTTCGCCCAACGGGGTCAACGAGCGCATGATCGTGGACACGGTGGCCTGGGCGGCTGAGCACGGCTTCGACCACGTGTCGCTCAACTTCGCCACCTTCAAGACCCTCATGGATCTGGGGGACGAGCGAAATCGCCTGCAGCGCCTCGAGTATTGGCTGGTCCACCTGCTCGACCGCTGGATCAGGGTCGAGTCGCTCTACCGGTTCAACGCCAAGTTTCACCCGGAGTGGCTGGCCCGCTGGGTCGCCTTCGCCTCGGTGGCGGATCTACCCGCGGTACTGGTTGCGGCCCTGGTGGCCGAGTTCGGTCCGGCCGGCACCATCTCTCATTCGTAGATCGAGTCGTCCTCCAGCGGCAGGCGCAGCCACGACAGCATCTGGCGCAGCTGTTGGTAAGCGGCCAGGCGGGCCGGGTCGGTGTCGGCCTCCTCGGCTGCCTCGACCGGCTCCCAGAGGCGCTTGATCATGGTCGGTCCCAGTTCGAGCAGGCTCCCGCTTCCGCCCGTGGCGTACTTGGCCAGGACGTAGCGGACGATGGCTCCTTCCGGGATGTCCATGGCCACGGCCAGTCTCCTGATAGTCGCCATCGGTTCCAGGTGGGCATAGAGGGCGACATCGGCCTTGAAGTTGGCGTCCGGGTCATGGGGCTCCCACGGCCCGGTCCATCTCTCCAGCTTGACGACGTCGGCCCCGCTGTCGTCTTCGCTGCTCACGTTGACCGATGCCACCGGGCCGTGACGCTACCGCTGGGCCCGGCCCGGGCCGGGGGCCGCCCCAGGGTCATCCACACCGCCGCTCCGAGGCCGGCCAGGAGGATGAGCAGACCGGCCAGGCCGGCGTCGTCCCAGCCGTCCAGACGGCCCCGGTAGGAGGGGCCAGGACCGACCCCCGGGGCGCCAACGCCGGAGGCGTCGAAGCCGGCCCCGGTCCCCGCGCCGGCCAGCACCAGGGGAGCGTCGGGCGCCACCACTCCGGGGATGGTCACCGAAGACGGCGCCGACGCCGACTCGATGTGCGCCCCCGGCGCGGTGCCGGCCTGGCCCGAGGCCAGGAGGGTGAGGGCCCGGCCCGGGTCGGAGGGCCGCCAGCCGCGTCCGTACCAGTCCTTGAGCAGTGACTCGGCCGTCTTGGCCTCCGGGGTGCGGCTGTCATCGGCCACCGAGCCGCTGGAGGGGAACCACTCCCACCAATCCACGCCCCGCCACCAGGAGCGCCCGGAGAAGGTCT
>Ga0307373_10005335_pt1 | contig 21070 bp, 15 predicted proteins | sample OX2MG_FD_202534 | JGI IMG/M metagenome (GOLD analysis project Ga0307373, IMG submission 202534) | Soil microbial communities from Risofladan, Vaasa, Finland - OX-2 | ecosystem: Environmental > Terrestrial > Soil > Coastal area > Acid sulfate soil | place: Finland: Risofladan, Vaasa | collected...
GTGATTGCAGGTACCTTTGATCTTGAGACTCTTGCCGTTGAGGAAAAATCCATTTCTGGCATCGAAGCGAATCGTGCGAATCCCAAAAGTTGTTTCTTCCTGATCCACGGGCTTTTCATCTGCCAGCACTGTGGTTTGCAGTCGATACAGATGAGGAGTATCCGGAGACCAAAGCGATGGGTTCTGCACTTTGATCTGCAATTTATATTTTTTTGATTCGCCGACAGCAATCGCCTCAGGCACGGACATCGCGGTCCCAACCACTTTATGATCCGGGCTAAAAATCTGCGCATGGATGCGGCCCTGCGCCGCTGATGTTGACTGATTTTCGATTACGGCTTCAATGAAGACCGTCGCCGCATTGCCTTCCACCTTGGAATACAAAGCGGTATCATCGTGACCGAGATGCACCGGATCCTTTCGTGAATACCAGACATGACGATAGATGCCTGCGCCTTCATAGAACCATCCTTCATGCATCGTGGCATCGACACGAACCGTCAAAACATTCTTGGCTCCGGGAATTGCGAAGTCCGTTATGTCAAAGCGGAACGGAGTATAGCCACTCGCGTTCTCGCCGAGAAGATAGCCATTGAAGATAACGGTGGCATTGCGGAAGACGCCTTCGAATTCAATGGCGAGGCGCTTGCCTGCATCCGATGCCGGAATATCAAAGACACGCCGATACCAGCCAATACTGGTATCGGGAAAATCTCGTCCCAGAGGCTTACAACCAAACTTAATCGTATCTGGGCGATCGACGAAGGGAAGCGCAACGGCCCAGTCGTGTGGCAGGTCAACAGTGCTCCAATCGCTGTCGTCATAGGTGAGGTCTGACGCAGCGACGATGATTCCTGTCTTGGCAAACGTCCCCGGACCATAGGGTCGCGTACTCATGCCGAATCCAAAGTCCTTGTCTGGATCACACGCATGGCCGAAGTGAAAGCGCCATCCAAAGTCCAGCAGCTGTCTTTGGTGCAAATCGGAAGAAGGATGCGGCATGGATTCGTCTTGAAGAATTGAACCAGTGTCGCTGGACGTTGGCGAGTTATTGTGGCCTTGTAAAGCAAAAGCTGTACCAGATGCAACGGCTCCAGCCGATGCTACAGCTCCGGTTTTCAGCAGATCTCGTCTGGTCCAGGACCTCATACTGCCCCCCGCAATAAATTGAATATATTGATTTTTAGAATTGTAGCGAGAATATCCCTTGAGCCTATCTTGACAAAGAATCAGCACGTACCAATGCGAAGCATGGAATGCTACATCGGCACGCGCCGACTTATGCGCTGCGCAAGTTTCTTATGGAAATCTCTGCGAGGCTATTTGGGACGTGTTGCGGTCTTCATAGTTAGTCCTGTGTCATAGTCCAGTTCACGAGGCAGGTAGCCATCATTTTCACGTTGACGCGTCATGCCGGCATTTGTCCATGTCTCTGCAAATTCCGGCCTCCATGTACGATGGCCCCAGTAATAACCTCGGAATGGATCGCGACTGACATTCATCCAGTTCAGCAGCTTATCGTGCAGTTCATTTCGCTTGGCTGCATGCTCTGACGAATTGATCAGATTATTCATCTCTCCCGGATCGGCTTCCATATCGTAAAGCTCATCGGTTGTTTCCAGATGGATGGAGAGCTTATAACGGCTATCGCGAACACAGCGTATCGGTTGAAACGCGCCAAAGCCATCATGGTCTACTTCATATCGTCCCCACTCGATGAAAATTTCCGTATGTGGAGCGATCGTCGGGTCCCGGAACGTGGACAGCATCGATGTGCCTTCCATCGTCTTTGGCACACTGTGGCCGAAATAGTCAATCACGGTTCCACTGACATCGATATGCGATACCAGGTGAGAGCAAACGACTCCTTGGGGCGCAACCCCAGGCCACTTCACAATAAATGGAATTTTTGTGATTTCGTCATACATGGCTGGCCCTTTATCCTCCAACCGATGCGAATTAAGAAACACACCATGGTCGGCAGTAAAGAAAACCGCGGCATCAGGGGCACTCTTCTCGATTTCATCCAGTACCCGTCCAATTTCATGATCGACAAACGTATGAGAGCCGAAGAACTGGCGCGCTTTGATCGATCCAGGATTCCGATGCAGTCTAGGCCCAGCCCAGATGCTCTGCTCCGCGGGTTTATCTGTGAGCGGATCCATCTCATTCGGGCTGCCTGGAAAAACAAAATCCCTGTAACTGTCGGTGTACTCCTTTGGGCAGAGCGAGGGGCCATGCGGCTCGTCAAAGGCGAGAACCAGCAGGTAGTCTTCTCCCTTGTGCTTTTGCATAAAATCCAATGCCCGATTGGTGCAGCGGTACGCATAGCAATATTCAGCCGTCCAGGTTGGATCTTCCCCCGTGCTCGCCTTCCGCGACCGTACGCGATCTTCCGGGCTTAGCTCCGTCAAGTAATCACGCATGTCATACCAGTACTTTGGATCCCATCCCGGCGCAGGGCGGCCCGTTCCAAAGTAATCAACTCCATCCAGATGCCACTTGCCTACAAAGGCACAGTGAACGCCACGATCATGCAGATGCTGCCCCAGCGTATGCACTGTGTCCCCCAGCGGCATGCTATTTCCCCATACGCCATTGGTATGCGGAAACAGGCCCGTCCAGATACTGGATCGTGCAGGAGCACAAACCGGTTGGCAATTATAAGCTTTGTCAAATCGGACTCCCTGGGATGCGAGGCGATCAAGATTGGGCGTTCGCAGGCCGGTATGTCGGTAGCAGTTCAACATATCTGCGCGAACAGACTCGCCCAAAATGAGGACCATTTGTTTCGGCCTCTTCGCCTCTGCTCCCGCAGCTGATTCCATCAAAGTTACGGCACCAATAGCACCGGTAGTCTTCAGAAACTCTCGACGATTCATAGGTCACTCTCTCCAAATCCTTCGTGATTAGTATTTCAATTAGTCACCGCGCAGCAACGCTTGAACTTCTTGCCGCTTCCGCATGGGCACGGATCATTTCTTCCTGCTTTGGCCATCGCGACGGTTACGTCCTGGGCATGCACCCATTGCATGATATTCGCCGGAGCTCGCTCGTGAGCCAGTTGATTGGCCATGAACTTCATGTACGGATCAATATGCCGGAAGAACTTCTTGTATCCGGCGCACAGATAATTCAGCCCTGGCTCTCCGTCGTCCGTAACCGCAAAGCGATGCTTCGGACATTCTCCATTGCAGGCGAACCGCACATCACATTCGCGGCATTGCTTCGGCAATAGGTCTCGCTTATCTGTGCCAAACTTCTGCTGCTGTGGCGACCTGACGAACGCCTCCATCGGATGCTCCATGATGTTTCCAAGGCGGTTCTCCGGGTAAACAAAATGATCGCAAGAATAAAGGTCGCCAGAATGTTCGACCGCCAAAGCAGTACCGCATGTCTCCCTGAAGATGCAAAGGCTGGACGGCATCCCGCTCCACATCTCTAGCGATATATCGAAGAGCTGCACAAACTGGCGGCCCACATCCTGCCGTACCCATTCATCAAAGATGGTGCAAAGGAAATTTCCAAACTGGGCCGGCTCGACCGACCAGTCCGTTACGCGGGACTTGCCCTCAAAGGTGGGCGTTACCAGTGTCAGTCCGTCCCGCGTCACCTGCCTTGTTGCGCGCTCAACGATGGGGATGAATTGCATCACACCGCTGCCCACTTCTTTCAGGAAGCGGTACACCTCCAGCGGAGAACTGGCATTGGCGCGGTGCACCGTCGTGAGTGTATTGAACTCGACCTGATTCTGCCGGAGTGTCTCAATGCCACGCATCACACGATCGAAGCTGGAGCGGCCACCTTTATCGACGCGATACGCATCATGCAGCTCGCGCGGACCATCGATGGAGATACCCACCAGAAAATCGTTTTCCGCAAAAAAGCGCCCCCAAATGTCGTCGAGTAGCACTCCGTTGGTTTGAAAAGCATTGTGAATGCGCTTGCCGTTTGCGTACTTCGCCTCGAGCGCGACGACCTGCTGAAAGTACTCAACGCCCAGCAGCGTCGGCTCGCCACCCTGCCATGCAAAGAAAATTTCATTCGTCTGCTGCTGCTCAATGTATTGCCGAATATACGACTCCAGCACACCTGAAGGCATCGACCATTTGGAAGCCTGGGGATAGAGCGTCTCTTTTTCCAGATAAAAGCAATACTTGCAATCCAGATTGCAGATCGGTCCGATCGGTTTTGCAAGGACATGAAACGGCGCAACACTCATATACTCTCCCCGTGCGACGGATGACATTTTTATAGATCAACAAGTGCTTATAGATAACAACTGATCGCGTTTGCTGAAAATATCTCTTGATCGCGTGTATAGATGTTGTCTGCCAGCTCGCGATTACACAACTCACAAATAGATATGGGCAATTCCATCTTCCAGGTCTCGTTATATCTTCATGTTTCCGCGCCGGGCACTCCATGCCTACGACCCGATTCATCACGGCGTCTTGCGCCAGAAGTAATCCAAGATAGTGAGACAACACAATGCCTACCGGGATACTTTCGCTCGTGGATGTAATAAACCTTCTGCGATCCATGTATAGATCTTTCCCTTTTCGAGTTACCGATCTCGCTCGCCGACGTTATTTCACGTGGTCGGGTTTATTCCGCACCCACCGGGGGTTTATACCCGTTCCAACGTTCCTTTGCCGCAACGATCCAGGGGCTCGCGGGGGTGCATTGCGGTTGATGCTCCATTTCCAGGCCGCTGTGGCCGGGCACCGTGTATTTGGCGAAGAACTGATCCACTTCAGCCGAGAGCTGCTCAATCACAGGCTTCAGTGCGGGATCATGGTAGCGATTCGTCGTCTCTCGCGGATCTTCTTCCAGGTCGTACAGTTCATCCGGGAAGGTTACGCCGGCGAATGGATAACGCTTGATGAGCTTATATCGGTCATTGCGAGCCATCCGTGCATTGCCGTATTCGCTGATCACGGTCTGCCGCCAATCCATAACCTTCTGGCCTCGCAACTGCCGCAGATAGGAAATGCCCGGCGAATTTATTTTTGCTGCTGTGGCTGCATCCGGCCTGGCGTCGGCAATATCCAGCAAGGTGGCCCACAGGTCGGGATGGCTTACCAGGTCGTCGCACGTTGCGTTCTGCTGAATACCGCCCGCAGGCCAACTCACAGTACAGGCAATTCGGATGGACTCTTCAAGAAAGTTCTGGGGGATGGTTGAGTTACCCTTTTCCCATAGGCCGTGCTGTCCAGCGTTCAGTCCATGATCGCCGGTATAAACGATCAGGGTGTTTTCCAGCTGTCCCGTTGCCTCAAGCGCGTCCAGCACTTTGCCCACTTCCCTGTCCAGACTGGAGACGGCGCCGTAATACTCCATACGCGTACGTCGCTCCTTTTCTGCATCGGGATCGACTGGCGCCAGCGTCATGCCGTGGCAGGCAGCAAACTTCTCATTAGCAATATCGCGGAACGTGGCGTCGGCATATTCATTCACGAGATCTTCCGGCGCAGTGTTATGCGGTCGATGCGTATCCGTATAGCTGATGAACAGGAAGAACGGCTTGCCTTCTGCCCCTTCCTTCTTTTTGTGCTTCTGCAGAAAATCAACCGCACGATTGGTTAGCAGCGGCGACTGTTGGCCTTCTTCGGTGACTCGTCTTCCCTGATCCGAGAAATGCTGAACGCCGTCGTGCGGATACTGGCGCACCCAGTAACTGAACCAGCGATCAAAGCCCGGCTGGGGCTCGCTCGTCCGGGCGCAATGCCATTTTCCAACCAGTCCCGTGTGATAGTCCGCGTTCTTCATCAGTTCAGAGATCAACGTCTGCCCGGTCAGCCCCGGATGGATGATCGCACACGTCTCTTCTTCCAGCCAGTCATGAATGCCGTGCTGCGACGGCATTCGCCCGGTGAAGAACGACGCCCGCGCCGGCGAACAGACCGGACAGGTAGTGAATGCCTGCGTCATACGCGTACCTCGCACTGCCAGCCGGTCCATGTTGGGTGTCTGCAACTCTGAGTTGCCATAGGCGTGTTGCGCCCATTGCCCGTGGTCGTCCGTCAGAAAAACCAGGATGTTCGGGCGCGAAGACTTCCCGGCACTCTTGGATGTAGCCGCCCGCGCCAGCGGACGTGTCATCAACTCCGCACCAACCGCACTAGATAATTTGATAAAGTCGCGTCGCTGTATTCCACTCATAAATTCTTCAATCTCCTTCGCCATCTCTTGCTACCACTCACGCAATGTTTCGTAGTCATATTCGCCTCCGCAAAGGTCAAATCTATAATTCTGATTGGCCTCTACCGCACCTGCCATGTGTCGAGTTGGCGATGCCACGTGACCGATACAAATTGCCTTACGAACAAACCACCGTTCCATCTCAACGCTAGAGACGCTTTGTTGACACTCCAAGTTCCGTAAGTGTACTGTTTACCCATCCTTATTGGATAGCCCAATAAGGGTAGCGGCTAAATCATATCACGCACTATTAGGAGCGGAGCCATGAATAATACAAAAGACCAAATTGAAAGGTTCATAACGCCCTTATCAAAAGGGACGACTGACCGCTGCATGCCTCGGCGTGGATTTCTGAAGACCGCTGCTGGCGCGGCTTTGGGGCTGGCATGCTGTTTGCCTGCAGTGAGAGCGGAAGAAACTGGCACTGATGGAAAACTGCAGCCGTTTGGAAATGTTCCTGGCCGGTGGAATTTGGCTAGCGCGTTTTCGGATGAATTCGACGCCGCCATACTGGATGCAAATAAATGGGATGCCGACGTGCCAAGTTGGGCAGATTGGTCATGGGACTCTCGAAATGCTTTGCAAGGAAACGGCCAACTGCGTCTACGAATGATCTATGAGCCGCATATGAGAGGGTCGAATCAACTCTTTTATAAATCCGGCATTATCCGCTCCAAAGAAACGATCACTTACGGATACTTTGAAGCGAGAATCAAGGGCTGCAGAGTGTTTCCGGGTGCCTGCCCAGCATTCTGGATATACAGTCACGGCCCCGAGACCGGAACAATTCGATACAGCGAAGTGGACTTCGTGGAAATGGAACAAAACCAGTTCAACGCTGGCATTCACCGCATGGATTGCAATCTGCATACACGGGTTGTGAATGAGGATGGCAAGGTAGTCTGGATACGACCCAAGCAGAATCCGGCCCTATGTCAGCATGTGTGGATGGCCCCTTGGGATCCGCGCGATAACTTTCATATCTATGCGGGTGAAGTCACTCCAGAGACCGTCACCTGGTATATTGACGGCCAAAAGGTGGCCACGGCCGAGAATAGATACTGGCATCTGCCGATGAATGTGACTTTGTCGCTTGGCCTTCGGCCGCCCTATGAACGTTGGGTGGAGAACGGCTCCCCCGTAGCAGTTGCGAAAAACTCCACCGGTATCGGCTTTCCCACTGAAATGACTATAGACTATGTTCGCGTATGGAAGCCGTCGAAGACCTAGAAAGCCACCGGCGTTCTTTGCAACTCAACTTGGCATGATGTTAATAATTGCAATCGGTCAGAGATACAATACCGATAATTTTCACGAAGGCGTTACAGTTAAAATATTGTTACTATTGGATAGACCAACGGAGAAAATGTGGGAACACTGACAGCTTCTTTTGCTGTAATCGCCTTGGCGAGCATATTTCAAGGAACTTTTGGACTTGGAATGAAATATGTTCGCCCGTTGGCCTGGGAAGCCTGGTGGCTGGTCTATTCCGCCGTTGCCATGCTCTTCTTACCAGTTGCAGCGGCGTTTGTACTTGTCCCTCATCTCGCCAGCTCGATCGCTGGAGTGTCCACTCCGGTGCTCTTCAAGGCGGCGTTCTTCGGATTTCTCTGGGGCGTCGGAGGGATTCTCTTCGGAAGGAGCGTCGCCCGGGTCGGAATCGCGCTGACCTACGGAATCGTGATGGGACTCGCCGCCTCGGTTGGATCTCTGGTCCCCTTACTTGGCCAACGCGGAGTATCCCTTTCAGCCATTCGATGGATCGTCGCAGGGAATTTCCTCATGCTGGTCGGGGTTGCATTGTCTGCCTGGGCCGGCGTTAAGCGTGAACACGCCAGCAATGCCACTTCCACGGAAGCAAAAGGGATGAAGGCCGGATTGGTTATAGCAGTCCTGAGCGGTCTTCTTTCGGCATTTCTAAACTTGGGATTCGCTTCGGCATTGCCGATTTCTGCCTCTGCGGTGGAATTCGGCGCAATACCCAGAAACGCGAGTCTTGCCTCGTGGGTTGTGGTGCTGATGGGCGCATTTGCGATGAATGCGGGCTATGCTGTCTTCCTCCTAGTCAAAAACAGGACATGGGACACTTTCGCCGCCGTCGACTCAGGACAAGCGTGGAAGTGGGCCCTGGTTTCGGGATTTTTGTGGTTCGCGGCGCTTGCCGTCTACGGACAGGGCGTCGCATTGATGGGTGCCCTGGGGCCGGTCGTAGGATGGCCTATGCTTCTCGGACTTGCTCTGATACTTAGCAATCTTCTGGCAGTGCGCGCCGGCGAGTGGAATGGAGCACCACGCGCTCTCCGCTGGATGATGGTAGCTCTTGGAGTGCTGCTGATAGCGTGCGCCTTCCTCGGCTACTCCAACCGGACGCTCAATATATAAAGAGGTCAGCAATCATGAATTTTGGCTATAAAAAAATCTACATAGATGGAACATTGCGGGATGCAAGCAGTGGTAGACGGGAGAAGCAGATCTGTCCCGGGACCGGCGAAACGATTGCCGAGCTTGCATGGGCGGGAGCGGCAGACGCGAATGCGGCTCTCGAGAGCGCCCGTGACGCATTTCTATCCTGGTCGTCGCTTTCTCACAAAGATAGAAGGAACTGGATAAAATGCCTTCGGGATGCCGTCCTTGCACGTGGCGATGAACTTCGGTCAGCGGTAATGTACGAGATGGGTAAGCCGTGGGACGCTACCGCAGAAGACTTGCAGTCACTCCTAGACGCACTTGAATTCTATCCTCGTGCAGTGGCAGAGATGAAGGAGATTGAGTTGGCGGACTCTGACCCATCCTTCTCCCATCGCATCGTCTCCCGCCCGGTGGGGGTGGTCGTCGCAATACTTGCGTGGAACTTTCCTCTTCTCAACATCGGCTTCAAGCTGGGGCCGGCCCTTGCATCTGGTTGCACCATAGTTCTCAAGCCATCGGAAAAATCGGCCGTTTCGGCTTATCTACTCGGCGAGATCGCTGCATCTGTCAACTTCCCCAAAGGAGTCTTCAACATCATATGCGGATCGCCAAAGGAGGTTGGCGAGGCTTTAAGCACAAGTAAGATCCCGCGCCTGCTAACTATGATCGGGTCTTCCGCCGTCGGAAGGAAGTTGATGGCCCAGGGATCTACTTCAGTCAAGAGGATGAGTATGGAATTGGGTGGCAATGCACCGGCGATCGTCTTTGAAGACGCAGATCTGCATAAAGCGGCAAAAGATATTGCGGCACTCAAGTTTGGAAATGCTGGCCAGATCTGTGTTTCTCCAAATCGCATCTATGTTCATCAGTCTGTCATTGCGGAGTTTCTGAAACTTCTCAAACAAGAAGCAGCTCAGGTTTACGTTGGATTTGGAGAGGGTACGAATGCCACAATGGGACCGCTTATCGATGAAGGCGCACGTTCACGCGTAATGGGCCTGGTTAGGGAGGCATTAGAAAGCGGAGCAACGCTGTTGCAAGGCGGCAAGATTCCGGAGAATATGCCAAAAGGGTACTTCTACGAACCGACGATCCTCTCGGACGTAAAAGAAACAATGCGTATCTCGTGCGATGAGACGTTCGGTCCCGTCGCTGCCGTTCGTGCCTTTCTGACTGAGGAAGAAGTGATAGCAGCGGCGAATAAGACGGACTATGGACTCGTGGCTTATGCCTATACCAAAGATCGAGATCGCACGGAGAGACTTGCCGCATCACTCGAATTCGGTGAAGTCATGCTCAATGGCTTCAAATGGGGAATCAACCTTCCTCACGGCGGAATTAAGGAGAGCGGCGTGGGAAAAGATTGCTCGATCCTTGCCCTCGATGACTATCTGGTGAAAATTCGTATTACCAGCTTCCAGACTGCTCCGGTGTCAACGACATGAGAAACTCAACTGCACTTGCCCATGTAGAACGAACACAGATCATCGCAATCATCCGCGGAGATCTGTGCGGTTTGGGGATCCAGATCGGTGAGGTCCTGCACGCTGCAGGAATTACCGCCATGGAGGTTTCGCTTGTTTCGCCAGACGCTGTTGCCACCATCCAGCTCCTTGCGCAGCAATTTGGCGATCGTGCTGCGATTGGAGCGGGAACAGTCCTGCGAAGCGACGAGGTCGATCAGGTTTATGATGCAGGCGCTTCTTTCATCGTCTCCCCGAACTGTAATGAAGCTGTCATCAGTCGAACGTTGCAACGAGGTATGGCCAGCTTTCCCGGCGCCTATACGGCGACTGAAATCACGCATGCGACTGAACTAGGCGCAGATGCCGTCAAGCTCTTCCCCGCGGTATCGCTTGGCCCCGGCTATGTCTCCGCACTCCGCGCTCCTTTCCCTGCACTGCGATTAGTCCCCACTGGCGGCATCAATCTATCGAATATCAGGCAGTACCTTGAAGCCGGTGCTGTGGCGGTGGGTGTCGGTTCCGAACTGGTCAATCCAAGAGAGTTTGCGAACCTTAACGAACGGGCTTTGTATGATCGCGCTCTCGCTCTTGTCGCTGCTAAGACAGGAAACCATGAAGGATAGAATTGTCGCCTGCATCGATATGGGAACTACGCGTACTCGCGTGTGGATTACGAGAGACGGTCAGGTTCTAGGGTCGACCGCCCGGGACTTTGGTGCGCGCGATACGGCAAAGCAAGGAAAAGCATGGTTGAGCCAACAGCTCGTAGAGCTTCTTTCCGGAATTGACGCCCCTCGTCCTCACTTCGCTATCGCTGCTGGGATGATCACATCCTCCAATGGCCTCGTCGAGGTGCCGCACATCGCGGCGCCGGCAGGACCACGGGAGATCGCGCATGGAATGTATATGGGCGAACTCAACGGCCTGCCGTTATTGCTTGTCCCCGGCGTGAAATACGGGAGGCTTTGCGAAGAGGATGGCGATATTATGCGCGGCGAGGAAGTCCTCTGCGTTGGACTGTCGCTCGCCGGCCTCTTCACGGCCGGCGCATGGGTAGTAACGCTGGGCTCGCACTGGAAGTGGATTCAGATTGATGAAGATCGACAGATTATATCGAGCAGCACATCAATCGCAGGCGAGTTAATCCACGTCGCGCAGTGCGAAACGTTGCTTGCCGCTTCTCTTCCCCAGCAGCGACCCACTCAATTTGATGAGAAATGGTTGCGTAAGGGTATGATTACAAGTCGCAATCACAGCGTGGGGCATTCACTTTTTCGTGTTCGGTTACTTGACCTTTCAGGAAGTACAACAGCGACCGAACGAATCTCATTCTTCTACGGTGTGCTGATTCAAAACGAACTCAAGGACGCACTGGAGCGCTGGAGAAAAGATTCCCGTCCCGTATGGGTAAGCGGCAACCCTGCGTTAACAAGCGTCTGGAAGTCGATCCTGGACGAGAACGGAGTTCAGACGGCGGTACTAGCAGAGCACACCAGAGAGGCCTGCTACCTGAGAGGCCTCGAATACCTTGCCAGTCTCCGCTCCGCGTAAAAGAACCTGAAAAGCAGGAGATTGATGATGGGAAGCATCTGGATTTTCTCCCTTGCAGTTTTCGCCTGCTGCAACTCTGTGTGCTTCTGACGATGCGGGTTCTGCGGCAGCAGGCCTGCAAGGCCACTACTGCTGGTTCAAGGTTAGTTGTTGCCGCACATACTATTATCTGTTCTTTAGATTACGAGAGAACTGCATCTTCAATTGGGAGAGATTTATGGGGCAGGTCAGGCAGGGGGTCTATAGTCACAAGACCCACCAGGTTGAGCGTGAAGTGTCCGCTGAAGTTGTATTCCGCACTAACATCGGTAACATCTCTCTTGTCTTTGTGGTTGCCGTACTCCAACAGATTATCAATGGAAACAACGAAGGCATCTTTCGCCGAGGTCCGACAATCTGGCTCGACGTGCGACCGTTGCGATTTCCAGATAAGCTTCAGCCTACTCAGGAAACTCGACTGTGCGAGTCTTCAGGGATTGCAGCCGAACGTCAGGAAAAGATTCAATCGTGGAGCGGTTGCTGGGGGATGTCATGGCGACGAGACATCTCTTGGTTGCGCATATAGTCATCTCTCCAAACTGCATAATCTGCCAAAGTAGCCATGAACTCGAATCATGTGCTACTCGCCCCAATCATAGTTAGGTTGCCTCGACATAATTAACTTCAAGGATGGAATATGACCAATAATTCAATCGTGAGATCAGATGATTCCCCTTTCACTGGCATAGCCCGTCGCAAGTTCCTTAAGACTACTGCCACTGCGGCACTTGGATTTGCCTGCGGCGCTTCAGGATTCAAGGCGGAGGCATCGCACACGGGAGTAGAAGGAGCTGCACTACCTTTCGACCAGCATAAAGGCAGGCAGAACGCGAAAGGTAATTCATATTACCTAAGCAGTGCGGCCGGAAACGATAAGAATGACGGGACGATCAACGCTCCATGGAAAACCTTGTCAAAAATAAGCAGCGTCTCTCTGCTCCCCGGCGATCGAGTGTACTTCAAAAAGGGTGACAGGTTTGACGGACATTTTGTTGTAAGCGGAGCGGGTTCCGATAAGTATCCTGTTGTGATTTCTTCGTATGGAACCGGTCCGAAGCCGGTGATCACAGGCGAAGTTGGGTCGTCTGAGGGGGGCGATTATCGGGAGGCTATCTACATCAATAACGTGGACAATATTGTGCTGGATGGCCTGGAGGTGAATAACGAAAGAAAGGCTTCACGTGCAGGGGTAACGGATGTAGATGCTTATGGGGTTTATGTAAACAACACCGGGACCAAGGTGATGAAGAACTTCATACTGCGAAACATGACTTTCCAGAATGTATACGCAGTCAAGCCAATGCTTGCTCGCGAAGATTTTGACCATCTTGAAGTAGCAGCTGTTCACTTCGCCTCTGCGAAAAATACCCGCAAGGGAGAAGAAAAAAATATCCAAAATGTATTGATTGAAAAGTGCTATTTTACGAATATCCAACGACTCGGCATTAACTTCACACATGGTGGAGGGAAGGAAAATGTCGGGAACGACTCAATCAATCGGAATATGGACCTCGTGGTGCGCAACAATAAATTCCATTATTTGGGTGGAACCTGTGTCCTTCCACAAGCGACTTACAACTGCCTGATTGAGAACAATCTGTTTGACCACCCTGGTGCCAGTGTCGATCCGCGAATGCCTGGCAGAGGAAGCTCGGTTTGGCCGATCCACTGCATCACCACAGTAATCCAGCACAATCAGTGCCTAAGCATCCGGGGTTACGAAGATTCAGACGGGCTCCACATAGATCATGAAAACGTGAATACCTTCATTCAATATAACTACATGAAGGATTGTGAGGGCGGGTTTGTGGAGATTCTTGGGGGGAACGTGAATTCCGTATATCGCTTTAACGTCAGCGTGAACGATGGTTGGCGAAAGAGCCCTCCGGGAACACCGGTATGGAAACAGGGACACACTCTCTGGATTAGTGGAAGCCTTGGTAAAAACAAGAAGTCCGTCCCTCCTGAGAATACCTATATCTATAACAATACGGTGTACGTCGACAAAGATTTTCCTACCGCTATCGATATTAGAGGACATAATACGTTCATATATAACAACATTTTTTGCTGTATCAGTGGTGGAAAGATAGGTGGGGAGGACGTTGTTGTGAAAAACAACGAAACCCCGTTTTACATGAGTAACAACTTGTTTTATGGGACGATTGATGGACAGTTTGAAAAGCTGGATAGAAACCCCATCAGAGGAAACCCACAATTTTCGGGCCGAGGAAGCGATTTCTGTCAGCTTCAACTCAGTGCAGGTAGTCCTGCTATTAATCAGGGCGTTGCTAAACGAGGACCTGCTATTCCAGGCGCAGGAACGGGGGTTTTCAAAAACGTGCCTCCTTACCCCACGGTGGACTTTTATGGGAATCCTGTGGATATGTCCGTCGGCACGCCCAACGTTGGAGCGTGTAATGCGAAAAATGGAGAGACTTTGTTAGGTAGTGCATGTCCATGAAAAAGGGAGAGCGATTTGAAGAATGGTATGCAGAATCCGAAAATTGCTCGCGCGTCTTCGTGAAGTGATTTAACGGACTAGTCTAGCGGAGGATGTCCCGCGCGTAGTTGAAAGTGGCGGGCGGCGGATAGGATGATGTTACTACGCCACCTTTTGGCTGGCGGTCGCAGAGGGGTTGAGGATCGCTTCCTGGGCCCAGAGATCGCGATGGCCCATGATCTTGTTGAACCGCTTCTCGGTTCGGACGAACGCCGGCGTGCGGGCTCTCGATGATGTTGGTCGTCGCCAGGCAACGATGCAGCGAAGGCGGCAGATCCAGCCGGTTGATGGTAAAGCATTCCTCCAGGCCTTCGATCAGGCTTGCCGCCGCCGAGGGATAGCTGTTGTCCAGCCATGCGGCCAGTTTCTTGACGCGCGCCATGCCCTCTTTCGGACCAACTTCCAGGCCGCGCGCAGCACGCTCTTGACCTGCGCCCGCTGGTCCCTGGGCAGATAGTCGAGTACATTGCGCAGCTTGTGAGCGCGGCAGCGCTGCACTGGCTGATCGCTGCCGAAGACCGCGTTGATCGCTGCTCTGAGCGCCTTTGAGCCGTCGATGACGAACAGCATCCTGCGCTTCGGATCGACGCCGCGCGAGACGACGTCCTCGAGCAGTTCGGTGATCACCGTGGAGTTCTCCGTGGCTCCCTCGCGGATGCCCAGCACATGCTTGTTGCCCTCCACATCTACGCCCACCGCGCCGATCATGGTGTAGTCGCCGAAGACGAGTCCGTCGATGTAGATCACCAGCAGCTTCAGGTCATCGAAACGCCGCGACAGCAGCGCTTCCACCTCCGCTTCCGAGGCCTCGGCTACTCGACGGCTGGCGGCGGAACCGGAAACGCCAACGGTCTCGGCCATCGCCGGAATGACTTCCTTGTAGTTGCGCGTCGAGACCCCGCGCATCAGAATATCCAGCATCCGCGCCCCCATGGCTCCGCGGTTTTGCATGGCGGCATAAGCGGGAACTTCGACCTCGCGGCTCACGGCTCCCCTCTTGCGCAAGCGTGGCCGGTCTACCTCCAGCTTGCGGTCGCTCAGAAACACCTGCCCTCGCTGACGGCCATAGAAAACCACCTATGCGTTGCGACGTTTGCCTTGCTGCGGCGGACCTCCCGCAGCCTCCATCGCCGACAACTGCAAAACTGCCTGGATGGTGGCTCGGCCAGTGACGTCGATCAACTCGTCGCAGGCCAACTGGCACTGCTCGATCAGATCCACCATCGGCAAAAGCCCCTGCCCATTCTTGACCAGGTAGCTGGCCAGTTGCTGTTCGTTGATTTTCCCTTGCTTGCGTATCGTATGGTACGTTTTCTTCACGGCGGTTCTCCCTTCAAGGTTTCGCAACCCGATTCTTTCAGAATCAGGCTGGACCGCCGCTCAACTTTCAACTATGGGTGGGACATCCTCGTATAGCGCTGAGAGGCCACAGTGCACATGACTCTGGCTTCTATCAGCTTGAGTTTTCCTGCTGGCATTCTCCATGAGGTTTCGGCTCTCCGCGTAAAGCGGTAGCTAGAGGAATTAGTACCTTGCGCAGAGATTCTCTAGAACCTGACTTCAGTTAAACGTGTCCGGTAAGAGCAGCGCCGCTATTCCGATCAAGCACTGGCCTTGGCTTTTTCAGTGTTCCCAGAAAGCTCTCCAGTCGCTGTGCCTCTGGATCCTGGACCGATCGCAGATGTGCTAGAAGACGCGCCCTCAGATCAGACACAATGGACGCACAATCGTGATCGTTAATGCGGTTATGCATCTCTGCCTTGTCCAGTCGCAGATCATACAATTCATCTTGAGCTGCCGGGTTGAACGCATACATATAGTCGGGTGTGCGCACTGCGCGAATTCCGAACCACAACCCGTTGTACCACTCGTAGCGGTAGAAAATCTGATCTGCGCCTCCCCTCGCTGAGTCTCCATGCTGGCACAGCGGCAAGAGAGATGTGCTGTCGACTGGGGGCTGATCTGGCTTCAGTTCCATCCAATCCACAATGGTGGCCGGAATATCGATCGTGGAAACACTGCGATCGACTGATCGAGTATTTGCACCGGGCATGCTGACAAGGAGAGGCACACGCATAATCTCTTCGTAGCAGTACGGTCCCTTGTCAAATCGGTTGTGCGCGCCAAGCATGTCGCCATGATCGGATGTAAATATGATGAGAGTATTGTTCCGCTCTCCAGATTTGTCCAATGCATCCAGCACTTCACCCACCGCACGATCAAGCATGCTAAGCGAGCCATGCTCAAAGGCGATGATCTTACGCCAATCCTCCTCGGTCAGATGGCCTGTATCGTGGAACGGCCACATGATGTCGTTCTGATAAGGCGGCTTCCCCGCAAAGGTATCGTTTAAGCTTGCCGGCAACTTAGTCTTCGCGGGATCATACATGGTGTTATAGGGAGCTGGCACACTGTACGGTGGATGAACCTCATGGTAGCTCACAGTAAGGAAGAAGGGCTTGTCGTGCGGCTGCTCACTAAGAAACTGCACGGCCTGCGCGGATGTTAAATGGCCGGAGGTCTGTTCATAGCCATTAGGATCAGTACTCCAATACTGCGGCTTCTCCTCCCAGGTTTTAGGTGCATCATCCCGCTCCCAATGTTCGTAGTATTTTTGGGTCACGCTGAAGTTGGGCTTTGGATCGGATTTCCCTGCAAGTTTGAGGTCCCTGCGCTCGAAGCCTTCCGGCGGATACGCATCAGCGCCGCGATAGATCGGCCCATCTGCACCAAGATGCCATTTACCGAAGTACCCGACACGCGCCCCGACGTTGTGTGCCCATTCGATCAGGGTGGTGTATTTCATATCCAGTCCATTCAACCGAGAATGCCACATCATGCCGTTGTCATCCATGCCTGTTCTATGCCCTAACTTCCCGGTAAAGAGACATGAGCGTGCAGGAGAACAGAGGCCTGTCGTGGTACATGCTGTCGTAAACATCGTGGCATCTGAAGCCAGCCGTTCTAATGCCGGGGTCTTCGCCGGCCCGCCGGCAAAGGAGCATATATCATGCTGTGTCTGTTCTGAAATGATCAACAGAACGTTGCGTCGGCTAGACGATATAGAGGCTCGAGACGGTAGAGGCAAAGCGGCTGCACCAGCCACAGCTGCGGCTCCGGCGAGAAAGTCTCTGCGGTCCATTTAGTTACTCCTATCATTCCTGGGGCATGTTCCAGACAACTTGGTTACATCTGAGCTTAACTATTTGAGTAGCAACCTAATAGCCTGCTCCTCCGGTGATAGTTAGACTGAAATTTAATAAGCTAGCTGTTGCTCTTGACCTAAAAGGCTAATCTACCGGTGATCTGCACTTGGCGGGGTGTGTTGTGCGAAGAAAGCTTGTTTTCCACGCCGTCGGTTCCCGAGTTGCGCCGCTTTGCGCCCAAATTGCCCGCTGACCATTGGCAAGCAAAAGCGCGCAGAGAAAACCAAGGGACACTACGATATTCGACTTCACGGTTGAACCTCGCAACTAGAAATGACTAGGAAGCACGCACTTGCTACGTACGGTGCTCACCTTATTGGTATACCCAATCAGAGCACGCTACAGTCTGGATGCAAGGGTTGTCAAGGGGAAAACTCAGGACTACAAACAGTTTTGATGAGCTTGACTACTGGGCAATGCAGAGGTTATTAGTTGTTTCTGGGTAGATTGGTAGACCCTTTGTGAGGTGGCATCATGGTTGAGATTTCTCGCCGTCGTATTTTGCAGGGCATTGCTGCTGCATCGTTTATGAGTGGTTCGTTTGGGAAAAAGTTGATAGCTGCGGTTACGGCGCGATACGGTGCGAGGGCGCTGACCAACACATCACGCAGCCCCAATGCCGTACTTCGCGGCATCGATATGGATGCTGTGCGCTGGAAGAGCGGCTTCTGGGCCGACCGTTTTGAGGTGGTCCGTACGTCGATGATTCCCACCATGTGGGATGTCGTCAATATGCCCGACAATGGCTGTACGTTCGTCACGTTCCGGGTGGTTGCCGGCGCTCCACCGCAGAAGACCTATGTGACGCCGTATAGCGATGGTGATTTCTACAAATGGCTTGAGGGCGTCGCCCATGTCTACGCGGTGACGCGAGATCCTGCGCTCGACAAGCGTATGGATGACGCGATCGCCATTATCGTGAAGGCGCAGGCACCCGATGGATATATATCGACCCCTGTCCAGGTGCGCGACGGTAAACGCTGGGAACATATTAGAAATCATGAACTCTACAACATGGGGCACCTGATGACGGCCGCCGTCGTCCATAACCGGGCCACCGGAAAAGAGACATTACTTGGCGTCGCGAAGCGCGCCGCGGACTATCTGTATGTGACCTTCTCTCCGCGTCCGCCTGAACTGGCGCACTTCGCATTCAACCCGTCGCAGATTATGGGACTGGTCGAGCTCTATCGATCGACGGGCGAGAGAACGTATTTGGAGTTGGCAGGAATATTCATTAGTAACCGCGGATCGAGCCCAGGTGGAAGCGATATGAATCAGGATCGAACACCGCTGCGGAAGGCCAATGAAGCGGTTGGCCATGCGGTGCTCGCAGCTTATCTGTATGCGGGTGCGACTGACTATATTGCAGAAACCAACGATGCTGATTTAAGGGCTGCAATGAATCGTCTGTGGGACGATGTCGAGACGCGGAAGGTCTACGTGACCGGCGCCATTGGGGCTCTTCATTCGGGTGTTTCTGGCGGTCCTGGCAGCGACGAAATTGAAGAGGCCTTCGGCCTCGATTACCAGCTGCCGAACCGCACGGCATATAACGAAACCTGCGCGAACATTGCAAATGCCATGTGGAACTGGCGCATGCTGTCTCTCACCGGCGATGCGAAGTACGCCGATATGATGGAGCGTGTGTTCTATAACAGCATGCTCTCAGGCGTGAGTCTCTCCGGCAAGGAATACTTCTACACCAATGTGCTGAGGCGCGACACAACGTTGCCTATGCTTAGCCAGGACACGTTGGAGCGTTGGCCCAATACAGCGGTTCGCCGCGAGCCCGGGCGGAAGACATCCCCAGCGTTCTGTTGTCCCCCCAACGTGCTACGGACGCTTGCGAGCATGCACGAATATATGTATTCGCTGTCAAAGGATACGGTGTGGGTGCATTTTTACGCCGCCAATGAGTTGGATACAATGACCGCAGAAGGTCTTCCTGTTCACCTCATGCAAGAGACGGAATACCCCTGGGACGGTAAGGTGACACTGACAGTTGGCCCAAAGGCGTCCGGAAAATTCTCCATTCGCATGCGAATTCCAGAATGGTCTGCGGGCGCTGGCCTCACAGTCAATGGAAAAGCGGTACAGGCAAAGCTGACACCGGGGACCTATGAAGAGATTCGTCGTGCCTGGAAGTCGGGAGATACGATTGTGCTGGATCTGCCTATGCCAGCACGGCTGGTTATGGGTTCGCCCAAAGTAGATGACACGCGGGGACAGGTCGCCGTGATGCGAGGCCCCATGGTGTACTGCATTGAATCCACTGATCTGCCAACGGGACTGACAATCGATGATCTTGCCATCACGCCGCAAAGTATACTTTCGGCAAAGCATGAGAGTGCTTTGTTAGGCGGGGTGACGGTACTCAAGGTCAAGGCTCGACAGGTTCCTAAGCGAAATGCGACCGGGCCAATGTATCAAACGCTGACTCTCCTGCCGCATGGCGAAGTAGAGTTGCAGATGATTCCTTACTACGCGTGGGCCAATCGAGGTGTGAGCTCTATGACTGTCTGGCTACCACTCCTATCATAGAGAAGGCTGCACGCATGCTACGGATGTCACCAATCTGAATCTTGAGTTCGTGCAACAACATACCCACGCAGTCGCCGCTCATCCATCCAATGTCATCTCATTGCGTTCGCTTGGGTGTCCTGGTGATGGCCTAACCGATGTTTTGTACCAGTAGTTTTGTTAGTGTAGCGCAGCCGAAATACTAACCTTCAATTTGGATCAGTTCTAGCCGGGCCATCATTTGCGCATCAGTCAGGGATTCATCCGCTCGGTACGTTAGCCAATTCATTATGCAGAGATGGTCGACATCGAATGGGGTATAACACACTAGAATCGAACGCGGAGAATCAATGGGAAAGTGCACACGTTTGTCCTGCGTGCGGCCACCCGACCCTCTTAAAAAAGCTTGAGTTGGGAGAAGCGACGACAGGCATCATCTCTTGCCCGAAGTGCCCATGGGCGGGACAGATCAACATTCAAATCATCGAATGGACTGCACGAGAGTAGAGATGTTACCCGTTATGCGGGCGCTGCGGACAATTTCCGGTTGGAACAGCCTGGTCGCGATGTCATGTTTCGTTCTGTTGATCGCTGAGATGATCTTGTGTTTTCGCTAGTCAAAGGTTCCAACTCTCAGCCGGTTCTCGCCAGATGACTATTCGATCAAGAAACCGATGACTCTGCCTTTCAATCCACTGTTCCGTCACCCAGAATGCCGGGATGGTAATGGCGAGCAACAGCACCGAACAGATAGCAGTACCCACAATTTCTCCGGGTGTAGATGATGGCATCTGAACTCTTCCGCAGCAGTACGGGCAGACGTTCTTTGTGGCTGCATCTTCAGTCTTCTGAGAATTCGTCCAGCTCTTCCAAGTCCGCGAGACTCGGCCCTTCATTTCGATCATCCTCATCATGGTGTTCCTCCTCGTTTTCTTCGAGATCGGGTCCAGCCGCTTGCACAGCGGCGAACGCGGCTCTCTCCCGCTTGTCTCTGCGAACATCCAACAGTTGCTCTCCGACCGTGTGCTTGGGAGAGAAGCAGTATTGGAGATAGGCCTCAAACAACGCTTGGTTCCGAACCCCACGTTTCAGCAAATCTTGTTGGTGTTGCTTGTACAGCTTGGTCAAAGCTTCTGGCGTGATGATGTAGAAGTGTCGCTTTCCTCTAC
>Ga0307373_10005336_pt1 | contig 21069 bp, 17 predicted proteins | sample OX2MG_FD_202534 | JGI IMG/M metagenome (GOLD analysis project Ga0307373, IMG submission 202534) | Soil microbial communities from Risofladan, Vaasa, Finland - OX-2 | ecosystem: Environmental > Terrestrial > Soil > Coastal area > Acid sulfate soil | place: Finland: Risofladan, Vaasa | collected...
TCGTCCTCTACGAGTGCTACCGCGATGGCGCCGCCCTCGCGGCTCACCGGCAGTCACCCCATTACCGCCGCTGGCGCCAGGCCGCCGAGGGTGTGCTGGATCCCGCCGGCGGCCAGCTGATCCAGGCAGGCACCGTGCTCGACCCGCCCACCGATCCCACCGATCCCATCGCCCCGGCCCCGCCTGTCGATCCCGGCACGCCGCTGATCATCCGCCGCGCCGCGCTCCACGCCCTAGACCGCGGCGGCGGGGTCCACACCCTGCCCTACCTGGGTCGGTGGAACTCCCTGGCCGCCACCCTCACGACCGGCGAGACCGTCTTCGTGCCCGGCAGCGGGCTGCCGCTCCACCACCACAACGTTCCCGAACAGGTCCTGATCCTGGAGGGTGACGCGGCGGCCGAGCTGGAGGGGCGGTGGACCGCCCTCGGAGTCGGCGATGCGGTCTGGACGCCGGCCGGGGTGGCGCACCGGTTCGTCAACCGCAGCCCGCGCACGCTGAGGATCCACTGGGTCTATGCCGGGGCCCGGGTCACCCGCACCCTCATCGCCGCGGGCCTGACGGTCGACCACCTCTCCCACCGGGACCGGCTCGGGGGACCGGCCGGTGCGCCGCCCGGGGCCGGCGACGACGCCGACCCGATCAAATCCCCTTGACGCCCGGGGTGGTGCCCGCCCGGAAGCGGTTGGGCTCCAGACTCCGGCGCAGGCACTCGCCGAAGGCTCGGGTGATCGCCTCCCAGACGTGGTGGGGGTCGCGTCCGCTGTGCAGATGCACGTGGAGGCTGGCACCGGCCCCCTCGGCGAAGCCGCCGTAGAAGTTCTCCATGTCGCTGGCGGCCATGTCCTCGACCCGCTCCGGCAGACGCTCGGAGAGCCCCGTCAGCGCGAACCGGGTCATGTCCTCGAAGCTGATCGCGACCTCCGCCCGGGCCTCGTCAATGACGCCGACCGAGCTGCCGCCACCCTCGGCCCCCTCACCCAGGTGCTCGCGCAGCAGGCCACGGAAGGCCACCCCCAAGGTGGTCCCGACATCCTCGGCGAGGACGTGGTCGAGCGGGTAGCCCTCGAGCACGGCCGAGACCTGGAGGTTGAAGCCCGCGCGCCAGGCGACCGTCTCCAGCATGTGATTGAGGAACACCCGCGGCGTCTGGATGCCTTGGCGCAAGCTGGGGTCGCGCTCGCCCCGCCGGATCCCCACCACCACGTGGGACTCCTGGGTCCGGCGGGCGACGACCGCGGTGTCGGCGTCGCGCCGGATCCACTCCACCCCGAGGCCGCCCGGGGAGCGCTCCGCCGAGCCCGGTCGGGCCGCCACCGAGCGGGCGTGCGCGGGGAATCCCTCCGACTCCGCCAGGCGGACCACATCCGGGCCGACCGCCGCCAGCCCCGCGGGCGTCAGCTCCACCACCGAGGCGGTGCGCAGGAAGTCGCGCACTCCAAGAGCCGACATGCTGCGGGCGAAGCCCGCGGTGGGCAGGACCGCGTTGGGACCGGCGAGGTAGTTGCAGGCCGACACCGGGGTGCTGGGGCCGATGATGATCTCGCCGGCGTACAGGACGCCCGGGAGCACGTCGTAGGGGCGGGCCAGATCCAGCACCAGGTGCTCGGTGGCGAGCTGATTGATAACCTGGAGCGCCTCCGCCTCGGAGGTAACCAGCAGGGCGCCCCCGCGCTCCTCCAGCACCGTGCGAACCCAGCCGCGCCGCGGCTCCGGCAGCTGCGCGGCCACCCGCTCCGCGGCGGCTCCCACGCGCTCGGCCACGGAGGAGTCCCGCGTCACCAGGAAGCTCACAGAATCGGGGCCGTGTTCAGCTTCGTTGCAGAGGTCGAGGGCGACCACCTCCGGGTCCACCGAGTCGTCGGCATACACGATCGCCTCGCTCGGGCCGGACTGCAGGCCGATGTCGACCACCCCCGCGAGCAGCTGCTTGGTGCAGGCGACGTAGGCGCTGCCGGGGCCGAGCAGCTTGGCGACCGGCTCCACGCTCTCGGTGCCGAGCGCCAGGGCCGCGATCGCGGGGGCTCCCCCCATCCGGTAGACGGTGTCGATCCCGAGGCGATGGGCCAGGTAGAGGGTGGCAGGATCGAGCCGCCCGGAGGCGTCGGGGGGGCTGGCCACCGCGATCCGCTTCACCCCGGCGACCCGCGCCGGGACCCCGAGCATGACCAGAACCGAGCCGAAGGACCCTTTGCCGCGGGGGATGTAGCAGCCGACGGACTCGATCGGCACGGTCTGCTCCCCGGCGCGCATCCCGTCCGGGAAGGCCTCCAACCAGAGCCGCGGCGGCAGCTGCCGGCGGTGGAAGCGCTCGACTCTCTCGATCGCGTGGTCGAAGGACAGGCGCAGCTCGGGTGCCAAGTGGGCGGCGGCTCCGGCCAGCTCCTCCGCCCCCACCCGCAGGCCGAGGGTGGTGAGGTCGGCCCCGTCGAACTCGCGCTCGAACCCGAGCACCGCCACGTCGCCCTGCTCCGCGACGGCGTCGACGACGCGACGGCAGGTGGCCCGGATCTCGTCGGGGATCTCGGCGCTCCGCCGGGCCAGACGGCGGCGGTCGGAGGGCGACAGGTCGGACCAGCGCGTGATCTTCAGGGGTGTGGCTCCGTGGGGCGCCCGACAGACCTCGACGACGCACGGCCATGGTAGGGAGGTGGCGCCGGCTCCCGTGGGTAGTGCCTCGCGGAGCACTCCCGCCCGGGCTCGCCGCACCCCGGCTGTCCGCTCGGCCAACCCGGCGGCGGGGGGGCCTATGGGGGTCGAACCGAGCCACCCCGGACGCGATCCCGAGGGGCGCGCGAGCGACGCCACGTCGGGGTCGGGCCTCCCGCGGCTGAGACCGCCTCCACCGGCGCGCGAGCGGTCTCGCGACCGCATCCCCCGGGGCCGGCTCCCCCCCTATGCCAGGGTGTCGCCCAGCGCGGCCTCGGCCGCCGCCACCGCCGACCCGTCGTGGACCAGAGCCTCCACCGCCCGCAGCTGCGGGGCGACGAAGCGATCCGGGCCCACCCCGCCGCCGGCGCGACGCACCCGCTCGGCCACCTGCCCGGTGGCCTGGGCCGGCCGCAGCGGCTGGCGCAGCTCCAGCCCGCGCGCCGAGGCGAGCAGCTCGACCGCGAGGATTCGCTCCAGATTGGTCACCACCCGACGCAGCTTGCGGGCGGCCGCCCAGCCCATCGAGACATGGTCCTCCTGCATGCCCGAGGTGGGCACCGAGTCCACGCTCGCCGGCTGGGCCAGGCGGCGGTTCTCCGCCACCAGCGCGGCTGCGGTGTACTGGGCCAGCATCAAGCCGGAATTGACTCCGGCGTCGGGGGCCAGGAAGGGCGGCAGGCCGTGGGAGCGGGCGGGGTCGAGCAGGCGGTCGATTCGTCGCTCCGCGATCGCCCCCGCCTCGGCCAGCGCGATCGCAAGGAAGTCGCAGGCGAACGCCAGCGGCTCGCCGTGGAAGTTGCCCGTGGACTCCACTCGTCCGTCGGGCAGAACCACGGGGTTGTCCACCGCCGCCGCCAGCTCGCGCTCGGCCACCTGCTGAGCGAAGGCGAGGGTGTCGCGGGCCGCTCCCAGCACCTGCGGCGTGCAGCGGAGCGAGTACGAGTCCTGGACGGCGTGGTCGCTGGCGCGATGGGCCGCGACGATCGGCGAGCCGCGGAGGAGGCGGCGCAGATTGGACGCGCTGTCCGCCTGGCCGGGGTGGGGGCGGATCCGCTGGAGGTCGTCGGCGAAGGGGCGGTCGGTGCCCAGCAGCGCCTCCACGCTGCAGGCGGCGCTGACGTCGGCGGTGCGCAGCAGCCGCTCGGCATCGAGGGTCGCCAGCACCAGCATCCCCAGCATCCCGTCGGTGCCGTTGATCAGGGCGAGCCCCTCTTTGACCGCCAGCCTCAGGGGCGCGATCCCGGCGGCCTCGAGCGCGGCGGCGGCGGGAGCGGGAGCGCCGGCCGGATCCAGCACCTCGCCCTCGCCCATCAGCGCCAGGGCGATGTGGGCGAGCGGCGCGAGGTCGCCACTCGCTCCCAGCGAGCCGTGCTCGGGCACGAACGGAGTCACGCCCTGGTTGAGCGCCTGGCAGAGCGTCTCCACCAGCTCGGGCCGCACCCCCGACAGTCCCATCGCCAGCGTCCGCGCCCGCAGGAGCATGGTCGCGCGCACCACCTCGCGGGCGACCGGCCGTCCCAGCCCGGCGGCGTGGGAGCGGATCAGCGCGTGCTGGAGGTCGACCTGGCGCGCGCCCTCGACCCGGGTCGAGGCGAGCGCGCCGAATCCGGTGGAGATCCCGTAGACGGGCTCCGATGACCGTCCGGCGGCCTCCACCGCCCGGCGTCCGCGCAAGAGCAGCCTGTGGGCCGCCGGCGCGAGCTCGACCCGGGCATCCAGGCGGGCCACGCGCTGGACCTCGTCCGGGGTCAGCGGGCCGCCGGCGAGGATCACCGAGCGCAGCTCAGACATGGGACTCTCCATCATGCGGGCATCCCGGTGCGGGCATCCCGCCGGTCACGCCGGTCGGGGGGTGTTGGATGGAGCCTGGCCGCCCAGCCGCGCCGTGATGCGGCCGGCGGCGGCCGCCACCACCGGACCGGCGGTGGCCCACGCGGGTTCGTCGGCGAGCAGGAAGCTGACCCCGATCGCGGCACAGCACACCCCGGCGGCGTCGAACACCGGGGCCGCCACCGAGCCCACCCCGACCGCGGTCGCACCCCGGTCGGAGGCGGTCCCCACGGTGCGGACGCGCTCCAGCTCCTGGTCCAGCTGGCGGCGGCGACGGCCGTGCAGCCCCAGCCGCTCGACCGCGTCGGGCAGGTGAGCGAGCTGGACGCGGCCCATGGCGGTGCCACCGGCGGCGAGCCGCGCCCCCAGCGAGGAGGCGAGGTGCGGCCCCGTCCGGCGAGGGTCCTCCTTGGCCACGGTGACGGTGTCGACACCGTTGAGGACGGTGACGTGGGCGGTGACCCCGAGCGCGTCCCGCAGCCCCGCCAGCTCCGAGCGGGCAGCCTGAACGACATCGGTTCGCGCGAGATAGGCGACACCGACCTCGAAGGCGCGCAGCCCGACGACGTAGCCGCCGCGGGCGTCCCCCTCGACGAAACCAGCGGCCGCCAGCGCCCGGAGCAGGCTGTGGGCGCTGCTCTTCGGCAGCGACAGCTCGCGCGCGAGCTGTCCCAGGCGCAGCGGATCTTGGTGCCCGGCGATCGTCGCCAGCATCTCCAGCGCCCGCCGAACCGAGTGGTTGCCCTCACCTGGGGGCGCGAACTCCCCCTCCACCGACTCCCCGCCCGAGTCGTGCGCCTCGGCCGGCACCGCCGGCCGGGACGCCGTCGGGTTGGGCGGGGGGCGGTTCGTCAGGCGCCCCGGCGCAGCCACTCGTCCAGGTGCGGCGCCTCGGCCCCGATGGTGGTGTCGTCGCCGTGGCCGGTCCGCACCGAGGTGACGGGAGGGAGGGTGAGGAGTCGGGTGGTGATCGAGTGGATGATCGTCGGGAAGTCGGAGTGAGAGCGCCCGGTGGCGCCCGGCCCGCCCTGGAACAGCGTGTCGCCGCTGAACACCACAGCTCCCTGCGGCCAGTGCAGGCAGACGGATCCCGGGGTGTGACCCGGGGTGTGGAGCACGGTGAGCCGGGTGCCGCCGACCTCCAGGGCGTCGCCGTCGGCCAGCCAGCGGTCGGGCGGAGCGTCGGGATGAACCTCATCCCAGAGCATCCGATCGGCCGGGTGGAGCGCCACCGGCGCGCCCACCCGGTGTGACAGCAGCCGCGCCGCGTTGACGTGGTCGTTGTGGCCGTGGGTGCAGACGATGGCGACCACGCGCCGGCCCCCCACCGCCTCCAGGATCGGCTCGATGCGGTGGGGGGTGTCGATCACCAGTACCGAGTGCGCGTCCCCGATCACCCAGACATTGTTCTCGACGGCGATGACGTCGCCATCGAGCGTGAATGTGCCGCTGGTGCGGGCCCGCACCACGGTCGTGTTCACGCGCGGCTCACAGGACCACCACCGACCGGAGCACCTCGCCGCGCTCCATCTTGGCGAAGGCGGTCTCGACGTCCTCCAGGCCGATGGTCTCGCTGACGAAGCCGTCGAGGTCGAGCTTGCCCCGCTGGTACAGGTCGATCAGGATCGGAAAGTCACGACTCGGCAGGCAGTCCCCGTACCAGGACGACTTGAGCGCCCCGCCCCGACCGAAGATCTCCAGCAGCGGCAGCTCCACGAGGGCGGTCGGGTTGGGGACACCGACGAGCACGACCGTGCCGGCGTGATCCCGGGCGAAGAAGGCCTGCCGGTAGCTGGCGGGGGTTCCCACTGCCTCGATCACCACATCGGCGCCGACGCCGTCGGTGAGCTGACGGATCGCCTCCACCGGATCGGCGTGACTGGCATCGACGGTGTCGGTGGCGCCGAAGCGGCGGGCCCACTCCAGCTTGCGGGCGTCGATGTCGACCGCGATCACCCGGCGCGCCCCGGCCAGCGACGCTCCCGCGATCGCGGCGTCGCCGACGCCGCCGCAGCCGAAGACCGCCACCGTGTCGCCGCGGGTGACCCCCCCGGTGGTGACCGCCGCGCCGAAGCCGGCCATCACGCCGCACCCGATCAGCCCGGCGGCCTCCGGCCGGGCCGACGGGTCCACCTTCACCGCCTGACCGGCGGCGACCAGGGTGAGCTCGGCGAAGGCGCCGATCCCGAGGGCCGCCGACAGCGGGGTGCCGTCGGCGAGGGTCATCCGCTGGCGGGCGTTGCGGCTCGCGAAGCAGTACCAGGGGCGGCCCCGCCGGCAGGAGCGGCAGCTGCCGCAGGGGTCGCGCCACGCAATCACCACCGCGTCGCCGGCCGCCAGCCCCTCCACCCCCGCTCCCACCCGCTCCACCGTCCCGGCGGCCTCGTGCCCGAGCAGGAACGGGAAGTCGTCGTTGATGGCGCCCTCGCGATAGTGGAGGTCGGTGTGGCAGACGCCGCAGGCCCGTACCCGTACCAGAGCCTCGCCCGGGCCCGGGTCCGGCACCATGACCCGCTCCACGGTCACCGGCGCGCCCTTGCTGCGCGCCACGACCCCGCGCACCTCATGTGCCATCACGCTCCCCCGCACTCACGGACCGGTCCGCCCGAACGACGCGCCGGATTATAGGGAGGGACCTCGGGGCTGGGCGGGGGAACCCGGGGGGAGCGGCGCGGTCACCCGGTCGGGGGCCGGGTCAGACCACGACGAAGGGGACGACCTGTTCCGCCGCGGTCAGCGATCCGTGGTGCCCCACCAGTCGGGCCAGCGGACCATCCACGGTCCGCTGCACGATGCCGACCGGTCCGTAGGCGGCCGCCACCACGTCGCCGATGCGGGGCCGGACCCGGTCCAGTGTCAGGGGACCGAACCATCCCTGCTCGATCGCCTCCTCCCGTTCCACCACCCACATGGCGTGGCCGAGGCGGTCACGCCAGGTCGCGAGCACGTCGGCCGTCGCCCCCGGGGCCACATGCACGTGGCGCGCCCGCGGCTCGCCCGCGAGCAGGCGCACCCCCTCGCGCAGGGCGGGCTCGTCGTCGAGGTCAACCTTCCCCTCCTCGGCGAGGTCGACCATCCCGTGATCGCCGGTCACGACCAGACGGCAGTCCGAGGGCAGGCGCTCGGCGAGCGCCTCCACCGCCTTGTCCACCAGGCTGAGGTGAAGGTGCCAGGCGTCGGAGGCGACCCCGCGCACGTGTCCCACGCCGTCCAGCTCGGGGTGGTAGGCGTAGACCAGCTGGGGGCCGGGTGCGGCCACCGCGCGCGCCGCCTCCATCACGACGTCGGCGAGTCCATGGGCCGCCACCCAGCGACCCCCGCGGAAGACGGCGCGCGTGAGCCCGGAGTGGGCGAGCCGCCCGGTGCCGATCAGGCTGACCGCGACGCCCGCCCGGTGGGCCCGCTCGAAGGCGGTGGGCTCCGGCTGCAGCGCCTCGGGCGGGACCAGGTCGAGCAGGCCCACGGTGGGCCCGTGCCCGTACAGCTCCCAGCGCAGGACGTTGAGCGCGCGCGCGTGGCCGGGCAGGTGCACGGTGTAGCCGGGAAGGCCGTGCTCGCCCGGCGGCATCCCGGTGCCGATCGACCCGAGGCTCGCCGCGGTGGTCGACGGGAAGCCACAGGTGAGCGGCTCGCGACGGTGCTCGGCGAGGAACGGGGCGAGCTCGGCGTGCTGATCGAGGAGGTCGGCTCCCAGCCCGTCCACCACCAGCAGGATCACCCGGCGCGCCGGCTCTAGCGGGATCGGGCCGTGGATCCCCCGCGTGCCCAGCGCGCCCAGCAGCGACGGCACCAGGTCGGCCAGCGACCGCGTGCCGTAGCGGGGTACCAGCGGCACCGGGGCCGGTGGCGCCGTGCTCGCCCATCCGGCCGCGCCTCCCGGGCGACGGTGGCCTGTGTCCACGTGCTCCTCCCGACCCGCCCCGCGGTGACCCTAGCACGGTCGGCGGTCGCCCATCGGGGCGCGACCGGAATGCCCGCAGCGGGCGAGTGCCTCCTCGGCCGCCCGGCGCTCGTCCCAGGGCCGTGAGCCCCGTCCCTCGAGGATGCTGGCCTCATGGCCCTTGCCCGCCAGCAGGACCGTGTCCCCAGGGCGCGCGCGCCGGATCGCGAAGTCGATCGCCTCGGCCCGGTCGACCAGGGCGTGGACCGTCGCCCCCGAGTCTCCGCCCGCGGCCAGCGCTCCCGCCACGATCGCCGCCACGATGGCGTCCGGGTCCTCCTCGCGGGGGTCCTCGCTGGTCACGACGACCTGGTCCGCGAGGCCGCTGGCGATCTCGCCCATCGTCGCCCGCTTGTCGAGGTCGCGCTCGCCCGCGCTCCCGAAGACCACCCACAGGCGCCCGGGGGTCGCCGGGCGCAGGGTCCCCAGGACCTTGGCCAACGATGCCGGGGTGTGGGCGTAGTCCACGATCACCGCGAACGGTTGGCCCCGATCCACCCGCTCCATCCGCCCGCTGACGCCAGCGCAGCCCTCGAGCCCCTCGACCAGTCGGCCCAGCGGCAGGCCGAGCAGGAGCCCGGCGCCGAGCGCGGCCAGAGCGTTGTCCACGTTCCAGCGACCGGCGAGCCTCAGCGACACCGCGCTCCGGCCCAGCGGGGTCTCCGCCACAAAGCGCGTCCCTTCGGGGCTGGCCTCGATCGCCACGGCCCGGAGGTCGGCCCCGGGCGCGCCGGCGGCGCTGTAGCTGAGACGGCGCGGGACCGACATCGTCGCGAGCGGTGCGTAGGCACGCTCGTCGTCGCGATTCAGGACCGCGAACCCGTCGACCGAGGCCGCGGCCTGCTCCAGCAGTCGGGCCTTGGCGGCGAGATACGCCTCCCAGCTCCCGTGGAAGTCGAGGTGGTCGTGGGTGACCGCGGTGAACACCGCTCCCTGGAAGTGGACCGCGTCGACCCGGTGGAGCCGGAGAGCGTGCGACGTCGCCTCCAGCGCCACCTCGGTGCAGCCGGCCTCGACCAGACGGTGAAGACGCTCTTGGACCTCGGGCGCCTCGAGCGTCGTCTGCCGGGTGAGGTTGGCCTCGACCGCGGTCCCGCAGCGGAAATCGACGGTCGTGAGCGCGCCCGCCCGTCGCCCCGCCCCGCCCAGGGCGGCGTGGAGCAGGGTGCAGGTGGTGGTCTTGCCGTCGGTTCCGGTCACGCCGACAACCCGGCAGCGGCCGGAGGGGTCACCCCACAGGCGGGCGGCGAGGCGGCCCAGCGCGGCGGGGCCGTCGTCCGCGAGCAGACACCGCTCGGTGGGGATCCCCGGTGGGGCGTGCTCCACCACCGCGGCCACCGCGCCGGCGGCGAGCGCCGCCGCGACGTGATCGTGGCCGTCGGCGTGCTGTCCCCGAACCGCGACGAAGAGGCTGCCCGGGCCGGCACGGCGGGAGTCCTGGGTGACCGCGAGCACCTCCGCCGCGGCCACGGTGGGAGGAGGGGGTCGCAGGCCGGCCGCTCGAACCAGGTCGTCCAGCCGCACCCGTCGAGGGTACCCGGGAGTCCCGCCACCTATCATCGCGTCGAGTGCGGCCGGGCCCCCGCTCGGCCGGCACGGCGGGCGCCGACAGGGAGTCTTGTGGCCACCATCGATCTCACCCCGGCCGTGCTCGAGCTCCGCGGCGCGCTGCGGCGGCGGGTGGTGCAGCGGCCCCGAGGATTCCGGCTCGGGATCGTGGTCGAGGCGGACAACCCTGCAGGAGCCTCCTTCGCCCGCTCGCTCGAGCGCGAGGCGGCCGAGGCCGGGGTCGATGTCGAGCGGGTCCAGACCCCACGCCACCAGCCCGAACGGACCCTGCTGGCGCTGGACCGGCTGGTGGTGGACCCCCGGATCGACGGGATCGTGATCATGCAGCCCGTCCTCGACCTCCCTCCCGCGGTGATCGCCGCCCACCTCCCGGCCAGCAAGGACGTTGAGGCGGTGACCCCCAACGCCCGGGCGCTGGCGGCCGACGGGCTCCACCGCAGCACCCCGGTGGCCGAGGCCTGCCTGGTCGCGCTGGAGCACCTGGAGATCGATCCAACCCGCGCGCGCATCCTGGTGGTGGGGCACGGACCCTCGGGCGGGCGTCCCATCGCCCAGCGCCTGCTGGCGGCCGGGGCCCAGGTGTCGATCGTCCAACGCGACATCGGGGAGGTGGTCCCGCTCCCCCCGTACGACGTCCTGATCTCGGCGGTGGGGGCGGCCGGGGTGATCCCCCCGGGAGCGGTCCTGCCTGGGACGACGGTCCTGGATGTGGGGACCTCCTTTGTCGCGGGGCGGCTGGTGGGCGACGTGGGTCCGGAGGCGGCGGCGCGGGCCGGGCGCGTGACGCCGGTGCCGGGGGGGATCGGGCGGCTGACCGCCGTCTGCGCGCTGGTGGCGCTCACCGAGCTCCACAGCCGCCGGCCCGGGCCGCTCGCGGCGTGGTCGCTGCTGGAGACGCTGGCGCGGATCGTCTCCCCTGCCGATCCCGCCGGAGGGGCGGCGCTGGCGGCTGTGACCGGAGCGCTCGCCGCCGCCCTCGACGGACTCTGCCGGATGCACGACGCGGCAGGGTCGATCGGAGACTCGGGTGCGCTCGCGGTTCGGCTGCTGCTCGCGGCCGATCGCGACCGGGACGCCCTCAGTGCCTACCGGGCGGCCCGCCGCCGCGCCGATGGCTCCGCCGACGGGGCCGGCCGGGAGCGGCTGGCACTGACCCGCCAGGCGGCGGAGCAGGCGCCGGGCGAGATCGGCCTCCTCCTCGACGAGCTGGTCGAGCGCCTGGAGAGGCTGGTCACCACGCCGGCTCTGGAGCTGGACCGCAGGCTTGGCCTGCGGTTGGCCCAGGCCGCTCGCGACGCCGTGCAGGAGGTCTCGAGCGGATCCCCGGCCCCCTCGGGCTGATCGCGCGCCCCGGGCGTACCCGGCGTCACCAGACCAGCAAGTCTGGCCCACACGTTGACGAGATGGCCAGAAATCCCGTAGGGTTGGCCCACGACGCCGCCGCGCAGACCGGATGCCTCAGCGTCGCCGACGGGCGGCAGGCTCCCCGCGCCGCGCCGTCTCCGCTGTCGGCCCCCAGGACCCGCGTGGGCGGGACTCCCGGATTCGATCACGAGCCGGTCGGACCTCCGCTGGGGCGGTCCGAGAGGCCGTCGCCCACCGGTGCGTCCGACCGGGGTAGCTCACGAGAGTCCATGCCGATGACCTTCCGCTCCCGCCTCGCCGATCCCGTCGAGTTGCGCCGGCTCCGAGAGGACCTGGAAGCCCGCGAGCCCGCCGCCATCTTGGACTTCGGGTACCGCTGCTTCTCCGCCCTCACGCTGGTGGCCAGCTTCCAGGCCGAGTCCTGCGCCCTCATCGACATGGCGGCGCGGATCGCTCCGGCCGAGCGCCTCCGCGTGGTCACCCTCGACACGGGGCGGCTGCCCGAGGAGACCCACGAGCTGATCGACCGCGTCCGCGACCGCTACGGGATCGCGGTCGAGGTGTGGCTGCCCGACGCCACCGAGGTGGCGTCCCTGGTGACCCGCGAGGGGGCCAACCTGTTCCGCCGGTCGGTCGAGCTCCGGCACACCTGCTGCGACGTGCGCAAACGGCAGCCGCTGCGGGGCGCCCTGGCCGGGGCCGACGCCTGGGTCACCGGGCTGCGCCGCGAGCAGTCTGCCTCACGCGCCGCCACCCCGGTGATCGAGCTCGACCCCGAGCACGGGGGCATCGTCAAGCTGGCTCCCCTGGTCCGCTGGACCGCCTCCGATGTGGAGGCCTACCTCGACCGCCACGACGTTCCCCGCCACGCGCTCTACGCGCGCGGCTACACCTCGATCGGCTGTGCGCCCTGCACCCGGGCGACCGGTCCGGGGGAGGACCCGCGCGCGGGACGCTGGTGGTGGGAGCGGGGCGAGCCCAAGGAGTGCGGCCTTCATCCGGCCCATCCGGCGATGGTCGCCGCCGCGGCCCGCACCAGCTCGGCGGCCTGATCGTGGCAACACGGGGCGTGGTCGTGTGGCTCACCGGCCTCTCGGGGGCGGGCAAGTCGACGCTGGCGCGACGGCTCGAGCAGGAGATCGCGCTCTGCGGTCGCCGCGCCGTGGTGCTGGACGGCGACGAGGTCCGCCAGCATCTCTCCCAGGGCCTGGGATTCTCCAAGGCAGACCGTGACACCAACATCCGGCGGATCGGGTGGGTGGCGGGGCTGGTCGCCGAGAGTGGCGGAATCGCCATCAGCGCGGCCATCTCCCCGTACTGCGAGACCCGGGACGAGGTCCGCGCCCGGGTGCCCCATTTCGTCGAGGTCTACGTGCGCTGCGCGCTCGACGAGCTGATCCGGCGTGATGTCAAAGGCCTCTACGAGAAGGCGCTGAGCGGCGAGATCGCTCACTTCACCGGCGTCAGTGACCCCTATGAGCCGCCCTCCGCCGCCGAGGTCACGGTCGACAGCGGATCGGAGACGGTGGAGGTATCGCTGGAGCGGATCCTCGCCACCCTGGAGCGGCTGGGGCACATTCGCCGTCCGTTCAACGCGGCCCGGACCCACGGCGACCCAGAGAGCCTGCGCGATCTGGCGGCCGGGCTGCCGACCCTCGCCATCGGTGCCAAGGCGACCACCGATGCGCACATGCTCGCCAGCGGGGCGCTGGCGCCGCTGGGCGGGTTCATGACCGCGGCCGAGCTGGCCGCGGTGGTCGCCGAGGGGAGGCTCCCCGGCGGGGAGCCGTTCACGATCCCGGTGACGCTGCGGGTGGACGCGGCGGGAGCGGCGATCGCGCGCCAGCACTCGCAGCTCACCCTCGCCGGACCGGACGGGGCCTTCGCGGTGCTCGACGTCGCCGAGGTGTTCCGCAACGACCGAGCTGAGGAGGCGCGTCAGGTCTTCGGCACTGAGGACGCCGCCCATCCCGGGGTGAGGGCCCTGCTGCAGGCGGGCGAGGAGATCGTCGCCGGCCCGGTCCGGGTCTTCGCGCCGGCCCGGGCGCGCTTCCCCGCCTTTGAGCTCTCGCCGTCGGAGGTCCGCGCCGCCGCCGCCGCACGCGGCTGGGCGACCATGGTCGGGTTCCAGACCCGCAACCCCGTCCACCGCGCCCACGAGTACCTGCAGAAGGTGGCCCTCGAGCTGGTCGACGGGCTCCTGCTCCACCCCTTGGTCGGCGACACCAAGGAGGACGACATCCCCGCTGACGTCAGGCTGCGCTGCTACCAGGCGCTGCTGGAGGGCTACTACCCGGCCGACCGGGTGCTGCTCGCCACCAATCCCGCCTGGATGCGCTATGCGGGGCCCCGCGAGGCCGTGTTCCACGCCATCATCCGGCGCAACTACGGTTGCACCCACTTCATCGTGGGCCGCGACCATGCCGGCGTCGGTAGCTACTACGACACCTACGCCGCTCACCGGATCTTTGACCAGTACGGCGCCGGCGAGCTGGGGATCGAGATCCTGCGATTCGAGCATGCCTTCTACTGCCGGCGCTGCGAGGGGATGGCCTCCACCAGGACGTGCCCCCACCCGGCCTCGGCACACGTCGCCCTCAGCGGCACCCGGGTCCGAGAGATGCTCACGGCGGGGGCGCTTCCCCCCGCCGAGTTCTCGCGACCGGAGGTGGCCGCGATCCTGGTCGAGGCGAGCCGGGAGCCGGCGGCCTGAGCCGTCGACCCCGGCCGCCGGCCCGCGAGGATGCCGTCCTCCACGTCACCACCGGCGTGGGGCCGGCTCCGAGGCGGGCCGCGGCGGCGAGCAGATAGTGGCCGGGGCGGCGCCGGGGCGCCCGGGTCGATCGCGGGGGGGCGTGGCCGCGCGGTCGCGCCGGATGAATCGGCCCGGGGCCGGGGACGGTCGGGATCGGCCGTGCCGCTACGCTGGGCGGATTCGGGCCGACCACGCCGGAGTTGGAGGCGACCCATGCCATCGGATTGTGTGTTCTGCCGGATCGTGAGCGGCGAGCTCCCCGCCGAGGTCGTCCATCGGGAGCAGGGCCTGGTCGCCATCCGCGACATCCATCCGGTGGCGGACACACACGTGCTGGTCATCCCCGAGCGCCACGTCGCCGACCTGCGGGAGCTGACCTCTGCCGACCGCGACCTCTGGTGGCGGCTGACCCAGGCTGCCAACCGAGTGGCGGAGCAGCTCGGTCACTCGACCGGCTACCGCTTCTTCGTCAGCGTTGGGTCGGGCGGCGGCCAGACCGTCTTCCACCTCCACGTTCACGTGCTCGGAGGGGCGATGACCCGGCTGCCGCAGTAGGGACGCCGGCCCGGCTCGGTCCCACCAGGCGTCGACCGCCGCCGCGGCCACACGATCTCGGGGGGGCCGGAGCTGGGGGTGACGTCCGCGGCGACTGGCTGAAGCCGGTCAGATCGGGGTATTGTTGACTCACGAAGTCTGGTTCTCGTCCGTCGGTGGGCAGCCGACGAGCATGGAGCGCACGCAGCATGGGCATCACGTCCCGCGATCTGATCGGCCGGGCCCGCGGCTCGGTTCCTGAGGTCACCGTCCAGGAGGTGCGCCGGCGTCAGGAGCGCCACGAGGGAGCGGTCCTGCTCGACGTGCGCGAGAAGGACGAGGTCGAGCAGGGGCTGTTGCCCGGCGCGGTCCACATCCCGCGCGGCTACCTGGAGCTGCAGATCGAAGACCGCATCCCCGACCGGCACACCCCGATCACGCTCTACTGCGCCGGCGGGACTCGCTCGCTGCTCGCGGCGGAGACCCTCCAGGCGATGGGATACACCCAGGTGGAGTCGATGGCGGGCGGCTTCGGGGCGTGGAAGGACCAGGGGCTGCCCTTCCTGCTGCCCCGCACCTTCACCCCGGAGCAGCGAGAGCGGTACAGTCGCCACTTCCTCGTCCCCGAGGTGGGGGAGTCCGGTCAGGCGACGTTGCTGGACAGCAAGGTCCTGATCATCGGTGCGGGTGGTCTGGGCGCGCCCGTCGCCTACTACCTGGGAGCCGCTGGGGTCGGCACCATCGGGCTGGTCGACTTCGACCGGGTGGACCGGAGCAACCTGCAGCGCCAGATCATCCATAACGAGGAGCGGCTCGGGATGTTGAAGACCGAGTCGGCCGCGCTCACGCTGAAGGCGCTCAATCCCGACGTCGAGGTGCGCCAGCACAACATCCACCTCGATTCCAGCAACGCGATGGAGCTCTTCAGCCAGTACGACGTGATCGTCAACGGCTGTGACAACTTCCCCACCCGCTACCTCGCCAACGACGTCGCCCTCTTCACGCGCAAACCCTTGGTCGACGGCGGGATCTTCCGCTTCGAGGGACAGGCGACCACGATCATCCCGTTCGAGTCGCCCTGCTATCGGTGCCGCTACCCCGTGCCACCCCCGCCCGAGGAGGCGCCCAACTGCGCCGAGGCGGGGGTGCTGGGCGTTCTCCCCGGGCTGGTGGGGCTGGTTCAGGCGACCGAGGTTCTGAAGGTGCTCCTCGGGGTGGGGACAACCCTGAGCGGACGCTTGCTTCACGTCGACGCGCTGGCCATGGAATTTCGCGAGTTCCGCGTCCGTCGCGACCCCGCCTGCCCGGTGTGCGGCGAGCACCCCACCATCACCGAGCCGATCGACTACGAGGGCTTCTGCCTCAACCCCAACCTCCCGCCAGTGGCCGCTCGGGTCGCCAGCGGCGGCTGAGGGCGCCCGGGGGATCCCAGTCGGCCGCCCGGCGGCCGGCGCTAGACTGGCGGGCCGTGGGCGTCTTCGATGCGACCGACCTCGAGTACCTGGCCGGGATCCACCCCCTCCCCGGGCCGGTGCTGCGCCGCCTCGACCTGGAGAGCCGGGCCGAGGAGATCCCCAGCGTCGAGCCGGCCACCGGGCCCTTCTTGGCCGCCCTGGTCGCCGCGGCACGGGCGCGCCGCGTCCTGGAGGTGGGCACGGCGATCGGCTACTCCGGGCTCTGGATGGCGCGCGGCCTGGCGCCCGGCGGCCGGATCATCAGCATCGACCCCGACGCCGCGCGCCAGGCGCGGGCCCGGGCCGCGTTCGCCGAGGCGGGGGCTGCGGAGACCCTGGTCTGCCACAACGGGCGCGCGCTCGACGTTCTCCCCACCCTCAGCGGTCCCTTTGACCTCGTCTTTCTCGACGCGCTCAAGGAGGAGCTCCTGGCCTACCTCGACCATGCGATTCGGCTGCTCCGCCCTGGGGGAACCATCGTGGTGGACAACCTGCTCTGGTCCGGTGAAGCGGCGAGGGGAGCGCCGGCGGGGGCGGGAGACGCTCGCACTCGGGCCACTTGCGCCATCCAGGCGTTCAACCAGGCCTTCCTCGCTCACCCGGGCCTGATCGCCACCATCGTGCCCGTGGGCGACGGGGTGGGGATCGCGGTGGTTCGGGCCCCGTCGCTCGCGTGAGTCCCCGCTGGCCGGCCGCGGGGTTGGACCGACCCCGGCCAGGGTAGACTTCCTGACGTGAAGGGGCAGGCGGTCGCCATCGATGACGTGCTGGTCGCGATCGAGACCGCGCGCGACAAGGTGATGGCGGACGAGATCCGCTCGCTGGTGAAGTTCGGGGTACCGCGGCCCCTCGCGCACCAGATGGTGGCGGCTCGCTATCAGCAGAAGGTGGCCGGCGAGGACGGCGAGGTGGCCGAGACCGAGCCCACACCCTGGTCCGACATGAGCTGAGGCTCCCCAAGAGCCTCCCCGGGCCGGCCCTCGGGCGAACCGCAGTCGTGCCCACAACGCAGGTCAGGGTCGGGTGTCCGGGGACTGCCGACCCGCGGCCGGGACCCGAGGGTGCCGGCGCGCGACACCGGCTCGGGACGGGGCGCTGCACCCGCTGAGGCTGGCGGGCTCGGGCGGGCAGACACCCGCTCGTGGCACCGGGTTGGCCCCGGCCGGGACACCGGGTCGGCCGTCCGGCCGGCGCTCACGCGCAGGGCCTGCTGTCGGCGACCGCACCGCCAATAGGACTGGCCAGGGGGCTGTGGCGCCGTGCCCTGCAAAGTCCGATCGATCGGGGCGTGGCCGGTGCGCGGCCGGAGCCGGTGCGGCTTCCCGCCCTCGCCGACGGTGTCGATCGCCCACACGACGGCGGTGGACGGCGAGGACGACCATCGTTCCCTCGGCTGCGGTGGTGCTGCTGCGGGGTCCCACCTGAGTTCGGGGAGCAGTCCCCTCAGTCCGATTCGGCCGGGGTGCCGGCAGCGAGAGCGGGAGAGACCCATGGGAACCACCCGACTCCAAAGGGGGTGCGCTGCATGCTTCCCCACCGGTCCAGGACCTCTTCTGGGCAAGCTCCAGGACACGACCGGCGAGCCGCGGAGCGCTCCAGCGGACTCCTGCCCGCGGGCCTGGGAGGGTCCGCCGTCGCCGCGATCGTGATGGTCCCCTGCCGAACCGGGTGGCTGCTCAGGAGATCAGCCCGGTGGTACGGTGATCGACCCCTGACGGGGCCCCGCCGGCGCGCTCGGGTGACGCGCTGGCCCCGAGGATGCCCACTCCCACGGCCCAGGGGAGCGGTTTTGGTGCGCTCTCGTCCGCCCGGGTTGGACGCGGGTCGAACACCCAGGCGGCCTGCGAGATGCTGCAGGTCGCATCCGCGCCCGCGGCATGGCGCCAGAGGTGGAGCGGGGACCTGGGTCGGCGGGCGATCTCGCCATCCCTTGCCACGATGTCCCCGAAGGAGCGGGAGCCGGCCTCCCCACGTGTTGGCCTGGTCGACTGGTCGGGCCTCCCGGACAGGGGTGGCCGGCACGCTCTCGTCGATACGGGAGCCACCCAGGCGGGGCGTGGGCGTTTCCCTCCCGGCCCCCACGACGGGAGCGTCCCGCACCTGCCCGGGGCGGACGGGTGCACCTCGCGAACGACATCCCGCGCCGGCGCGGGGCCCGGACTCACTTCGTTGCGTGCCTCGCGGGCTGGGGAGGGTGTCGCGCCTGCCAAGCGCCGCCGGGACCGGCCACTCGGTCCCAGGTGACCCCGTCCGGCATCCCCCGTCGCTCCCACCGCGCCCCACCGGCCATGGGGCGAGGGACCGGTGGGGTATGACCGATGCCCTCCGACCCGCCCCCTATCGGAGCCGCCACGGCTACGTGCCCCTGGCGGCCTATCGCGAGGCCGGCCTCGACGATCGCGCCTACTTCGCTCAGCAGTTCCGGGTCGAGCTCACCCAGACCGGGCCGGACAATCGGCGGGCGGACCGGCGCATGGCCACCATCGCTCCCGAGGTCGACCGGCTCCCGCTCCAGGTGAAGGACCTCATCCGCGGCGCGCTGGACGAGATACGGGTCGCCGGCGACGACCGGCTGGACCCCGGCACCCTGGCGACATGGTCCAACGGGGTCATGACGATCAACGGGAGCACGCGGAACTTCGACCGGCCCATGCACGGACCCGCGGCTCTGAACGCGAGCGGGTCGCTGCTGCGGACCACCCTCATCCACGAGTGCGGGCACATCCTGGCGGAGGATCCCCGCGGCGGCGTTCCCCTGCGCCATTACCTGGGCATGGTTGCCGCCTCCGGGTGGCTGCCGGACCCGCGGGACGACCCCGTGCCCTACGGAGCGGTCGGCGAGGAGCTTCGCCCACTCACCGACCACTTCGCCCGTCGCCTGCGCGAGGTGCGGCCGTCGTGGGACATGACGCGGTCGCTGCGCGACCCGGCCCTTCCCGGGGTGGCTCAATTCGACCGCGACATGATGGGCGGTCCGCGCGCCACCGGCGGCCGTCGCGGACATCGGGCGACTCTGGGACTCTGCTCCCCCGCGACGCTGGCCATCGTGCTGACCTCCCGCTACCAGCGTCCGCAGCTGGAGGCGGAGCTCGCGGCGGTGAGTCTGAGTGTTCCACAGGTCGAACGAGCCCTCAATCGGCGTGGCCCGATCTCCCTCTACGCGATGGCGTCCATCGCGGAGGCGCCCGCTGAGCTGTTCGCGGTCCTGCACCGCGGTCGCATGGTCGTGCGAACCGAGCCGGAGGCGCTCCGTGAAGGCCAGCGCTCGCTGTGCGAGCCATGGCTCTCGGCGGAGCGCTCCGGACCACAGCGGGGCCTGGCGCCCCGAGTGCGGGTACGGCACACACGCCTGGTCGGCCGGGTGGCCGATGCCGGTCTGAAGCCGACACGAGGTCGTTGAGAATGGAGCTCAGTCACGAACTGGTGGATGGCCGCTCGGGGCGATCGGTGACGGTGCGCGAGGATCCGGTCCGCGTGACCGGCGACGAGACGCTGCGTGCCGAGGTCACCGCGTTCTTCGCAGGAGCAGTCGAGGTCCTGGGGCCTGCACCCGACGCGCCCTCCGGGGGGCGCGGTACCGCGATCCGGCTGCTGCAACCTGGGGACGACGGGTGGTTCGAGGCATGTCTCTTCCAGGCTGCCGCGGAGTTGGGACTCCGCCATCTGCGTCGGCTGGGTGCCGGCTCCGGTTCTTGAGAGGCGGTGTTCGCGGGGAGTGAGGTTGCCAGTACCGCAGGGGAGCGGTATCCTCCGTCCGCCCGCCCGCGACGGCCGCTGCCCGGCTGCCGACCGGTGGGTCGAGGACGGCCAGGCGTGAGCAGCTTCAGGTGGCGGGCTGGCAGGCGTGCGTTGGCACGCTCCCGTGCGCGCGCGACCGCCGGCCCTGGCCGGGGCGGCGCGGGACTCGGGCACCAGCCCGCCTCCTGGCTCGTGTGGTCAGGCGTGGGCCTGATGCTGGCGTCGTGCGGACCGGCGCTGGCGGTCCACATCCCCACGGCCCGGACTCATCCCCGGCTCACCCAGGGGCGCGGAGCGGCTTCCCCTCCCGCACCGGGTCCGGTAGCTCGCGTGACATCGATCGCCGTGGCCCCCGGCGTGGCGGTGCCTCCGGTCGCGCTGGCCGCGCCGCGCGTCACGGTGAGCAGCCGGTATCCACCTCCGCCCGGGACATCCGTCGCGACGGTCGTGGCTGACTTCCTGCGCGACAACGCGATCGAGAACGTGGCGCTGGAGCGGGGAGACGCGAGCCTCCTGGCATACGCCGACGGCGGGGACTTTCTCCGGGCGGAGCAGCAACTCGTTCTCCAGCAGGTCCGGCTACACCGAACTCCGGTTCGAATTAGCGATAGCTTCACCACATTGGAAGTTGGGAACAAGGTGGACCCGGGCTCGCCAATTTCTACTGTGGCGATCTACGTGGCGGGACTTGAGACGACAGTTGCGCGCACTCCTGCAGGAGTGACTCGAGCCGTACGGCGATTCGCCGATATTTTTTGGTGCGCACTGAGCACGGATCGGCACGTATACGTGATAGTGGACGACGCGGTGCTACCGTGAAGAGGCTGGTTGCGCGCGGCGTTGCGCTCCTGACTGCGCTATTGGTGGCACTGCCGGCTCACGCGCAGGAGCACACTCCGTCCGGAACAGTTGTGTGCGGCGCGGAGACGACGGGATCCGTGTTCTCCGGCACCTGCTTCCGCCCAAAGTCGCCCAGCGCCCCGACACGGCCGGCATACTTTCATCCGTGGTCCACGGCGCAGCCGGTGAATCGCCCCGGATGCGCACCACACGACGAGATCACCTGGGCGGATGGAACGGCCGCTGTCGGCGGACCGGTCCCGGGAGGCTACGCCTTCTACAACGGTCTCAGGATCCCGCGCGTTCGATCGGACCCGAGAACCGATTGGGGCTGGGACTGGTACGTCCCTTGCAATCCGCACCGACCGATGGGATTTGTGAGGCTGGTGCAG
>Ga0307373_10005338_pt1 | contig 21059 bp, 16 predicted proteins | sample OX2MG_FD_202534 | JGI IMG/M metagenome (GOLD analysis project Ga0307373, IMG submission 202534) | Soil microbial communities from Risofladan, Vaasa, Finland - OX-2 | ecosystem: Environmental > Terrestrial > Soil > Coastal area > Acid sulfate soil | place: Finland: Risofladan, Vaasa | collected...
GCCGCGGCGGCGCGCTGCGCGCGCTCGCCGCCGCCGCGCTATGGCTCGTCGCGGCATCCGGCGCCGCCGTCCTCGGCGGCGCCGGATGCCGCGGCGGGGCGGGCGCGCCGGCGATGCCCCGCTTTGCGCCCGGCGCGGAGGTGCTCCATCTTGCCGTGCAGGACGACGTGCCGACGCTCGACCCGGCCGCCGGCTATGACACCGCCTCGTGGACCTTCGAGCAGATGATTTTCGACACCCTGGTGCGTTACAGCGACGGCGCTGTGGACCTGGTGCCCGAGGTCGCGACGAGCTGGGACGAATCGCCCGACGCGAGGGTCTTCACGTTTCACTTGCGCCGCGACGTCCGCTTCACCAACGGACGCGCGGTCACCGCCGCCGACTTCAAATACGAAATCGAGCGCGTGCTCAGTCCGGCGACGCGCTCGAAGGGCATGGAGTACTTTCGCGAGATAACGGGGGCGGCGGAATTTCAGGCCGGACGTGCGCACGGGGTGGCCGGCATCGCGACCCCCGACCCTTGGACGATCGTTTTTCATTTGGAGCGCGCCGATCCGATCTTCGTGCAGAAGCTCGCGATGCCGTTTGCGGCGGCGGTGCCGCGCGAGGTGGTCGAGCGATGGGGCGACGACTTCTCCAGCCACGTGGTCGGCAGTGGCCCCTTCAAGCTCGCCCAATGGATTGGCGGCCAGCGCCTCGTGCTGGTCCGGAACCCGGACTACTTCGTCAAGGGCGTTCCGCGCCTGGACGGCGTAGTCGAGGAAATCGGGGTCAGCGACGATTTGCAGTGGCTCAAGTTCGAGGCCGGTACGATCGACGTTGCGAGAATTCCGTCGGCCGAGTTTCTCTACGTGATGAAGACGCAGCGGCTGCGCGCGCTGACCCTGCACATCGTGGACATCGCGACCGAGTACCTGGGGATGAACTGCGCGATGAAGCCGTTCGATGATGTTCGCGTGCGGCGCGCGTTCAACTATGCGATCGACAAGCGCAAGATTATCGCCCTGCTCAATGGGCGCGGAGTCGTCGCCGAGGGCGTTCTGCCGCCGGGGTTGCCGGGCTTCAATCCGAAGTTGAAAGGCTATCCTTACGATCCCGCCAGGGCGCGGCGGATGCTCGAGGAGGCGGGAGTGGGTAAGGATTTTTCGCCGACGCTCTGGATGCGCGCCGATCGGACCGAGATGATGATCGGCCAATCGATCCAGCAGGACCTGGCGCTGGTCGGCGTCCACGTGCAACTCAAGCCGGTGGCCTGGGCGCCGCTGCTCGAAGCGATTCGCCAACCCGACACCGTGGCGCTGGTCGATCTCGGATGGGAGGCGGATTTTTCCGACCCGCAGAATTTCCTCGAGGTGCTGTTTTCGCGCCAGCAGTGGGGCGGCAACAACGATACTTTTTACTACAACCCCGAGGTCGACAAACTGCTGACTGAGGCCGCGCCGCTGACCGATCTTAAGCGGCGCTATGCGCTGTATAACCGGGCCGAGGAACTGGTGGTGGCCGACGCGCCCTGGGTTTTTCTCTACAATCCGGTGGCCTACGTGATCCGCCAACCCTGGGTGAACGGCTATGTGCTCAACCCGATGCGCCCCACGCGCCTGGAACGGGTCTGGCTCGCTCCGCACCACCGCAGCCCCGATTAGGCTTGCGCCAAACGGCCCCGTGGATTTTGCCCGTGCCCCGAACCTCGCAGGCCGCGGCGCGAGGATGGTTAGACGAGTTCGAACTCCATCCACTGTATTGCGAGCCTGGAAGTGCCAGCGCTCCTTGTCATTCAGAAACGTCGTGACCGCTGGAGGCGGGTTGTTCAAATTGAACGCCGTCGGATGCTCGATCGCTTCGTAGCGGCCCCTTCAGAGCCCGGTACGATGCATTCGCCCGAGCGCCGTTTTCTACTGGGCGACGTAGCCGCCGTCGACCGGGAAAATCCCGCCGACTACAAAGGACGCTTCATCCGAGCACAGCCACGCGACCGCTTGCGCAATCTCTTGCGGACCGGCCATTCGGCCGATCGGCAGCCGGCTATTGATCGCGTCGATGATTCCCGGCGTATCTTTTACCACCGCGTCCACAAGCGGAGTTAAGGTCGGGCCGGGGCATACCGCGTTCACCCGGATTCCACGCGCCGCAACCTCGATCGCCGCGGTTTTGGTTAGGCCCACCACGCCGTGCTTGCTGGCCGAGTAAGCGGGCATCTGCGGGGAACCCACCAGGCCGAAATTCGAAGCGATGTTCACGATAGCGCCGCTGCCGCGGCGGAGCATCTCGCGCAGTTCGTACTTCATGCACAGAAAGACGCCCTTGAGGTTGGTGTCGACGATGCGATCCCAGTTCTCCTCGCTGCACTCGGCGGTGGAAGCCAATTCACCCTGAATCCCGGCGTTGTTCACGGCGCAGTCGAGCCCTCCGAAGGTCCGGATGGTAAAGGCGATAAGTTTCTGGACCTCGTCGGTTTTGGAAACGTCCGCCCGCCGGCCGGCCGCTTCGGCGCCTGATTTTTTCAGCTCCGCGCAGGTTCGGGCGCCAGCCTCCTCGTTGAAATCCGCGACCACGACTTTCGCCCCCGCCGCCGCGAGTCGCACGGCTACCGACCGGCCGATGCCGGATCCCGCACCCGTCACCAAGGCCACCTTGCCAGTGAGATTCATCGCATTGTTCTGCCGTCAGGACGGGCCTCAGGGATTCAGCTCGCGCACCACTATAAATCGCTCCGGATCGCAGCCGCCGGTGACTTTTGGCTCGTGGAACAGTTCCACCGCGATGGTGATTTCGGCCAATGACAGAGAGAGCAACAGCAGCCGTCGCGCATCTTGCGGCATCTCCTGCAGGGAAAACTGATCCAGGTACGCGAGTATCTCTTCGAGCCTCGGCAGCATCGCGTTGTAGAGCGCGTTAATCTCGTCCATCGAGCTTGCGCGGCGCTTTCGGTTCCGCTCGGCGCTCGTCGGCAGCACCCACTGCGCAAATTGCTCCAGATCGGAAAAGCCGGATGGCAATAGGGTATTCATTTCAATCCCAATCCCGCCGCGTCGTGGTTGTCGGTCGCGGCAATGACCGACGACGCGCCGTTTTCTTCACCAAAGATGTGCCTGCGCACTTCCCTGTGGAAATGCCTTATCTGGATTTCCTCGTCCTGTAGCTGGAAGTGAGTCAACGCTCCCGAGTTCAGACTGGCCTGGATGGCCTCGTGATTGCTCGCGTCTTCCTGCAGGAGATCGCGAAAACGGCAACGGAGGTACTCCTGCGCGAACCGCTCGCTCGGCTTGCTGGTGGCGGGTTGATAGAGGCTAACCTCCCACACGCTGCGGTCGACCGCGATGGGCCAGATGTTGTAGGTGACGTACGTTCCGGCCAGGAACAGCATGCAGAAGTTCGGAAACACGGTGTAGAAATCGAACCATCCGATCATCGACGGATGGACCTGTCCTCCGCGCGGATTGACGCTTACGGCGATTGCTTCAACCGGTGTCATTTTGTGATCGGGGTTCAATTCGACTGAGTAGGCGGTATGGCGCCCGAAGCGGGTGAAATTCTGGATGCGGCTGAATTTCTGCTCATTCAGCGGACAAAAGCCGGGATAGGTAATATGCAGGAATGGAAGATGGTAAACTTCGTTTTGCGCGTCCAGCATTACCTTCCAGTTCGCCCTTTCCTCCACGCGGTAGCGGCACATCAGCCGCTGCTGGTCAAAAGGGTATCCATGAATCTGCCGAACCATGCCCGCCATGTATTGGGCGAGGCTCTCGGTGGGGTGAGGATCCAGGTTGACGAAAATGAACCCTTCCCACAGGTCCGCCGCGATGGGCTTCAATCCGAGGGCGCCTTTGTCGATGTCGTAAAAATTGGCCTCGTCCGACACCCAGGTCAGCTGCCCGGCCGTATCGTAAGCCCAGCTATGAAAGCGGCAAACGAACCGGCCCTTGCACAGCCCCTTCTCGTCGTTGACCAGCCGATTGCCGCGATGCACGCAGATGTTATGGAAAGCCCTGATTTTCCGGTCCTTGCCGCGAACCAGCAGGACGGAGGTGTTGGCGATCTCGAGATCGCGGACCACGTAGTTGCCCGGCTCCGGAAGGTCTTCCTCCCGGCCCATGTTGAGCCAGGACCTTCGAAAGATGCGGTCGCGTTCGAGCTCGAAGAGCTCCGGCGACGTGCAAGTCTCGGTTGGTACCGGCCCCGTATCGAGGTCGGGGTTTTCCTTTATCCAGCGCCGATTAGCCATCACTGTTTTCATAGTCGAACCTCGCAAAGTCGACGGTCGCGCAGCATCGGGAAATCGCACACCCCATCCATGATGAAAACCGCCAGGTTACGGACTCATTATCTTCGAGTCGGTCCAACTTGCAAGCGCTCCGGTCATCGGGAATGTCACGGGGGAATGTCACACGCGAACGTCAGGCCGAAGCGCACGTGCTAGGGCGCGGGGCCATCGCGTCGATGATGCGCGGTTTGCCGAATCGGTTATAATCCGCGCGCGATGGCGAGCAATCGGAGTTCCTATGCGGGGGTTTCCTACGCGCGCGAGGCGATGGCGCATCTGCGCGGTGCCGATCCGGTTTTGGCGCGGGTGATCGACGCCGTCGGGCCGATCCAGATCGCACTGCGGCGCGAGCGCTTTGCGTCACTGGGCCGCGCGATCATTTTTCAGCAGCTCGCCGGCGCCGCCGCCCGCACCATCCATGATCGCTTCGTCGCGCTTTTTTCCGGCCGGCGCTTTCCCAGCCCGCGCCAGGTGCTCGACGCGCCGGCCGAAGACCTTCGCCGCGTCGGACTCTCGCGCCAGAAGAGCCTCTATCTCAAGGACCTCGCCGCGCACGTCGCCAACGGCACGCTCAACTTCCATCGCTTCCACAGGATGGATGACGAGGCGATTATCCTCGACCTGACGCGCGTGCACGGGGTGGGAAGATGGACCGCGGAGATGTTCCTGATGTTCAATCTCGGGCGGCCCGACGTTTTGCCGGTGGACGACCTGGGAGTTCGCAACGCCGTGCGGCGGCTGTACCGGATGCGCAAGATGCCCGATGCGAAACGGCTGCGCGCGTTGGCCGAGCGCTGGCGCCCCTATCGGTCGGCCGCATCCTGGTATCTGTGGCGCAGCGGCGAGGTCGTGCCGCCCGACGGCGCCGCGCCGAAGCGCCGCCGCCCGGCGCGCAAAAAACCCCGGCCGCAGGAAACTGAAGTTGACTAGCGCGGGGCCATCGCCTCGAGCGCGCCTTCGTCGGGGCGATGGCCGCCCGTGGAGTTGAGCGCGGAGATCACGACCTGGTTCGCGCCGGCGCCAAGATGTGCGTCCAGGCATAGCCGCAGCCGCCGCTCGTCGCCCCACACCACCAGCGCGTCGACCAGCCGGTCGCTGCCGTCGCCGGCGAGATCGGCATCGGTAAAGCCGATCGCGCGCAGATGCGTATGGTAGGTTGGCGAGCCCAGGTAGAAGTGCAGGAACTTGCGCGCGGCGGCGCGCGCCCGCGCCGCGTCGGTCTCGAGCATCACCGCCTGCTGCGCGCAGATCCATTTGCGGGGGCCTACCGCCGCGCGCATCGTGGCGATCGCCTCGGGCGGCATCAGCGCCGTTATCGTGCCCATCGTCTCGCTCATCGCCAGCTCGAGCATCTTGGGCCTGAGCGCCGCGACGAGGACCGGCGGCTCGGCGGCGGAGCGGGGGCCGTAGTACGGCGCCTCGCGCATCCGGGTGAGATATTCGCGCATGTAGCTGAGCGGCTTCTGATAGTTCAGCCCGTGACGCTTCATGAACGGGCCGCCGCTCACGCCCATCCCGAGGATGAACCGCTCGGGGAACATCTCGCCGAGCGTGCGCGTCGCCCCGGCCATCGCCGCCGCCTCGCGCTTCCATACCACCGCCACCGCCGCGCCCGCGATCAGCCGCTCGGTGTTGCCGAGCACGTGCGCCGCGCACACGAACGGGTCGCGTCCGAAGGTCTCCGGAAACCACAGCGCGCTGTAGCCCAGATGCTCCAGCTTGCGCGCGAAGCCGGCGACTTCGCCGGCGCCGAGCGTGTCGAGGTAAGAAAAGACGCCGAATTTTCCGAGTTCCATGCGCACTCCTTTGCTGGGCGCACGCTATCGCGAAACCGCTTCGGCCTCCAAATGACGTGGCGGTCCGGCGGATGCGTTGTGGCGGGCAAATCGCTTGTGAAATGATGAGGCCGCGATGGATTACTTCTCCGAGCGACTGCTCGAGGCGCAACGCCGCAAGCGCAGCGTCGCGATGCTCGGCGTCGACCCGCAACTCGACGCGGCCGGGACGCCCGGCCTGCCCCAGAGCTATACGCTATCCCGTTTCTGCTGTGCGATCGTGGAGGCCTGCGCCGACTCGGTCTGCGCCATCAAGCCGCAGCTCGCGTTTTTCGAGGCCCGCGGGATGGACGGGATGCGCGCGCTGGTCGAAGTTATCGCGCTCGCGCGCCAGCTCGGACTGCTGACGGTCGCCGATGCCAAGCGCGGCGATATCGGATCGACTTCGGCCGCCTATGCCGAGGCGTTCCTTGGTGACGGCGATTTCGGATGCGACGCGGTGACGGTGAATCCTTACCTGGGCAGCGACGCGATCGCGCCATTTGTGACCCGCGTGCGCGCCGGACGCGGCCTGTTCGTGCTGGTGAAAACTTCCAATCCGTCCTCGGGCGAGTTCCAGGACCGCGCGGCCGACGGCGCGCCGGTATGGGAGTGGGTGGCGCGGCGGGTCGAAGGATGGGGCGGCGACTTCGTCGGTCAAAGCGGGCTAAGTCCGGTGGGCGCGGTGGTCGGTGCGACCTATCCGCAGCATGCCGCGCGCGCTCGCGAGCTGATGCCGCATGCGACGGTCCTGGTGCCCGGCTACGGCGCTCAGGGCGCCAGCGCGGCCGATGCGGTGCGTGCGGCGCGCGCCGACGGCACGGGAGTGGTGGTCAACGCGAGCCGGAGCCTGATGTACGCCTATCTGAAGCGGCCCGGCTCGGCGCCCGCCCAAGCCGCAGCCGAGGCGGCCGCGGCGATGAGGGCCGAGCTCAACGCCGCACTGGAAGCGCGCAACGCGTGAGTGACACATCTCGCCGGTATTTCAGCGGAAAATCGGGACAGGCGCGTGGTCCGCGCCGCGTGCGCCAACGATGCGCGCCGGCTCAGGTGCGCATCAATTCGACTTCGTCGGCGGCAAGCGTCGCGTAGACCTCGCGCTCGATCGAACGATAGCGGTCGAGCGCTTCCTCGGCCTTGACTTCGGAGCCTTCCTCTTTGGCGATCTCGCGCATCTTTTTCTCGATCCACGACAGGTGCCAGGTTTCGTCCTCGGTGACGGCCTTCAGCACTTCGCGGGTCTCGTCGTCGACGTTGGGCAGCGCCGCGTGCGCCATGTAACGGCTCTGCGCGCGCTCCTCGACGACCACGGTCAGCGCCAGCAGCTCGACCACGCTCTTGGGAACGCCCAGACGCAGGCCGAGACGGCGCTGATAGCCGTCGGCAAGCATCAGGGGCGTGCCGCCGAGGTCGGCGATCCGCCGGGTCCATAGCCAGGCGTGGCGGGTTTCGTCGGACAGGTGCTTGGCCATCTTGAGCTGCGAGTCGCCGTCCTTCATATGGCCGATCAGGTTGAAGAGCAGGCGTGCGCCACGCAATTCGGCGTCGCGGTAGACGCTGAAAATCAGAATCTGCTTGTCGACGGCCGACATTCGGCCGGTTTCCGTCACCTGGCTTGTATCCATTCTTTATTTTGTTCCTCCGCCCACGCCCCTTGCTTCTCCGCCTGCGCGTCCGTCCCGGAAGCGACAAAATCCCTCGAGTTTTAGCAAACGGACAGCACTGCGGGCGGCAAACAAGGCGGTTCCTCCTTAACTATTTCATTGAGTGAGCCCGGTCAAGCTGGAACGCCGGCCGCCCGTCGTATTTCGCTGGCTCAAAATTGGAAGTTCGGGTACAAGTACGCTTATCGCGGCCCGCGCGTGTTTCGTAGGCCCGCCCGATGCCTCGAAGACGCCACGGCCGCGCCGGGGCGCTATGTCCGCGACTTCCGACGCATATTGGCTCGCGCTCAGACGTGTCCGTGGCGCGGGGCCGCGCACCTGCCGCCTGCTGCTCGAACGATTCGGCTCCGCCGAGCGGATTTTCAAAGCCACCGAAGAAGATATCATTGCGGCCGGGGTCGGGCGTAACGTCGCCCGCGTTATAGCCGGTTTCGAAGACTTCGCGCCGCTGGACAAGGAGTTGTGCGAACTGCCACGGCTCGGAGCGCGCCTGGTGCGATGGACCGACGCCGATTATCCGCCCAACTTGAGGCAGATTGCCGACCCGCCCCCTTACCTCATCGCCCGTGGTCTGCTCGAGCCCAATGACGCCCCCTGGGTGGCAGTGGTCGGCGCGCGCGCGGCCAGCGAAGCCGGTCTGCGGATGGCTCAGCGGCTGGGCTTCGAACTTGCCGCCCATGGCTTTGTCGTGGTCAGCGGACTCGCCCGCGGAATCGACGGCGCGGCCCATCGCGGCGCGCTCGAAGCCGGCGGCCGCACCGTCGCGGTGCTGGGATGCGGTATCGACGTCGCCTACCCACCCGAGCATCGCGCGCTCGCCGATATGATCGTCGAGCGCCGCGGCGCCGTCCTCAGCGAACTCCCACTGGGCACCGCACCCTTGCCCGAGAACTTCCCCAGCCGCAACCGCATCCTGTCCGGCCTCTCGCTCGGCGTCGTGATCGTGGAAGCGGCGGAGAAAAGCGGTTCGCTGATAACCGCGCGGATGGCGCTCGAGCAGAATCGCCAGGTCTTCGCCGTTCCCGGCAGCCCGCTCAGCGGCAAAACGCGCGGCAGCAATCGTTTGCTCAGGGAAGGCGCGGTACTCGTGGAATGCGTCGAAGACGTGATCGAAGACCTCGCGCCCCAGATGACCGGTAAGGGGTCGCCGCCGACCGAGTACGCCGCGCCGGCGGCATCCCAGGCGACTCTCGGGGCAGTTCCCGCCACCGCTGCGGCCGCGAAAATCGAACCTGCGGCGATGTCGCAGACCGTGTCGGAAGCCCTCGGCGCAAGAGGCGGAGCCCGTCGATCGCAAACGGCTACTTCGGCGAATCAGTCCGCGGGTTTGGTCGAAGAAACGACCAAGCAAGTTGAAGCAGTCTTAAACTGCTTAACCGACGCTCAAAAACTCCATGTCGACGCGGTGATTGAAACGTGCCAGCTTCCACCGCAAACTGTGCTTAACTTATTGTTGGAGCTTGAGTTGAGGGGATTGGTCGTGCAGCATCCCGGCAAGCTCTTTACACTACCCTAGGCCCGGCCCTTTAGCTGCCGGGCGGCCTTGGGGGCTGATTTCCGGAGGCTTGAAGAAGGGTGGCAAAAAACCTCGTAATAGTTGAATCGCCGGCCAAGGCGAAAACCATCAAGCGCTATTTGGGGCCCGACTTTCAGGTCATCCCGTCGGTCGGCCATGTGATGGATCTGCCCAAGAGCACGCTCGGGGTCGCCGTGGACGACGACTTCAAGCCCGAGTACCACGTCATCGCCGGCAAGGCGAAGGTGCTCAAGGAAATCCAGACGCAGGCCAAGAAGGCCGACAATGTTTACCTGGCGACCGACCCCGACCGTGAGGGCGAGGCGATCGCGTGGCACATCGCCGACCAGCTCGGGAAGATCAAGGGCAGCGTCCGCCGGGTGCTGCTCCACGAGATAACGCAGGGCGCGGTGCGGGCGGCGGTGGCGAATCCCGAGGAGCTCAATCACGACCTGTTCGACGCCCAGCAGGCGCGCCGGGTACTCGACCGGCTGGTCGGTTACCAGATAAGCCCGCTCTTGTGGGACAAGGTCAAGCGCGGCATCAGCGCCGGGCGGGTCCAGTCGGTGGCGCTTCGGATAATCGTCGAGCGCGAGAAGGAGCGCGAGGCGTTTCGGGCGGAGGAGTACTGGACGCTCGACGCGCGCCTGGAGGCCGGCAATCCGCCTCCGTTCAAGGCCCGCCTTTACAGCCATCGCGACCAGCGGATCGACAACAAGGCCTACAAGCTTCCGCAGGATGAGGCGCGCGCGATCATCGCCGCCTGCGAACATCGGCCCTTCGTCGTGCGCAAGGTCGAGCGCAAGGAGGTGCGGCGCACCCCAACGCCTCCGTTCATCACCTCGCGCCTGCAGCAGGAGGCCTCGCGCAAGCTGTATTACTCGCCCTCGCGCACGATGAAGATTGCGCAGCGCCTGTATGAGGGCGTCGAGCTGGGCGACCAGGGCGCGGTCGGCCTTATCACCTATATGCGCACCGACTCGGCCCGGGTCTCCGACCAGGCGCTCAACTCCGTGCGCGAGTACATCGTCAATCGCTACGGGGCCAGCTACATCCCCGAGCGGCCGAATTTCTACCGCTCCTCGAAATCCGCCCAGGACGCCCATGAGGCGATTCGCCCGACCGCGGTCGAGCGCGATCCCGAATCGATGGCGCGTTACCTGGGCAAGGACGAGCTGGCGCTCTACACCCTCATCTTCAACCGCTTCGTTTCGAGTCAGATGAATCCGGCGGTGTACGACCGCACCACCGTCGATATCGACTCCGGCGAAGCGGTTTTCCGCGCCACCGGCCAGGTGGTCAAATTCGACGGCTTCATGCGCGTATACACCGAAGGGCAGGACGAGGCCGCCTCCGACGACGACGAGGCGGCGACCCTCCCCGCGATGAACGAGGGCGAGACGCTCAAACTTCTGGGCTTCGAGCCCGAGCAGCACTTCACGCAGCCGCCGCCGCGCTTCAGCCAGGCGACGCTCATCAAGGAACTCGAGGAGAAGGGGATCGGACGGCCGTCGACCTATGCGGCGATCATGACCTCGATTCTGAACCGCGAATACGTCGAGGAAGACCCGAGCAAGCGGCTGCGTCCGACCTCGCTCGGCCGCACCGTCGCCGAACTGTTAATAGTGGCTTTCCCCGATATCCTGGAGGTGAGCTTCACGGCGCAGCTCGAGGAGGAACTCGACGAGGTCGAGAACGGCAAGGAAAACTGGGTTAAGACGCTCCGTCGGTTCTACGGGCCGTTCAAGAAATCCTTGGGCGAGGCCAAGAAAAAGATGCCGACCGTCAAGCGCAAGGGCCTGCCGACCGGGCTCAAGTGCGAACTCGACGACGGCGAGATGATGATCAAGTGGGGGCGCAACGGCGAGTTCCTCGCCTGCTCCAACTATCCCAAGTGCACCAGCACCAAGGAGTTCATCCGCGACGAGCAGGGCAATATCGTGCCGCAGGAGCGCCAGGCGCTCTCGACCGAGCCCACCGACGAGGTATGCGAGAAGTGCGGCAAACCGATGGTGCGCCGGCGCTCGCGCTTCGGTGAGTTCCTCGGATGCTCGGGCTATCCCGACTGCGACGGCATCAAGCGCCTGAAGTCCGATCCGGTCAGCACCGGCGTCAACTGCCCCGATTGCAAGGAGGGCGACGTGCTGGAGCGGCGCAGCCGCCGCGGCAAGCTGTTCTTCGGATGCTCGCGCTATCCCAAGTGCAAGTTCGCGAGCTGGGACAAGGTCGTGGCGCAGCCCTGCCCGCAATGCGGTTCGGCCTACCTGGTCGAGAAGGTGACCAAGCGCGAGGGCGCGCGCTGGCAATGCCCCAACAAGGAATGCGAGTACCGCGCGCCGGCTCCGGCCGCCGCGGCCCCCGACGGCGGCGCGCCCGCACCGGCTCCCGCCAGCCCGTAGGCGCATTTCCTGCGCGAAGCGATGGATCCCTTTTTCCGCCATCGACACCCAGGCCTTGGGTAAGGATGCGCGGTCGAGCGAGGAAGCGCCGGATGTCTTTTTTCCGCGGCGCCTCCTCGTGCTGATTTCCCAGTCGGCTTGCCGTCGCTGCGAGGGCAGGTTAGCCTTCGCTTGGCACTTCCGGTGACTCTTCCAATCGTCAACGTGATCGGCGCGGGTCTGGCGGGCAGCGAAGCCGCCTGGCAACTCGCCCGCCGCGGCGTGCGCGTGCGGCTTTTCGAGATGCGCCCCGTGCGCATGACCGAGGCCCATCAGACCGCCCTCTTCGGCGAACTGGTGTGCTCGAACTCGCTGCGCAGCGATTCGATGGACGCCGCGGTCGGCGTGCTCAAGGAGGAGATGCGCCGGCTTGGCTCGCTGGTCATCGCCGTCGCCGATCGCGCTCGTGTCCCGGCCGGCTCGGCGCTGGCGGTGGACCGCGACGAATTCGCGCGCGCGCTCACCGACGCGCTCACCGCCCATCCGATGGTCGAGGTGGTGCGCGAAGAGGTGAGAGCGATTCCCGCCGGCACGACCATCCTTGCCAGCGGTCCGCTCACCAGCCCGGCTCTGGAAGCCGATCTCAACCGCCTGGTCGGCGCACGCCATCTCTATTTCTACGATGCGATCGCGCCTATCGTGACCGCGGAGTCGATCGACATGGAAGTTGCCTTCCGCGCCTCGCGATGGGGCCGCGGCGGCGACGACTACATCAACTGTCCGATGAATGAGGCCGAGTACGGCGCGTTCGTCGCCGCGCTGCTCGCGGCCGACAAGGTCGCGGCGCATTCCTTCGAGCGTCCGGTCTACTTCGAGGGCTGCATGCCGATCGAGGAGATGGCGCGGCGCGGCCCCATGACGCTCGCGTTCGGCCCGATGCGTCCGGTGGGGCTCGACGATCCGCGCGGCGCGCGTCGTCCGTCCGCGGTGGTGCAGTTGCGCCAGGACGATCGCGCGGCGCGCCTGTACAACATGGTCGGCTTTCAAACCAAGATGACCTACCCCGAGCAGCGCCGCGTGCTGCGGATGATTCCGGGCCTCGGGCGCGCCGAGTTCGTGCGGCTGGGCTCGCTCCATCGCAACACCTTTATCGATTCGCCGCGCCTCCTGCGTCCCACGCTCCAACTGATCGGACGCGACGATCTGTTTGTGGCCGGCCAGATGATTGGCGTCGAGGGTTACGTCGAGTCGGCCGCCGCCGGCCTGCTCGCGGCGCTCAACGCGGCCAATCTGTCGAGCGGCCGTCCGCTGGCCGTGCCCCCGCCGGTAACCGCGCTGGGTTCGCTGGTTGCCTATATTACCGATCAAGGCCGGCGTGATTTCCAGCCGATGAATGCCAACTACGGCCTGATGCCGGAGCTCGCAACGCGCTCGCGCGGCCGGCAAAAGAAGCTCGATATGGCGGCGCGCGCGCTCGGCGCGATCGACGAGTTCATTGCCGCGTGCGCGAGCGCCGAGTCCGCCGCGCCACCACCGTCGCCACAGGGGGCCCCGTGAAGATCGGTGCGCTCGACGTCGGCACCAACACGGTCCTGATGCTGGTGGCCGAGACCACGGCCGATGGCGGCGCGCGTCGGGTGATCGATCTCGCGCGCGTCACGCGCCTGGGGCGGGGCGTCGACCACAACCATCGTCTCGACCCCCCGGCGGCGCTCCGCACGCTCGACACGATCGCGGAATTCGTCGAGCAGGCGCGGGCCGCCGGCGCCGAAAAGATCCTGGCCGCCGGCACCGCGACGCTGCGCGACGCCGCCGACGGTGAAAGGTTCATCCGCCGCGTGCGGGAGCGCACGGGCGTGGAACTGGAGATCATCGCGGGCGAGACCGAGGCCTGGCTGTCCTACCTGGCCGTGATGCGCGGGCTGCGCCTGGACCCTTCCAAGCGCCTGCTCATCATCGACATCGGCGGCGGCTCGACCGAGTTCATCTGCGCCCAGCCGGGCGCCAAGCTCCGGATGGTGAGCCTGCAGATCGGCTCGGTGCGTCTCACCGAGCGAATTCTCCATCACGACCCCCCGACCGCGCGCGAGGCCGCCGACCTGCGCCTCGCGATCGACGCCGAACTTACGGGCTTGGGATGGAAGCTCGAAACCGACGCGCTGGTTGGAATCGCCGGCACCGTGACCACGGTCTGCGCGGTCGCGCTGCAGATGGAACCCTACGACCCCGATCGCGTCCACGGCTACGCGCTCTCGCGCCCGGAGGTCGAGCGAGTGCTGGGGTTGCTCGGCTCGATGCCGCTGGCGGAACGCCGCAATCTCAAGGGCCTCGATCCCGCGCGCGCCGACGTGATCTTCGCCGGTGCCGCGATTCTCGAGCGCGTGATGAGCGAGGCCGGGGTGAGCGGCGTAACGGTGAGCGACCAGGGTGTCCGATGGGGTCTGGTATGGCGCGAGCTGGGCGCTGATGCGCCGCCGCTGCCGCCAAAGCCGTCCTGAGCGGACCGTCGCCGCGCCGTCTCTCTGCGGTGCCGATGGGGTTCTTGTCGCGGCCTGCGCCTGCGCTATAACGGCACTATTACGGCAACATTAGGGCAGTATACGGTAGGACCAGGGAGGCACGAATCCATGACCAAGGCCGAGCTGATCGAGACCGTCGCGCGTGCGACGCGGCTGGAAAAGAAAACCGCCGCACGGACCATCGAGCTGACCTTCGACCAGATCGCGCGCGCGATCCGCAAGGACAAGCGTTTTTGGGTGCCGGGCTTCGGCACCTTCTCGGTGCGCCGCCGCCGCCCGCGCGCGGGCTACAACCCGCGCACGCAGAGTCCGATGACGATTCCGGCCGCGCGCACCGTGGGTTTCCGTCCCGCGCCGAAGCTCAAAAAGGGGTTGTAGCAAAAAGAGCCGTAGAAAGGGGATGCCATGGATTGCCCGCCGTCCGCCGGCGTGCCCTCGCTTTTGCCGCCCGATTCGTGACTGCCGATTCTCAATCTGCCGCGCCTGCCGCGGCAACCGCGCCAGCCGGGCCGCTCTCGGACGTTGTGGCCGGGAGCGTTGCGGCGCGGGCGCTCGCCGTGGCGCTGCTCGCGGTTGCGATAGCACTCGGCGCGTGGCTCCGTTTTGCCGGAGCCGGCGCGCGCGAAATGTCGGCCGACGAAGGCGCGTCGTGGGCCGCCGCCGCCGCCCCGAGTCTCGCCCAAGTGGTACGCATCCAGGCCGTGCTCAACCCCGGCAAGCTCGCCGTTTACGAAATCCTGCTGCACGGCTGGATGAGGCTTTTTGGCGACGGGCTCGGCGCGATGCGCGCGCTGTCGGCGATGCTCGACACGTTCGGCATCGTCGTGGTGTTCGCGCTGGTGCGCGAACTGTTCGTCGCGCAGCCCTCGGTGCCGCAAGGCGAGGGCGTCGTGTTCGGCGGAGTCCCGTCCGCAGAGGCCGAAACGGTCGCGGCGCTTGCGGCGCTGTTTTTCGCCGTCAACCTGGTGACCATCAAATACGCGCGCGAGCTTCGGATGTATCCGCTCGCCCTGCTGATCGTTTTGCTCCAGGTATGGTTTTTCGTTCGCGCCGTGCGGCGCGGCTGCCTCTTCGACCTCGCGCCGCTCGCCCTGCTGACCGCGCTCGCCGTCGCCGCTCATTTCAGCGCCGCCTTCGTGGTCGTGGCCGAGGCGGGATGCCTGCCCGTTCTGCCGCCGCCGCCGCGCCGCGCGCGAACGCTCTGGGTGACTCCGCGGCTCGCGATTGTCGCCGCGCTCGGCGCCGGCGCCATGCTGTTTCTGTTCCTGGCCCTGCCGGCCCTGCGCACGGGCGCGAGCGCATTCGCCAACGGCGCGACGGCCTGGATCGAGCGGCCGCGATGGTGGGCGCCGCTCACGCTGTTCAACAAGGCCGTCGGCACCTTCGCCTTTCCGGTGATGGCCGCGCTCGCGGGATGGGGAGCGTGGCGCGGATGGGTTCGCGCGCGCGCGGCAGTCACGTTCGCCCTCGCATGGATGTGGCTGCCGCCGCTGATGATGCTGGTCGCGTCGTATGCGTTCTCGCCGATGTTCGTCGAGCGCTACGCGCTCTGGTGCTTCGTGCCGTTTTTCGCGCTGGCCGCGTTCGGCGCGTGGGAGCTGCGCGTCGCGTCGATACGCGGGGTCACGCTTGGCGCCGTCGGCACGCTTGGCGCCGTTGGATTGTCAGTAGCGCTGGCGCTCGGCCATATCCACGCCTACCGCCGGCGTCCGCACGATACCCAGTGGCGCGAGGCCGTCCGGGCGGCCGCCGATGCGCTCGCGCCGGGCATGAAAATCGCGGTTGCGCCGCCCTACGCGGTCAACGCGGTGCGCTACTATCTGCGTGGTACCAGCGCCGCCGGGGCCGCCGTGCCCGCGAATGATTCCGACGCGGGCAATTCCGATGCGGAGATTTTGGTAGTCGGCGATCAGTGGAATGCGCGAGAGAAAGCTGCGAAGCTGCTCGCGCGGTTTCCCCATCCGCTCGCCGGCTTTCGTGGCGTGCGGGTATGCGGCCGCGGCGCGCGCGGCAGGACCGTTAACAGGAGATGATGTCATGAGCGAGCAGGATCGGCCGGTCAGTCAACTCAAGCAGCAGCAGCGCATCGATTGGGACGCCGCGGCCGCCGGGTGGAAGCAATGGTGGAGCACCTTCGAGCGCGCCGCCCAGCACGTCAGCGACCGCCTGGTCGAACTCGCCGCCGTGCGCGAGGGCCATCGCGTGGCCGACCTCGCCACCGGAATCGGCGAGCCCGCGATAACCGCCGCGCGCCGCGTCGGCACGACCGGCCGCGTCGTCGCGATCGACCAGTCGCCGGGGATGCTCGCGGTGGCGCGCGAGCGGGCGGCGTCGCTCGGCCTCGGCAACCTGGAATGTCGCGTCGGTGATATCGAATCGTTGGAAGCGGACGAGCATAGTTTCGATGCCGCGATTTGCCGCTGGGGACTGATGTTCGTGCCCGACCTCGATTCGGCGGCGCGCGGAATCCGCCGCGCACTCAAGCCCGGCGCATCCTTTTCCACCGCCGTCTGGTCGACGCCCGACAAGGCGCCGATGATAAGCCTTGGAAGCGACGCCGTCCGCAGGATCGCCGGCCTGCCGCCGCGTGAGCCCGGCGCGCTCGATCCGTTTCGGCTTGCCGACGTATCGATCCTGACGCGTGCGCTCGAGCGCGCCGGCTTCGGCGAGGTGCGCATCGAGCGGCTCGAGGTGGTGTTCGAGTTTGCCTCGGCCGACGAATTCATACGCTTTCGCGCCGGCGTGAACGCTCCGATGCGCGCGATGCTCGACCGATGCACGCCCGAGATGCGCGAACAGATCTCGCGCGCGACCGCCGAAGCCGCGGTGCCGTATCGCCGCGCCGACGGCTCGCTCCGATTGTCCAACGAGACCATCTGCGTCGCCGCGCGCATCTAGGCCGCGCGATGATCGCGGCCGCGGCGGGGCGCCCGACCGTCGTGCGGAGCGGCTGGCGATGCGGCGCTACGGCGAATCTGCTAGCTTCGAGGCGGTTGCGCGGCGGCGATCGCCGTCCGCGCGGCGCGGCGGCTGATGAAGACCAGTGGGCAGGGGCGGGCGGTACCGCCGGACACCGTTGCCGATACCCGAACTTCGGCGGCGTTCGCCTTCGCGGAGGCGGGTGCGCCCGGATCCCGCGCGGCCCGGATCGCACGTAATTCGCTCCTGCGCTATTCGCCCGCGGCCGTTCTGATCGCAATCCTGATCGCCGACTCCAACCGGCACACCGATCCCGACCTCTGGGGCCATCTGCGCTTCGGCCAGGTGTTCATCGCTGGGCGCCACCTGCTACATCACGACACATATTCCTACTCCGCGGCGGGTCATCGATGGCGCGATCATGAATGGCTCGCCGAGGTCGTGATGGCGGCCGCATACAACGCCGCCGGCGTGGTCGGTCTCAAGCTCTGGAAATTCCTCCTCACCGCACTCACGGTGCTGTTCATCGCCGACGCCGAGGCCGAGAGCGGCGCTCCACCTTCGATTCAACTTCCCGTGCTGCTCGTGGCTTCGGTCGGGCTGATACTGCAGACGCAGTTTCGGCCGCAGATGTTCACCCTAGTTTGTCTAAGCGCGCTGCTCGCCTTGCTCGCGCGCGACAATTATCGCCGCGACGCGCGACTGTGGCTGGCGGTTCCGCTGATGGGGCTGTGGGCTAACCTGCACGGTGGCTTCTTCATCGGCATCGCCGCGCTGGCGCTTTACAGCGCGGTCTCGGCGCTCGGCGATCTCGCCGCGGGCGTGGGATGGCGGCGCGGTGCCGGACTGTCCGGACTGACCGTGGCCGCCGCCGCGGCCACGTTGATAAATCCGTACGGCGCCGGAATGTGGGAAACGGTGGCGCATGCGCTGCGCAATCCCTACACCCGCCAGGCGGTCACGGATTGGCAGCCGCTTTGGTGGGCGATGTGGGCGCAGTGGCATTCGGCGCCCTCGGGCGTGGTGCTCTACCTTGCGGTGATCGCAATGGTCGCCGCGCTGGCGGTGGCGTTGGCGGCGGCGCCGCGCGCGGACGATCTGCCGCTGGTCGCGGTGGCGGCGATGATGGCGCTCGCGGCTTTTCTCTCCGTGCGCAACTTGGCGCTGGCCGCGATAGCGGTGAGCGGACCGCTCACGCGCCATCTCGCGGTGCTGCGCGCGCGGCGTGGCGGCGCCGGCGTCGCGGCGCGGCCACCGTGGCGTCCGACGAGCCAATTCGCGCTGCTCGCGGTGGCCTGCGCGATGGCCGTGAGCGGCGGATTGTTCTCGCGGGGGCTGGCGCCGGATCGCGCCTATCCCCGCGCGGCGCTTGCTTTCATGACCGCGCGTGGCCTGCACGGCAACGTGCTGGGCGAGTTCGGATGGGGCGAGTATCTCATCTGGCACGCCGCGCCGGATGACAAGGTTTTCATCGACGGCCGCTACGACACGGTCTATCCGTTCAAGGTTATCGGCGACTATCTGGAATTTTATTTCGACCAACCCGGCGCGGGCGCGGTGCTCGATTCTTATCCCCACGACTTCGTGCTGATCGGGTCGCACGCGCCGGCGCGACGCCTGATGGAGCGGCGGCGGGACTGGAAGCTGCTATATCGCGACGACGATGCGCTGCTTTACGCACCGGCAAGCGCGCCCGCGGCACGCCTGCCGGGCCTGCCAGTGACCGGCGCGACACATCCGGGCGGATTTCCGTGAGACGCCCGCGCGGCGCGCGCGCTTGTGCGCCCGAAGTCTGTTGTGCGGACGGCGCTGGACTTTGCGCGGCCCGGATGCGCGGCTAGGATGATGTCCGAGGTGGGGATGGAAGCGGAAGCGGCGAACGACGGCGTCGGTGCGCTCGAAGTCAGCGGCGCCGCGCGGCCCGCCGCGGTCTCGCTGCTGCGCTATTCACCGGCATTCCTCGCCTTCATCATCGTGGTCGCCGACGCCGGCCGTTGGGCCGACCCCGACCTCTGGGGCCATCTGGTGTTCGGCCGTCTCATCCTGCTGCACGGCCATCTGCCGTCGCGCGACATCTATTCTTACAGCGCCAACGGCCTGCCCTGGCACGATCACGAATGGCTCTCCGAAGTCGTGCTGGCCCTGTGCTGGAGCGGTTTTGGAGTTGTGGGACTCAAGCTGATGAAGCTCGCCTGCACGGCGGCGACGCTCACGCTGCTGGCGCTGGGCGCGGCCGAAACCGGCGCGCCGATGCCGCTGCAAATGGTGGTGCTTACGACGGGCGCGGCCGCGCTTGCGCCGATGATGCAGTTTCGGCCGCAACTGTTCGACTTCGTCGCGCTGAGCGCGCTGCTGCTGCTGCTTGCCCGCGACAGCTACTGGCGTGCCGGGCGGCTATGGCTCGCGGTCCCGATCTTCGCGCTGTGGGTCAACCTGCACGGCGGCTTCTTCGTCGGGCTCGCGGTGCTCGCGCTGTACGCGGCGGTGACCGCGATCGAGGATATGGCGGCGGGCAATGGTCTTGGGCGCACGATTCATCTGGGCGGCGTGACCGCGGGCTGCGTGCTCGCGACACTGCTCAATCCCGACGGCATCGGCGATTGGTTTACGGTGATGCATACGCTGGGCAATCCGTTCACGCGTGCGGTGATCAGCGACTGGCAGCCGTTGTTGTTCAAGATCGTCGAGCTATGGCACAAGTCGCCGGCCACCGCGATCAACTTTGCCCTGGTGATTGTTCCGCTGGCCGCGCTGGCGGTGTGCTTCGTGATGCGCCCGCGCGGAGGCGACCTCGCGCTGGTCGCGATCGCGGCGATGATGGGAGTCGCCGCGTACCTGGCCGTGCGCAACATGGCGCTGGCGGTGATCGCCTCGGTGGCTCCGCTATGCCGCCATGCGGCACTCGCGCTGGAGGGTACACGCTACGCAAGTCCGGGTCCGCCCGCGCCGCGAAAGCGCTTTTATGAAGCGGCGGTGGCCGCGCTGGCGCTGGTGCTGGCGTTTTCGACCGGGCTCTTTTCGCGCGACCTGCCCGACGGCTATCCCCAGCCCCGCGGCGCGATCGAATTCATGCGGGCGAAGGGACTGCATGGCAATGTGCTCGGCGACTTCGGCTGGGGCGAGTACCTCATCTTTCATCTCGCGCCGCGGTCGAAGGTCTTTATCGACAGCCGCTATGACATGGTCTATCCGCAAAAGGTGCTCGCCGACTACTTCGATTTCTACTTCGACCGTCCGCGCGCCGGGGCGGTGCTCGACGCTTATCCGCACGACTTCGTGTTGATCCCGCCGACCGCGCCGGTGCGCGCACTGATGGAGCGCCGGCCGGACTGGCGGCTCATCTATAGCGATCCCAACGCCTTGCTGTTCGCGCGCGCGGGCTCGCCCGCCGCGCGGCTGAAGGGCGTGCCGATACGCGGCCGGCCGCAGCCGCAGACGTTTCCCTAAGACAGCGGCTCGCAAATGGCGGGCGGGCAGCGGCGCGGTCGCAGACGGCGCGGCGCACGGACCGCGCCGCTCGTGCCACGGTGCGGGCCAGTGGCAGGCGGGCGCGCCCAAATGGCATACTGACGCCCCGCACGCGGAGAGGTGGCCGAGCCCGGTTTAAGGCGCACGCCTGGAGAGCGTGTAAACTCGGAAGGGTTTCGGGGGTTCAAATCCCCCCCTCTCCGCCAACGAGTCTGTAGGTTTCAGCTCCAATTTGGAGCAAGAGCGCAAAGCCCCACACGACGTGGCCTTTCCGCCACCCGAAGCGCACCGGAGAGGGCGCACTGATGCCCGATTCTCTGGTTTCAGCGCGAATCCTCTCCGCGCGAAATTAATTCAATGCGCTTCGCCGCGGCAGGCGATAATGTCGCTTAACCATCGCCGGCTGCGCCAGTTTCAATCGATCAGCTTTGAAGGTTCGGAGGGGAACTGGGTCGGATTCCTGGTTATCCGATACCGAGAGCGTCGCATTGCGCCGGCCATTCCAGCGGCAGGTCAATGC
>Ga0307373_10005339_pt1 | contig 21058 bp, 18 predicted proteins | sample OX2MG_FD_202534 | JGI IMG/M metagenome (GOLD analysis project Ga0307373, IMG submission 202534) | Soil microbial communities from Risofladan, Vaasa, Finland - OX-2 | ecosystem: Environmental > Terrestrial > Soil > Coastal area > Acid sulfate soil | place: Finland: Risofladan, Vaasa | collected...
GGGGTTGAATACCGGGACGCCGCGGAAGAACGGCTCCCTCGATTCGTTAGGGAGTGTGGCGAGGTCCGAAAGGAGGATCCCGGCCAGCAGCCCGACCAGCAGCACTACCACTACCCAGAGCTTTCCCACCGTCGACTTCTTGGGTGCGACGGCGGGTTGATTCGTTCCGATATTGTTGTTGTTTGTTTCCAATTTTTGTCAGCCTCTCAGTTCCTTCGTCTTCACCTTCGTACGCTTGAGGATCCCTTCGAGCGTCGCCCAGTGAGACTCCATCATCTCCGAGACGAAATAGACCCTTCCGTACTTGTCGCCCTCCGCGAGGACGATCTTGTTCGTCTCGAGGACCCTCAGGTGGTGCCTCACTGTGGTGTAGTCCAGATGCAGCGACTGCGAGAGTTGCTGCGCGTTCTTCGGCTGATCTCTTAGGCTGAAGAGGACGTGCGCCCTCGTCTTTGCGCCCGCGCTCCCAGCGAAGAGCCACCAAAGTAGCCGCTCGAAGGAGTCCATCGTGACTACGAAGGTATCCCTCGGCGCCAGCGATATTATTGCTTGCTTGGCGAGAGGAGAGGGTGTCCTCCTAGCGCTTCCCAATCAGTTCGACCACTGCGGGAGGCATCGGTCCCACCCCTTGGATAGGTCCTCCTTTGTCGGCGCGCCCGACTCCCGCGCTCACGACCAGGTCGCCGAGCCTGCCCGCCCACCGTTTCCAGACCGCGGGGTGGTAGGACTTCACGAACCTCAGGACATCTTCGCGATCTGCCGCGATCTCATAGAATGTCCCGCTGCTGGTCCTACTCTTGCTGATCATGCCGAGTTGGATGAGCCGGTCCATGTGCCAAGAGATCGTCGGCTGGGAGTGTCCGATGGTCCTCGCCATCTCGCCCTGCGTGATGGCGGGGTCCAGAAGCAGGCACAGGAGCATCTCGCGGGGCGTCTCCTGCGTGAGTACGCCGAGCAGCACCTCCTGCTCATCCCGGAAGACCTTAGTCGGGAAGACGTAACGGTAGAACCCGCTCTTCTTCGTCTTCACGAAACCGTGCTTCTCCAACCAGAAGAGGTGGTAGTGCAGGTCGCCTGTGCCGAGGCGGAGCTCCCTTGCCATCCCGCGGACGTGGGCCCCCGGGTGCCCCCGGATGTACTCGTAGATCACGCCTCTGCGGGTCAGGCCCGACTTGGCAGACGCCATCGCCCGTGACGATGGTCTACCATACCATGGAGCCTGCCACGCGAGCGCTCCCCCCATGCTCCCGGAGTCGGAGAAGCCCCCGTGCCCGTCGAGGAACCCGCCGAACGCCTCCCATGGCGGCGCGTCGGGCCTCCCGGTCTCGTCGTTTGGGCTCCATCTCATTCTTTCAGCACGTCTCCTTTCGCTCGCGCCTTATCTCCGCGGTCATCCGAGAGTTTCACCCCGTGGGCGGTCTGGAGATGGTGGAGGTACATCTCGCGGTCGTAGGACGAGCGATACTGTCCCCTCCCCATGCTCTGGAAGAGCATGCAGATCGTGCACCTTTGCGTCGTCTGCTGGTGCTGCCCGTGTTGACGGTGTGCCATCAGAGATCCCCTGTGAGATTCGAGCTACGGCCCATCGTGATCCACATGCACGAGACGGCGACGCTCGCCCCCGCTCCAGTGAGAAGCAGGAGGGCGGAGGCTCCGCCGAGACCTTCGATGGGGAGCTTTGCGCTTCGGGCGCAAGAGGGCGCCGGCGCGAGAGTTTTGGTCGCCAAGGTCGTAGTCCTCGTCGACCCGTAGTCCGCTGCGAGATTTACGCGTGACATTCTTTGAGACCTGGCATTTCAATGAGGCCGATTGGCTATATAGTAGATTTCCGAGATTTATCCCAAATCTATAGAGAATCGACGCAAGAAAGACCTCAATCGGCGACGTCGAGGACTCGCGAGGCCGGCGTGGGAATCAGTAACAAACCTTTTTGGGAGCGGGTGACGTCCCCTCCTCGTGAGCAAAGAAGAGTTTCAGATGTGGTTCAAGACCGGGTCGAGGTTCCCGCTCGCCATCAAGGGTCACACGTTTGCCCTCTCGCGCGACGGCCTCGTCAAGGTCGACGGAGGGAAGTTCGTCTACGAAGAGGCGCTCCAGCTCGTCGCGATGCTCAACTCGCGGAGCCCATTCACGCAGATGAACGCGACCTTGGTGATCTGGGAGAGGAATGGAGCCCTGCGGTTCGTAGTGGTTGCGCTTTTGGTCATCGTCGCGGCCGCAGTGCTTGTGATAGCGCGCCGGTGAAGGGCCGGAGAGTGCCGAGGGCGGCCTAGGAAGTTATCGAGACGTAGTAGAGGTTCGTGATTCCGCCCTTCAACTGGAAGAGTCCGACGTTCAGGGCGCCCGTATTGTCGGTCCACACGTAGAGAGACCCGCCCGCGCTTCCCGTCCCATACTGCTGAATCAGGTCGCTCACCTGCGAGAGCGCGCCGTTGACTCCCGACTTCGCGAGAGAGACCGTCGCCGTGTTGATGAAGACGTTGGGGCTGACAGTCGTTGCGTTCACGACGTTCAGGTTCGAGGACGCCGCGAGCTTCGATATGCCCGCGACGAGAGCCTGGGTGTTGCTGAGCCCGATTGAGGTGGTCGTTGACGATGACGTCGACGTCGATGTGGTGGTCTTCGTGGTGTTGCCTCCTGGGATCCCTCCGATCCCGTTGCCACCGCCTGAATTCGGCGCTCCGGCCTCCGTCGCGAGGAGGTTGTGATACGCGGCGGTCGCGTTAGGGCCGATCCCGACGCTGTCGGTCAGGGGGCTCACCGCCGTCATGAACGGCAGCTGGGTGACAACTCCTGAGGTCCCCGGGTTCGTGTAGACCGCTACGAAGTAGGTCAAGGTGCCGCCTACGGAATACAGAAGGTATGACCCGAAGCGGTTGTTGGGGAGAAGGGTGAGCTCTGTCCTCACCTGCTGGTTGGTGGTGAGGGCGTTCTCTGCAGCGGAGGGCCCGATGATCGTGGTGGAGTTCGAGGGGTTCTGATACAGGTAGATCTGACCCAGCCGGTCGCCTCCATACGCGATGTAGAGGCCCGCTAGGTTCTGGCTCGCGGCACTCCGGTAGTGCACGAGCTGGGTCGCCGCGAAGTAGGTCTTGTTTCCGACCGCCCACGGGATATATTGTACCGAGGTGGCGTTGGGCCTCTCGTAGAACTGCGACCCCGACCGCCAGATGAAGGGGTCGGTCACGTGGAACTGGAAGTCGACGTCGAGCTGCCCCGGGACAGATTGGGTGCCGAGGAGCTGTTCGGGATATCTGAGCTGCGGGATGAGCCAGGCGGGCGGGCTCTGCCACTGGGGGTAGTAGTTGGAGTAGAATTGCGTGATGAAGTCCGAGGGACTTGTGCCCACCAGGCCGGAGACGTTGTAGAAGCTCATCGACCCGTCCGCTACGTTTACCAGGGCGACGCCGAAGAAGCGAAGGTAGGGGCTCCCTGAGAACCCGGACTGCAGCGGGAACTCGATGTATACCTGGACGGCGTAGTAGATGCTCTTCCCGTCTGACACGAGGTAAGCCGCGGGGTCCTCGACGAGGCCAGGAATCAGGATGCTTTGGACCCTGTTGAAGACGTCCCTGTTCCAGAGCATTTGCATCGGGCCTCCTGAGAAGGCGAACCCGATCTGCCCTTCCGAAAAGGTCATCCACATCGCCTTTTGCCAGCCCGTGAGGTTGTAGTCAACCGCCCCGTTGTATGAAGCGTTGCCTATCTCGTCATAGCCTGGGACGTGGACGTAGACGTTGTTGTAGAAGCCCGTCCCCTCCCCGTAGTAGATGGAGGGCTCGGTGGGGACGCCGTAGGCCTTTGTGACGGGTATCTCGGAGCCGTTGTAGGTGTTTATCACTAGGATCTTGGCCGCGTGAGAGTAGATCAGGTGCTGGCTGATCCAGTCCGTGGCCGGATATGCAGGCGTGGTCGGCGAGACCCAGTACTCCGTGTTGTTGAGGTAGACAATCTCGGAGCTGCCCAGCTGCATCCAGTTGTAGGCGCCGATGGCCTTCGTGTTCGTCACGGCGGCGGCTGTCTGGTCCCACTGCCTCACCACGTTCAGGATCGTGGAGGAGTTGCTGGTGGGCAGGCTGGTGACGTCTCCGGTCGTGATGTTCTGGATGCCCGCCGACCACCTCGTCACCGTGATCTGCTTCTGGACGCCGGGGTCGAACTGGTAGGGGACGTAGTTGTTGTTCCAGTTGAAGTAGAGAAACGCGAGGGCGCCCGTTTGTATTATCAGCACGAAGATGAGGACGATCGCGACCCCCTTGTAGAGCCGTGGGCTCGGGAGGATGGCCGCCCTCCCCTTTCCGAAGTAGGAGTAGCCGAAGAGGATGGAGATGAGGACGACGATCGAGAGTCCATACAGGTAGGGCGTCGCCGCGGTCATATACCAGTAGGGGCCGCTCAGAATGATGGCGAGAGAGATCGCCGCGGCGACCGCCAGGATGTTGCGGATCCAGACGTTGCTCGCCCTGGTCGTGAGGTTCTTCAAGAGCCGGAGTATCATCCTGACGGCGAAGACGGTGAGGAGCGCTGAGACGAAGTAGTAGATCAGGTTGTACTGGACCTCCATCGTGGGCATCAGGTTGATCAGCTGGGTCGCCGACGCAGGGAAGAGGGGCAACCCGAGCAGCCTCGGGACCTCGGCCCAGCTTCCTAGGCCCTGGGAGAGCATGCCGACGGAGTTCATGATGGGGCCGAGAGTCGGGAAGCTGTCGTTGATCACGAAGAACCCGAAGACGAGCGCCCACTTCACGAACTGCCAGAGGCCCCAGACCCAGGCGCCAGGCCTGAGCTCGGCGAGTGGGCGCTGGAGCTCGTCCCCGTACTGCGACGCCCTCCTGGTCATCAGGGTGACGAGCCCGCCGAGGTCGCTCTTCCCGACCCGCGGATTGACGACGAGCAGCGCGATGACCCCCCCGACGATGAAGGTGTATCCGTGGTAGAACGTGATGCCGAACCAGTTCAGGTCGGCCTTGGTGGAGTAGACGTGCTCGGCGATGGACCACTGCAGGTATATCCAAGCCGCGAAGAGAGCGACGACGACGGCGAAGATGCCGATGAGCACCCAGATCGCCCTCGGCCCGAACGATACGGGCGTGCGGGCCTCCTCTTCGCCCAACGGTGGCCCAGCGTCTTGCAAACTGGAAGGGCGGAAGTGGGGGGCGTTATACGCGTTGTGCGTCCTCTAGTATTAGCCGCCCCTCCCTAGCTCGGGACCACTATTCTCAGGAAGGAGGACTCGTAGGTGAGGCCGTCGGTCGCGCTGAGGATGGCCCAGTACGTCCCGGGCTTCAGCGACTCCGAGGCGGAGACCGTCACCGTGACGTTCGACTCGCCCCCAGCGGTCGGAGAGATCGAGGTCGAGGGGACGCTGAAGGTGAGGTTGACCGGTCTCGAGATGAACGACTCGGAGTCCGCGAAGGTGAGGTTGAGCCCTCCCTGGTGGGTAGTGTCGTGGACGACGAGCTCGACGGAGGCGCTCGCCCCGCTGTGGACGGTCACCGTGCGGTTCCCCGCGATGCTGGTGTAGAAGCCCGGGTCATAGTTTCGGTCGACGTAGCCCAGCCCGTTCGCAAACCACTCGGTGAACCACGCCCTTCCGCCACCCAGCGCGAACGTGAGCGCGTTCACTATGGTGGTCCCGTCCACCGGATGGTCGGACTCGGAATACTCGGCGACCGAGCCGTTCGCGGGGTCTATCATCGCGATCCTGTTCCCATAGTGCTCGTTGACCCACACCTCCGAGCCGTTGGCGTTCAAGAAGTACGGGAGAGTGGTAACCGGGCTCGCGCCCCAGAGCACGAACGACGTCGGGAAGTAGGACCAGCTCTTGGTGGTGAAGTTGTAGCTCGCGATGCTTGAGGAGCCATGGAGCGCGACCCAGAGCGCGCCCGAGGCTAGTGTGAGGCTCGACGGGTCGAAGAACCTCTGGCCGCCGACCAGCACCGGTGAGAAGCGGCTCGTGTTGAACGAGTAGATGCCGCCGCCTCCCGCTTCCGACGCGCCCACGTCCGAGTAGTATCCCGTCGTCGAGTTCGCGAAGACGATCTGGGAGGGTTCCGCGTCGACGCCCCCTGGAAGCGAGTATTGGCGGAGCGTCCCGTTGGAGCTGAGTTCGCCGATCTTCGCACTGAATAGCTCCGAGATCCAAAGCGTGTCGTTGGGCCCCGGAGTGAGAGTGTAGGGGTAAGAGCTACTCGTGGGAAGCTTGATGGTGGAGAACTGCCCGGTCGAAGGGTCTAGCGCTATCAGCTGGTTGCCCGAAGTGTCGCTCACCCAGACCTTGCCGTCCCAGAGCGTCACGCCCCAGATGTCGCTCTTGTTTCCGCAGATTCCTCCCGGGGCAGGGGGGGCGGAGTAGTGGTAAGGCCAGGCGTACTCCACCAACGTCCTGTTCTCCGGGTAGAAGTGTGCCAGCCCGGCCACGGACTGCTCGCCGAACCAGACCGAGCCGTCGGGGGCGACCGTCACGCCGTTCGCGTCCCTGAGCGGCGCCGGGAGCGAGAACTCAGTTACCCCGCCTATCGTCGTAGGCGGCGCGAGTTGCGTCCTCAGTATCTTCGCGCCTCCGAGGGGGTTTGCGCAGGTGGGGGGAGGGTTGAGCTGTTGGTAGATGTAGATCCCGCTCACCGTCGAGACAATGATGAGCAGGACGATGGCAGGGGCCAGCAGGGCCTTTCGAAGCTTCTTGGACTTCTTGGACACAGAATCACTTCCCGGTTCTCAAACGATTCTATCTTGCTTGCAGTCCGTCCGGCACCTCAGGCGTAGGCCTCGAAGTCGCGGCCTAGCAGGGAGACAGCCACCTTCTGCTCGAGGATCTCGTCGGTCCCTTCGTAGATGCGGGAGACCCTCGTGTCGATGAGGTGCCTCGCCGGCCTGTTCTCGATCGAGTAGCCGTTCGCCCCGAAGACTTGAACGGCCCTGTCGGCAGCGTCGAAGGAGGCGTTCGCTGCGAAGTACTTCGCCTTTGCGATGGCCGCGTCGGCGGCGTCTCTGAGCGAGACGTTCTCAGGACTATCGACGTGGCGCTGCCAGGAGCTCGCAGCCCGCAGCGTCAGCCACCTCGAGGCCTCCAGGTTCACCGCCATGACGGCGATGTGCCGCTGGACGAGCTGGTGCTTCCCTATGAGCTTGCCGTGCTGTGTCCTGGTCGTCGAATAGCGGACTGCCTCGTCAAGGCAGTCCTGGATCACCCCGACACACCCCGCCGCGACGCTGAGCCTCCCGCCCATCAATGCGCTGTATGCCACCGGAAGGCCCTTCCCGCGCGGCCCGAGGAGGCTGTCCTTCGGCACGACGCAGTTGTCAAGGTAGATCGTACCGGTGTCAGAGGTGAAGAGCCCCAGCTTGTTCTCGATGGGCCTCGAAGAGAAGCCCTCGCTGTCGCGGTCCACGAGGAAGGCGCAGATTCCTCCCGCGCCGCCGCTCGGAGACTTCGGCCGAGCGAACACAATGACTGTGTGTGCCACGGAGCCGTTCGAGATCCAAGTCTTCTGCCCGTTTAGCACGAAGTTCCCCCCTCTCTCCTCGAAGTCCGTCCGCATCGAAGAGGGGTCGCTCCCCGCTCCGGGCTCCGTGAGGCCGAAGGCGTAGAGCTTCTCACCCTTGGTCCCGGGCTCCAGGTACCTCGACTTTTGCTCGGGGGTCCCCCACCTCTCTATCGGCATCATGGTGAGAGACGTCTGGACGGATACGAAGGTCCGCACCCCGCCACCCTCCCTGCCGAGACGCTCGAGTGCGAGCGCGTAGGTGAGGAGGTCGACGCCCTGGCCATCGCCGTAGTCTGACGATATGGGCATACCAAGGACGTGGGCCTGCCCCAGGATGCCGTTGGTCTGGTCGTTGTATTTGTGACTAAGATAGAATTTGTCCTCGACGGGCCGAAGCTCCTTGCAAGCCCTGTCGACCTGTTTCAAGATCAAGCTCTGCTCGTCGGAGGTCTCGAAGTTCATGCTGGATATGCCGGCCAGGTCGCCCTCTGACATGCCCGGTCTAGTCCCCCCATCGCTCTTTCCGGACTCGCCCCTTGATATGGCCGATAATCTCCTCGAGCGACGTCCCCGGGCCATACAGACCCGAGATGCCGAGCTTCAGGAGCTTGGGCTTGTCCTCGTCCGGGATGATGCCCCCGCCCGTGACGATGATGTCCTTGCCTCCATACTTCTCGAGCAGTTTCTTCACCTGTGGGAAGGCGGTCATGTGCGCGCCGTTGAGGAGCGAGAGCGCGACCACGTCCACGTCCTCGTCGACCGCCATCCGTGCGACCTCCTCTGGGGTCGGAAGCAGGCCGATGTAGATGACCTCCATCCCGGCGTCCCTGAACGCGCGCGCGAGGACGAGGACCCCCCTGTCGTGGCCGTCAAGGCCCGGTTTTGCCACTAGGATCCTGATCTTCCTCTTCTCGTGAGCGGCGCGCTGGCTCATTGTGCCGTCGGTGGCCCGCCCATTAGAAAAACTGTTCTGTGAACGGCCCTATGGCCTCTGAAGCAGGGGCTCAGCAAGAAGGTTCCAAGACTTCGTTACCTATGATTCCGACACTACATGCTCCCCATCCGCCGCTTTCTCCTCTCGCGAACCGGTTGGGAGAACAACAAGAGTACGTCTGCAATACGTGTGGCCAAGATTTCGCTTGGCACAAGGAACTGGAAGGACACTATGTGGAGGCGCACCTTGACATGAGCAACGAGCGAATGCCAGAGAAAGGGGGCCGGAGTCGGTCTCAGCTTCGGCGAGGGACCGTGGACGCACCGTCCATCAGGGGACAATAGTCACCTTAAGGGTTCTACTGTATCTTCTGTGCAAGGTGCAGTTTCGAGGCATCTACTCTGAGGATTAGCGGCTCCCCGTCGTGTTCCGCGTTCCCCCTCACCGCTTCGCCTGCCTCGCCTTCCATCGATGATGAACGGGCGAACCTCACCCGCCCCCTGCGAGAGATGTTTAGGACGGCCACGAGGTCCCTGTCCATCCATCTCTCGCACTTTCCACACCACAACTGGCGACGATGCTCCAGATCGTCGCGGACCGGCGATTGGAGTCTCTCCCCGCATCTCGCGCAGTCCATCGTGGTCCCTCTCGTATCCCTCCGTGAAAGGGTCATTACCGGCACCCCTTCCCACGCAGCCTTGTACTCGACTTGCCTCTTCACTTCATGGAAAGGCCAAGAGTTCATTCGGCCTAAAGGACCTCCCCTGACCGTTTCCCTTCCGGTAGAGATTACGGATTCCCCTTATCTCCTCGAAGACTATGGCCTGTCGCTTCGCCTTCGCCTCCTGGACGATCTGTTTCGTTACTCCATGAATGATTTGCTTCACCCGTTCGCTCCTTCTCGTCCCATACTTCGAGGAGATCAGTCGTCGGATCCTTACGTCGTCACGCTTGAACGACCTGACGACGCTTCTAGCATTCTCTGCGATTTCCACGACTTTTGTCATGTCGTAGTAGGTGACCTTCTTGTCGTTCCCAACCGTGAGATTCCGGAGGTTCCTGTCTATTCCAATTGTGCTCGCGAATTTTCCCGGCTCCGCTCCGATTTCCTTTGAGATGCAGATAGACAATGAAGTAGCGGTCAAGCTGAAGGAATTGACTCTCAATGTAGTTGTTCACAGAACTTTGAGGGTACGCGCGTTGAGAGGAATGTATTCGTACCGCCTGTCTCCCAGCTGAACTCTGAGCTTACCCTCCTGAATCCTGAGCTGGTAGCAAGACATGAGAAGTGGTTTGGAGACATAAGGACTCTTGCTGAAGAAGCCTCTCTTAATCGACTTTCTACGGGCAGATAGGATGCTGGCAGCCTTGCTTATCGCTGTCAGTCGGTAAGCCGAGTAGACCTCGTATTTTTTCAGTTGGCCGTAGCACAAGAGGGATAGTTTCTTCATTGAGGGCGTCGCATGACTCTCTCCTTCAAGCTTCAATCCGATTCTGATGCAATCGTTGACCATCAGGCGAAAGTGTTCGAGAAGCGTGAGAATCTCCGGAGCTGGTTGATACTTCTGCTTGACAGCTTTGTTGACCCGCACAACAATCTTGATGGGAGATTCATATTTCAGCCCCCATGCAAATCGGATGCAAGATACCACCTTAAGTAAGAAACGGTCCTGAGGGACGGGCGATGGCCGTAGACTATCTTTTCGTGGTCAGGCACGGAGAGACCAAGGCCAACGAGGACGGCATAGAGGCGGGTCCGCTAGACTATCCCCTGACGAAAAAAGGCGTGAAGGATGCGGCGTTCATCGCAAAGGCTCTTTCGAAGGTAAAGATCGACGCAGTCTACAGCAGTCCGATATTTCGGGCAGTCGAGACAGCAAAGATTCTGGCAAAGCCACACGGATTGAAGGTGAAGACCCTCGAGGAATTGGTCGAAGCGAAACTCAAGGCCAAGTTCGTCGGAAAGAAGGGAAGACACCACATCCTCACCACCCCGGACGCTTTCTCAGAGACGAACAAGGACCTCCTTGAGCGGACGGCGAAAGCCATCCAGACCATCAAGAAGGAAGCCAACGGGAACGTATTGGTGGTCTCACACGGCGACGTGGTAACGGCCATGCTTGAGGGCGTGCTCGAAAGAAAGGTCGGCGACGAGAGATACTACGTCCTCCACCCCGACCCTGCCGCGCTTTGCATCATCGAGACCAAGCACAGGCCGTTTCTGGTCCTGTATAACTATCACCGCAAGCTGTTTGCGAACTTCCACCTCACTTCCGGAACGGGGTAGGCTCTAACGAGCCGCAGATATGTCGGCTAGAGGATCTGGGGCTCTTTGAAGGTGCCGAAGACTTCTCTGCCGACCTGAACGATCTCCCCCAACGTGGCGTAGGCGGCCACCGCGTCCATCAGCGGATAGATTGAGTTTGCGTCGTCCTTCTCGTAAGACTTCCTGAGCTTCTCGAGGAGGGACTTCACCTTCTGCTCGTCTCTGCTCTCCTTGACCTCCGCGAGCCTCTCGATCTGCCTGCGCTGGGCCTTGAAGTTGATCTTGAGGGTGCTGATCGGCGCCTCCTTCTTCACCGTGTATTTGTTGACGCCCACTATCACGTCCTCTCCGCTCTCCACGCGCTTCGAGAGCCTGTACGAGTTCTCGGCGATCTCCTTCTGCAGGTAGCCCGACTTTATCGCCTCGACTATGCCACCCGCCCGCTCGATCCTGTCGAAGTACCTGTATGCCCCCTCCTCGAGTTCGTTGGTCAGATTCTCCAAAAAGTATGACCCCCCGAGAGGATCCATGACGCTGGTCACGCCAGTCTCCTCGGCGATGATCTGCTGAGTCCGGAGCGCAACCTGGACGGCGTGCTCCGTTGGGAGCGCCATCGCCTCGTCGTATGAGTTGGTGTGGAGCGACTGCGTCCCCCCGAGGACCGCGGCGAGCGCCTCGAGCGCGGTCCTGACTATGTTGTTGTAGGGCTGCTGCCAGGTAAGCGACGCGCCCGAGGTCTGGGTGTGGAACCTCATCAGGAGGCTGCGCGCCTTCTTCGCCCCATACTTCTCGCGGAGGACGGTCGCCCATATCCGTCTGGCAGCCCGGAACTTTGCTATCTCCTCGAAGAAGTCCATCGTGGAGTTGAAGAAAAAGCTCAGGCGCGGGGCGAAGTCGTCGACCTTGAGCCCCGCCTCGATGCCGAGCTCGACGTAGCCGAAGCCGTCGGCGAGCGTGAACGCGAGCTCCTGGACGGCGCTGGACCCCGCCTCGCGAATGTGGTATCCGCTGATGCTCACGTAGTTCCACTGAGGCATCTGCTTCGTGCAGTAGAGCATCATGTCCCTTACGATCCTCAGGTGCGCCTCCGGCGGGTAGACCCACTCCTTTTGGGCGATGTACTCCTTCAGCATGTCCGCCTGCACCGTCCCCCTTAGAGACTGCAGCGATATCCCCCTCTGCCTCGCCACACCCGCGTACATCGCCGTGAGGACCGCGGCGGGGGCGTTGATCGTCATTGACGTGCTCACCTTGTCGAGCGGGATCCCGTCGAAGATGGCCTCCATGTCGCGCATGGAGGAGACGTTGACCCCACACCTCCCGACCTCGCCGTGGGCCTGCTCCGAGTCGCAGTCTTGGCCGTAGAGCGTCGGCATGTCGAAGGCGATGCTAAGCCCCGTCTCCCCGTGTGCGAGGAGGAGCTTGAGCCTCCTGTTGGTGTCCTCGGGCGTCCCGAAGCCGGAGAACATCCGCATCGTCCACTGCCGCCCGCGATACATCGACGGATAGACGCCCCTGGTGTAAGGGAAGACGCCCGGGAGCGCCAGGTCCGACTGGGAGAGCGAGGCGATGTCGTCGGGCGTGTAGGTCGGCTTCAGGGGTATTCCCGAAGCGGTCTCGAACTGCTCCTTGACCTCGGGCGCCTCGGCGACCCAGGGCGTGTAGACCTCCTTGATCCAGCGGTCGTAACCGGCCTTCATGTCCCTCAGCGTCCTGCGGTCGAAGGTCGAGGCGGTCTTCTTCCGCTTGACGGAGACCTCCTTGGCCTTCCTGCCCCAATACTGGTCCTTCCGACTGGAGAGCATCACTGGGAGGGCACTCCCCGGGTTCCTGATAAAAGTGTGGGTTCTACTGCGCTTGTTGTGCTACGTGACGCAGTTTCGAGGCATCGACTATGAGGATTGGCGGTTCCCCTTCGTGTTCCGCGTTCCCCTTCACTGCTTCTCCTGCCTCGCCTTCCTTCGATGAATGGTCGAACCTCAACCATCCCCTGCGAGAGATATTGAGGACCGCAATCAAGTCACGGTCTCTCCACCTCTTGCAGCCTTCACACCACAGTTGGCGATAGTGTTCCTCGTCGCCTCGGATTGGCACTTGGAGTCTCTCCCCGCATCGTGGGCAATCCATCGTGGTCCCCTTCGTCTCACCCTTAGTCAGCGCAATCACCGGCACTCCTTCCCACGCAGCTTTGTACTCTATCTGCCTCTTGATTTCATGGAAGGGCAAAGAGTTCATCCTCGCCCTGAAGGACCTTGTTTGTCCATTCCCTCTCCTGTAGAGCTTGTGTATACCCGAAATATTCTCGAGGACAATCGCCTGTCTATTGGTCAAGGCATCACTGACTACCTTCTTCGAAACCAAGTTAAGGAGTTGTCTCGTCCTTTCGCTCCTCTTTTTCCCGTATTTTGAAGCGATCTTCCTTCTGATTCTTATGTCGGCGCGCTTGAACGAGCGGATGATGCTCCTCGTGTCCTCGCCGATGTCAACGACTTTCGTCACGTCGTAGAATGTCACCAGTTGCTCATTACCTACTGTGAGGTTCCTAAGGTTCCTGTCGATTCCAACGGTGCCAGTGATGTCTGCTTCCATCACTTTGACTTCCTTCGAGATGCAGAGAGATACAGATTCTTCCGTCAACGTGAAAGAACGGACACTCAATGCCGCGTCCGAAAGAATGGCTCTGGTGTGAGAGTTCAGGGGGATGGATTCGAGTTTCTTATCATCCAGGTGGATAATCAGGTCGCCGTTCTCGACCTTGAACCCATAACACGACACGAGCACTGGTCTCGAGAGGTAGGGCGTCCTCGTTCGAAATCCTCTCCTGATCGACTTCCTTCGAGCGGAGAGGATGCCGGCTGCCTTTGATGTGGCGCAGAGCGCATATTGAGAATATCCGCCATACCGGTTCCTGAGCTGTCCATATGATAGACGCGACAGCTTCTTCATCGACGGAGCCTTGTTGTAGCCGTTCTCCTTCTCGAACTTCATTCCAATTCGGATGCAGTCATTGGTCATCTGTCGGAAGCTCTCCATGACCGACAGCACCTGAGCACTTGGTCGGAAGCGCTGCTTGATTGACTTCCTTACCAGCGCCATGAAAGAGCATGTCGGGTTACTATTTAACTGCCCATGCGCTCAATCGATACGCGATCAATTCAAGAGATTCAAAGTGTGCATTTACGCGAAGAAGCGCTCGTCACTTGACTGCCCGGACGAGCTCGACGCCATCCGGCGGGATAACGCGGGTCTTCCGGCTTCCCCTAGCGCCCCGCTGCTCGAGCAGCAGCGAGCCGCCGTCGTCCAACCCCATGGCCCTCCCCTTCAGGATTTCAGCGTCCGCCGTCCTGACCTCGACCTCGTGCCCTAGCCAGGCGATGGTGGGTTGCATCCTGTCCACGAGCTTCCTGTGCATGCCCCTCTCCCACTCGGCGTAGTACCAGCCCAGTGCGTGGAGAATCTTGTCGCGAAGGAGGTCTGCGTCAATCTCGACCCCGAGGACATCGAGGATGGACGTGGTAGGCAGCCCGGACGGAAGGGACGCTGGCCTGTCGGCGAAGCAGTCCACAGACATCTTGAACACGATCTGCGCCTTCCCGTCCGGTTCATGGGGCGATGACACGGAGAGGGACGTCTTCGCGACGATGCGACCCTCGATCGTGACGAGGTTCGGCCACTGGAGCCAGCTCACGATGCCTGTGTCCCTCCTTATGCCCTGGGAGATGCAGGCGGCCGCGAGCGGGCCGAGGAGGGGGAAGCCGTCAGTGGAGGTTCGAGCGCTCGAGGCCCGGCATGCCGAGAGCTCTAGCACGCCAGGACGTCCTCCCTGGAAGACGAGCCCGTCAGAGAAGCGCTGAACCCCGGAGCTTCTTCGTACCCGCCAGTCCAAGTCCGCCAATGCGAGTCACACGGCGCCGCGGCCTGAGGTCATATGCTTTCGGCTGAAGCGAAGCGTAGGTTTATTTCGAGAGAGCCGCGGCACCGCAAGCAGGCGCTGGCTGGCTTGGACACCAAGGAACTCGCGGCTCGGCTCGCCAAGGGGGACCGGAGGGCCGTGGCTAGGGCCATCACCTTGGTCGAGAACGACGGCGCCGGGTCCTCTGGCCTCCTCAAGGCGATAGGCCCCAGACTTGGGCGCGCGTTCGTCATCGGGGTGACCGGGCCACCAGGGACAGGCAAGAGCAGCCTAGTGGACAGGCTCACGGAGAGCTACAGGAAGAAGGGGATGAGGGTAGGGATAGTCGCCATAGACCCCACGAGCCCCATCACCGGCGGGGCGCTCCTCGGCGACCGGATAAGGATGGTCGACCACACGATGGACGAGGGCGTCTACATCAGGAGCATGGCGTCGCGCGGATGGGCCGGCGGGCTCTCCGGGGCGGTGGCAGACGTCATCCAGCTGCTCGACGCGGCGGGCATGGACATCATCATGGTCGAGACTGTCGGCATCGGGCAGTCGGACACGGATGTCGTCCGCGTGGCTCACGCCGTGATGGTGGTGCTGATGCCTGGGTTGGGGGACGACGTGCAGGCCTCGAAGGCCGGCCTCATGGAGATCGGCGACGTCTACGTGGTGAACAAGGCAGACCTCCCGGGAGCAGACGACATGGTGGTCGACCTGTTGGCGATGGCGAGGGACTTCAAGGGCCGCAAACCGTCGGTGCTGAAGGTGTCTGCACAGAAGAGGGAGGGGATAGAGGCCGTTGTCGGAGTTCTGGAGCGGATCAGGACGACGTTCCTCTCCCCGCCGTCGGAAGGAGGGGGCGAGATCAGGCTCAAGAGCATCAGGGGGATGATAACCGAGCTCGCGCGGCGGAGGGTCCTCCTTGATTTCGAGGAGAAGGCAGACTCGAGGGTGGAGGGCCTCGCGGGGCGGGTCGCGGCGCGCGAGGTGACCATGGACGAAGCGGCGAACGAGCTCTTTCGCGGGAAGGAGCGCCGGAGCAGGAAGAGACGCGGATGAGTTCGGCGACGAACCTTTCGGAGCGATTGGCCGAATACGCCTCCTCCCTCACCTATGACGACCTGAGCGAGACGGTCATCCAAGAGGCGAAGAAACGGTTGCTGGACACCATAGGGTGCGCCATCGGCGCATACGGCGAGACCCCCGTCAAGGCCGCAAGGCGCCTCGCGGAGCGCGGATATCCAGGGAGCGCCTCGACCATACTCGGGACCAAGAGGAAGACGTCCCCCGATGTGGCCACGTTCGTGAACGGCGGGATGGCAAGGTACTTCGACTTCAACGACACCTACCTCTCGAAGGAGCCCGGGCACCCCAGCGACAACATCCCGGCGTGCCTCGCGACGGCCGAGATGGAGGGCAGGTCGGGGAAGGAGCTGCTACTTGCGATGGTCCTCGCCTACGAGATACAGTGCAGGCTCTGCGACGCCGCCGACATCCGCCACCGCGGGTGGGACCACGTCTGCTACGGCCTGGTCTCGGGGGCCCTCTCCGCGGGGAGGCTCTTGGGGCTCTCGAAGGAAGAGCTCGCCCAGGCGGTCAACATCTCCCTCAACTCCCACCTGGCGATGAGACAGGTGAGGGCGGGGGAGCTCTCCATGTGGAAGGGGTTCTCCTTCGCCAACGCCTCGCGCAACGCAGTCTTCTCCGCGCTGCTCGCCCGGGAGGGGATAACTGGACCGTCCCCCGTCTTCGAGGGGGAGATGGGCTTCTTCAACCAGGTTTCTGGCCGGTTCAAGCTCGATGTCAAGTCCTTCGGCGGGAAGGGGAGGCGGTTCAAGCTTGAGGAGACGCTCGTGAAGTATTATCCTGCGGAGTACCACTCTCAATCAGCTATCTGGGCGGCGCTCGGCATCAGGACAAAGATAGAGGGCGACCTGCTCAAGAGGATAGCCTTCGTCCGCGTTGAGACCCACGAGGCCGGATACACCATCCTGGGGAAGGACCCCGAGAAGTGGGCCCCCGAGACGAGGGAGACGGCGGACCACAGCCTTCCCTACATTGTGACGATGGCCCTTCTCGACGGAAGGGTCGACAACGAGACCTACGCCCCCCGCAAGCTCAGGGACCCGCAGGTGAGAGAGTTCATGAAGAGGGTCATCGTGAAAGAGGAAAGGGCGCTGACGGAGGCCTACCCGGGCAGCATCCCGAACAGGGTCACCGTCAAGCTCGACGACGGGAAGACTCTCGCTGTGCAGGTCGACGACCCGAGGGGCCATCCCAGGAACCCCATGACGGAGGAGGAGATCGAGCGGAAGTTCAGGCTCTTGACCGGGGGCATCCTGACGGAGTCCCATGTCGAGAAGGTCTTGAGGTTCGTGCGGACCGTCGAGAAGCAGAGCGACGTGTCGCCGCTCATTGCGGCGTGCGCCGTGAAGCCCTAGCTCGGCGCGCCTATCTGTCGTCTAGCGGTATGTACCTGAGCCCCTTCTCGCCTATGTAGATGGCGTCGGGCCTGTAGATCCTGTTGTCCACCAGCTGCTCGTTGTAGTGCGCGACCCAGCCGACGGTCCTGCTCGAAGCGAAGATGGGAGTGAAGGTCTCGATTGGGATGCCGAGGTTCAGGAAGATGGGGGCGGCGTAGAAGTCGACGTTCGAGGGCAGTTTCTTGAACTCCCACACCGCGTTCTCCACGGCCTCGCAGAGCTTATACGTCTCAAGGCTCTTCCCTTGCTTCTCGAGGAGCTCCCTGAGCAGCTTCTTCGCGAGCTGCGATCGAGGGTCCACCGTCTTGTAGATCCTGTGGCCGAAGCCCATTATCTTCTCGCGCTTTGCGAGCGTCTCTTGGACATAGGACCTGGCGTTGGCGGCGCTCCCAATCTTCAGCAGCATCTGCATCGCCGCTTCATTAGCCCCTCCGTGCAGGGGCCCCTTGAGGGCGGCGAGCCCGGCGGTGCACGCCGAGTAGATGTCCGCAAGGGTGGAGGCGACGACCCTCACCGTGAAGGCCGAGGCGTTGAGGTCGTGCTCCAGGTAGAGGATGAGCATCCGTTCGAAGGTCCAGGCCTCGAAGCTTGTGGGCTTCTTCCCGGTCAGCATGTAGAGGTAGTTCGCGCACAGGCTGAGCGAAGGGTCGGGCTCCGCCGGCTCCGTCCCCTGGTTCAGGCGATAGCAGTTCGCCACTAGGGTCGGCATCTGGGCGATGATAGAGAGCTCCTGCTCCTCGGAGGAGATCCCGCCCTCGGTAGCGCCGAGGCCTGAGACGGCCGTGCGGAGGACGTCCATCTGGTGCGCCTCGTGGGGAATCGCCTTCACGAGCTCGTAGACGTTGTGGGGCACCATGGAGTACCTCCTGAGCTTCGCCTCGAACTCCTCCAGCTCGCCCTTCGTGGGCAGCCTCCCGTAGAGTATAAGGTAACAGGACTCCTCGAAGGTGGACCTCTCGAAGAGGTCCTTGATGGCATAGCCCCGATAGATGAGCGTGCCGTCGGCATCGCTCTTTGCTATGCTGGTGTCCGCCACCGCGACTCCATCAAGCCCCTTCGGGGCTCGGAGCATCTCTGCCATTTCGACGTCCAGAAAGAATAATCCCGATATTAATTGTTATCCGCCCAGATGTGACATGTCCTGAGCCAAACTCGGCGCATCCCGACCCCTTTCATTGAACCGGATCGGACAAGATTGTGCGCAATTGTCCGGAATCTCGAGGGGGTCTAGGAGTTGAGTTTAAGGCCTGGTTCTGCGGAGACGCGACCATGGTCTACGTAATCGATGAGGGAAGCGTCTTCGACATGCCGATTGAGAAGATCTGGGAGTACCTTCGGTCCGAGGAGCATCGACATCCCAGCGTCAAGATGATAGGCAGGGAGATGGACGGCAACACCGTCGTCTTGACGTCGGAGCGAAACATCATGGGAAAGACCGCGCGGGTGAAGATAAGGAGCACCCTCTATCCTCCATTCGGCATGGTGCAGGAATATCTTGAAGGCCCGCTGGCGGGCTCGAAGGCATTCCAGTTCTACGTGCCCAAGGGCGCCCAGACGGGAGTGACCGTCGTGGGTGACTTTATGATCGCGGGGTTGGATGAAAGGGCGACCAGAGAGGCCGTCCTAGCACAAGCGCAGGTCATCTTCGACGAAGACAACGCGAACATGAAAGACAAGGACCTGGTGCGGACGCTGCATCCGCGTTCCTAGGATCCGACGACTTCGCCGAACCTCGCGATTAGAGTCGGAAGGCTACTCCTCAGAAGGTCGGCCCAGAAGCCGCGACGCCTTCCGCGTGGTGGCCTGGTCCGCCCTCTCGACGGTGCGATAGTCGATGAGCTCGTAGAACTCATCCCTGGTCATCATATTGTCGAGGAGCTCCTTCTGAGTCCCGGATTTCGAGAGCTCCCGGAGCGCGTCGCGCATGGCTTTCATCGCGACCCGGAAGGTGGTCACCGGAAAGATGACCAGCTTGTAGCCTTCGCCGAGGCTCGAGAATTCGGAGAGCGAGAGGTAGGGAGTCTTGCCGAACTCGGTCATGTTGGCGAGCAACGGCCCATTCACCTTCTTCGCGAACTCGATGAACTCCGCCTTTGACTTCAGCGCCTCCGGGAATATCACGTCTGCCCCCGCCTTCTGGTAGAGCCTCGCCCTCGAAATCGCTCCGTCGAGCCCTTCCGTCTCCGCGGCGTCGGTCCTCGCTATGACGACCAGCTCCGTCTTGGCCGCGTCCTTCGCCGCGATTATCTTCTTCGCCATCTCCGTGGGCTCGACGACCTCCTTCCCCTCGAGGTGCCCGCACCTCTTTGGCATGACCTGGTCTTCGATCTGTATCGCGGCAGCCCCGGCCTTCTCCATCTCGCGGACGGTCCTGGCGACGTTGACCGCCTCGCCGAACCCCGTGTCGACGTCGACGATGAGCGGCAGCGAGGGGACGGCGGCCGCGATCCTGCCGGCGGCCTCGGCGACCTCGGAGAGGGTGGTGACCCCTAAGTCAGGCAGGCCCAGCGAGTTGGCGAAGGCCGCCCCCGAGAAGTAGAGGCACTCGAATCCTGCATCCTGCGCGAGCAGCGCCACCGCCGGGTTGAAGACCCCCAGGGCCGCGATGGTCCGCTTTCCCGAAAGGAGCTTCCTCAGCTTCGCGCCCGGATCCTCCTCGAGTCTCTTCGCAGAGGGCATGGTGCTCGGCTCCTCAGGTTGCCAATGATTTAGGTTCTCACACGTCCATTATTGATGGGCGTCGTTCCCGCCATCGACTGTGCGGATTAGGGTCACATCCCGAGGTTCCCGTTCCGCCACCATCGCTTCACTTGGCGAGCCGTCAGGGCTGAACCTCAGCCCTCCCTCCATAATGTTCCTCGCGGCGTTGACATCCCTGTCTATCGTCAATCCACATGAGAAGCATCGAAGAGTTCGGCTCTCCTTGACGAACATCCTGTCGTCGCATCTCGAGCACCTTACCGAAGTGCCTCTCGGGTTGACGTGGTAGACCGGAATCCCTTCCCATCGCGCCTTGTAATCTATCTGTCTCTGAAGTTCGCGGTAACTCCAGGAGTTCATCTTGAAACGATAATCTTTGCCTTGTCCGTTGCCCTTCCTGTAGAGCTTTCGGATACCTGTGAGATTCTCCATGGTGATTGCCATTTTGAATTCCTTGGCTCGCTTGACAATACTGGAGGAAACATTGTGGAGAATCCAACCAGCTCTATCCTTCTCGAGAGTGCCATACTTGAGATAAATCGACCGTCTTATCCTACAATCATTCCTCCTGAACTTACGCTTAGTCTGTCTCGCCATGGCTTTGACATGTGTTACTGCGCTCAAGTCGTATCGGATGTTGTCGCCCTTCGTATCAGCTAAGGTGATGTTGTCAAGATTACTGTCAAGGCCAATCATCCCTGACGATTGCATCGGTTTACTCGATTTCGCATAGGCTATGCTGAGAGACGTGTTTGTCAAAGTGACCGAACGCAATTCGAGCCAAGACTCAGAAATGACACTGACTGTGTGGGAGTTCAGCGGTATCTTCACCTTTGACGGAAGGCTCAGTAGCCCATCGTCGATGCGTATCCCGTAGCAGGTGGTTAGCATCGGTCTAGTGCAATAAGGAATCTTCACGTGGTGTCGCTTCGACAACTTTCGATAGTTCTTCAAGATGCCCGCGGCTCTGGATATCGCACAAAGCCGGTATCGCGAGTCCACAGCAAATCCCTTCGATCTTGGGTAGCATAACTTGCAGAGGGCCTTCATCGAAGTCTTGTCGCAATCCAAACCAATCCTGATGCATTCGTTCACCATCCGGCGGAACGTCTCCATGAGCGAAAGCAAGCTCTCGTCAGGATGGAAGACTTGCTTTGCTGACTTAGAGTCAAGGTAAGGAAAAAGCGGGCGCCAGAAGACAACTGGTGTGAGCGGCGAGAAGAAGCGGAAGAAGGCCCAGGATTGGCTTACAGCAGTAAGTACTCTTAGAGTCTGGCCTAGATTCTT